>Ga0315904_10007432_pt1 | contig 14727 bp, 15 predicted proteins | sample LakEriMetagenome_6_FD_203529 | JGI IMG/M metagenome (GOLD analysis project Ga0315904, IMG submission 203529) | Freshwater fungal communities from buoy surface, Lake Erie, Ohio, United States - Buoy 12 MA120 | ecosystem: Environmental > Aquatic > Freshwater > Lake | place: USA: Lake Erie, Ohio... | reverse complement strand
ACCTGTGGCCGGATTGCCAGGTCATCCAGGTGGGGCCGCAAACCATTGCCATCGATCCCGGAGATGCAAATTGAACTGGAACGCGTCTCATACCGCTATCCGGGTGCGGCCACCGCGGTTTTCGACTCGCTTGATCTCATTGTGCCAGCGGGCATCACCCTCGCAAAAGGCTTCTCCGGCTGCGGCAAGAGCACGCTGCTGCGCCTCGTCGCCGGCCTGCTCAAACCCATGAGCGGCATCATCCGCACCAGCTCGCGCCACCGCGTCGGCAGCCCGCGTTATCTCAGGCAGGAAGTGGGTTTTGTTTTCCAACAACTCAACCTTCTGCCTCTCGCCAGTGTCGGCAGAAATGTCCGCCTGGCCGTCGAAATGGCCGGTGGTGATCCCGCGGAAGCCGGACGTCTCATCGAGTTGCTCGGCCTGGCCCGTTATGAACATTCCAAACCCGCCAAGCTCTCCGGCGGACAGCAGCAGCGCGCCAGCATCGCCCGCGCGCTCGCCAAGAGACCGACCATCCTGCTGCTCGACGAGCCCACGTCCGGACTCGATGATCTCAATACACAAGTTATCTCAAAAGCGATTTCCGAAACACTGCCGGAAGGCAGCGTGTGCCTGATCGCCACGCACGACAAACGACTCGATCCGATCGCGGATGACATCCTTGATTTCAATACCTTTCTACCTGTGGAAGAACACCTCAAGGCGCTGGTTTGAGTATCCGGTCTCGCCGGTGAGCAAGATCCTCATCCCAACGCTGTTAGGTTATCTCTCCATCCTCGTTCTCACGCTCTTCGCCGGCGTCGAGCGGGAACTCCGCGATCAATTGAACCGCAGTTCCGCCCTCACCGTTGTCACCACCGAGTTCGTCCAGGGAGACGCCGCCGCCACCCTGCTGGCGCGGACATACGAGGAGGAGCTGATCTGGAAAGAGCGTTATCCAAACGGCCAGACCGCTTATGTGAGACAGCCGCTGGTTTCCACCGAAGTCCGGGGACTGAACCTGCCCGTGCTGGCCTACGCCGATCCGTCGGATGCCGGGCTGCCCGCCGATCCGGAAGCGCCTCCGGGCATCTGGCTGCTGGTCCGCAGCCCCGCCACATGGGACGATCATGAGGAAGTCCTCTACGGATCTTCTTTGAGAGTCCGCGCCCAAGTCCGGCAGGCGCCGGATTGGCTCAACAGGAATCTCATGATCAACGATGCCGTCGCAGTCGGTGTCGAGCTGGCGGAGCAGGCGCTGCAAAAAGGTTTCATCACCCACACCGTCGCCCGCTTGGCGGACCTAGAGGAACTGAAACGCTATGTCGCCGAGACCACCGCATACTATCGTGCGGAAAACCGGCAGGTGAAAATCATCTCCGTCCTCGGCCTGCTTGAGGAACTCGAACGCATCCGGCAAATCCAGCAGATCGTCAAAACCGTGATCGTCGCGGGCTGCGGCATCATACTCGCCCTCACACTCGGCAGCATCGCCTGGCTGGAATACCGGCAGGACGCTTATCTGTTAGCCTTGCTGCGGAGCTTCGGCTCGCCGGTTATCATGTTGTTGATACATATGTTTTTAGAGAACCTCGCGCTGGTGCTCGCCGGCATTCTGCTGGTATGGTTCTCGTGGTCGCGCTTGTATCAATGGGCCGTGCCGCAACTCCAGGCCGTTGGCATGCAATCGCGCGAAATCCCCAGCCTCGGCGTTGCGGATCTCGGCATCCTGCTTGCCGCGGGCGTCACCGGAGTCGTGCTCGCCATGATTCCCGTGGCTGTCGGTTTGAGAAAGAAACCGGGCCTGATTCTCCAGTGATATTCCATCGCCCGAAAAGTTGAAACCACGCCATGCCGATCGTCCTCGCCTCCGCCTCACCCCGCCGGCGCGAATTGCTGGAGCGGGAGGGTGTGGTGTTCGAGGTGGTGGTTTCTCCGGTGGAGGAAATCCATGACGCCTCGATCGAGCCGGAGCGTCTCTGCGAAATGAACGCCGCGCTCAAGGCGGAGGATGTCGCGGCGCGGCGGCCGGAGGCCACGGTAATCGGCGCGGATACGCTGGTATTCATCGATGGCGAGCCGCTTGGCAAACCGGCGCATCTGGACGAGGCGCGCGCCATGTTGCGGAGGCTTGCGGGGCGCGTGCACAAGGTTTGCACGGGCGTGTGTATGATTTTTCCCGAGGGCCGGCGCGAGGTTTTCCATGAAACCACCGAGGTAACTTTTCATCCGCTCGACGAGGCGGGCATCGAGGATTATCTCAAAGTCGCCAACCCGCTCGACAAGGCCGGGGCCTATGGCATCCAGGAGTTTGGCGAACTCATCATCTCCGGCATCCGCGGCGATTATGACAATGTTGTGGGTCTTCCGGTCGCGCGGCTGGTTGCCATGTTATGAATATTTCCAATTCCATGCATCCGCCGTCCGCCACCGCAACACCCGCCCGCGAGGTCGTCTTCCAGGCACGGAAGTTGCGCAAAGTCTATCACACCGGCGAGGTGGATGTGGTGGCGCTCGATGGCGTGGATCTCGAACTCAACGCCGGCGACCTCGTCTGCCTGCTGGGCGCGTCCGGCAGCGGCAAGTCCACCCTGCTCAACATCCTCGGCGGGCTCGACCTGCCGACCACCGGCGAGCTGATCTACAAGGGTTGGGCGCTCGACGGCACCGACGAGAACACGCTCACGCTGTTCCGCCGCAACTGCGTGGGCTTCGTCTTCCAGTTCTACAACCTGATCCCCTCTCTAACAGCCCGCGAGAACGTCGCGCTCATCACCGGCATCTCGCGCGATCCGATGAAGCCCGAGGAGGCGCTGGAGATGGTCGGCCTCAAGGCGCGCATGGACCATTTCCCTTCACAGCTGTCCGGCGGCGAGCAGCAGCGGGTGGCCATCGCCCGCGCCATCGCCAAACGCCCCGAGGTTCTGCTTTGCGACGAACCCACCGGCGCGCTCGACGTGACCACCGGCATCACCGTGCTGGAGGCCGTGGAGCGCATCAACCGCGAGCTCGGCACACTCACGCTCGTCATCACCCACAACGCGGTGATGGCGGAAATGGCAGACCGGGTCTTGCATTTGTCCGACGGAAAAATCATCAGTTCCCACCGCAACGAGACAAGGCTTCCCGTCTCGCAATTGAAATGGTAGCCACAACCCCGACCCTTATGAAAAAACTGTTAGCCATCCTCTTCATCGCGCCATCCCTCGCCGGCGCGCACCCCGATCACGCCACCACTCCCGGCGCGGACTTGAAAACCCCCATCACCACCGGCAACGGCGAGTGGACCTACGAGGTCGTGCCCGGCTGGGGCAAGCTCCCCGAAGGCAAAGCCCTCGGCCCCACCCACGGCAGCGTGCTGGTCGCGCCGGACAATAAAGTTTACTTCAGCACGGAATCCGAACTCGCCGTCATCGTCTGGGACGAGGCTGGAAATTTCATCAAAGCCATCGCTCCGGACTGCCCGGGTTTCCACGCCATGGCCATCCGCGAGGAGGACGGGAAAACCGTGCTCTACGGTGCGCAAGGCAACGCCAAGGGCAACGCCGCGCGCGAAAAAGCCGGCCTGCCCGCCTCACCGGCCCGCGTTTGCAAGATCGACACCGATGGCAAGCTGCTCTTGGAAATCCCCAACGCCAACACCGGCGAAGTGCCCGGCGGTTGGAAAGGCCTCACCGCCGTGAGCGTGGCTCCCGATGGCGCGATCTTCGCGGCAACCGGCTACGGAGCGCAGATGATCCACAAGTTCGACGCCACCGGCAAGCTGCTCAAATCCTTCGGCGGCAAGGGCAATGGCGACGGGCAGTTCAACACCTGCCACGGCCTGACCATCGACACCCGCTTCGGCGCGCCGCGCCTGCTTGTGGCGGATCGTGAAAACCGCCGCCTGTGCCACCTCGATCTCGAAGGGAACTGGATTGGCGTGCACGCTTCCAACCTGCGCCGGCCCTGCTCGTTTTCATGGCATGGCGAACACCTCGGTGTCGCCGAACTCGAAGCCCGCGTCGTCATCCTCGACAAGAACGGCGCGCCGCTCGCCTTCCTCGGCGATAACCCGGACCGCAAGAAGTGGGCGAACTTCAAAGTCAAACCCGAGGACCAGCAAGCCGGCCTCTTCACCGCGCCGCACGGCCTCGGCTTCGCCGCCAACGGCGACCTCTACGTGCAGGATTGGAACATCAGCGGACGCATCACGAAGCTGCGGCGGAGCGGCGCGAAAGCGCCATGAATCGGAGAGGCGGCTTCAAGCCGTCTCTTTGAGTGATGGCCCTCGTAGAAAGCATATATGGGTCTCCCTCCAAAAACAGGTGTCATCATCGGGTGCGCGCTGATGATGATTGGTGTCGTCGTCGTAGGAATGAAAGCAGACGCACTTATTCTTGGATTGCGTTCTTTATGGTGGCCGCAGACGACCGCTTTGCTTTCCGATGCCAATTACTGGACAACAAACTCGACTGACGCCAAGGGTCGATCCAAGATTACATATCATGGTAAACATCAATACACTTTCACTGTTGGTGGTGAATTGTATCAGGGCGGCAATTATGATGTTGTGGGCCACATGCACACCGGAATGAAAGGACGGGCGGACCGGATTCAATCAGCCTTCGTAAAAGGTTCCACAGTCCCAGTGTTTTATGATCCTGCCAAACCCGCCCGTTGCATACTGAAGCGCGGAATTGCCGAAGACACTCAAGTAGCTCTTGCCTTTTCCGCTTTCTTTTTCTTCGTCGGAGCCATTGTGTTGAGATATCAGCTCAAAAGATTGGGAAATTCCGAATCAAGCGAGTAGGCGGCTGTTTGTACTGTGCGAGACCCGACGCGACCGCCTCACAAATCCAAATGATAACCCGCGCTTCTCCCCGCGCCGGAGGAAATAAGCACGCCTTGCGCCACCAGATCCTGGAGATCGCGGGTGGCGGTGGCTTTGGAAACTCGGGTGAGGGCGATGTACTTACGGGCGTTCATGCCGCTGGTGAAGCCGCCGGGGCCCGCATCGAGCATGCGTTGGATCACTTTGAACTGGCGCTCGCCCAATGAACCGCGGTGAAGTTCGAGGAAGCGGGTTTTTCTAACAACAAACGCGATCTGCTGTTCGGATTCGACAAACGCCTGCCGGACGGTTTCCACGAAGTAAACCATCCAGCCAGTGATTTCGTTGGAGCGTTGGGCGGACTCGAGCGCGTCGTAGTAGGCGCTCCGCTTTGCCTCGATGGAGCGCGAGAGGCTGATGGGAACGGGATGCCCATACCCTTGAGAAAGGGCTTTCTCCGAGATGGCGCGACCGATGCGGCCATTGCCGTCCTCGAGGGGATGGATGCTCTCGAAATACAAGTGGGCGATCGCTGAACGGACCGCCGCGTGTTTGATCGGGCGCGGGCCGTCGGGCGCAGTCTCCTGGAACCACGTGGTGAATCGCTCCATCTCGCCGGGCACTCCAGATGCGGGCGGCGCTTCGAAATGCACCCTCGGCCGGTGCATCAGCCCGGAAACCACTTGCATGGGATCGTTTCCAGAACGCCATGCCCCCGTCCGGATGCCGGTGGCGCCCCGCATAAGTGTTCGGTGCCACGCAAACAATGTCTCCACGTCAAGCGGCTCCGCGAAGGCGCGCCGGACCATCGCCATGAGTTCGCCCGCGCCGTCTGCCATCGGGTTTCGGACGGGTTCCGGCGTGCGGTTCAGCCCCAGGTGGTTGCGGATGGAGGAGACCACATCCGGGCGCTGCAGGATTTCGCCTTCGATGGCGGAGGATTGCATGGCTTCCGCGATCATGAGGTCGAGCACGGCCTCGGTTTCCAGCCCCGGCGGCAGACCGGCCAACAAGCCGCTGACCTTGCCCGCATACCCCGCTATGGCGAGCAGACCGTCCTCGACCGAGGCGAGGTCAAAGCGGAATTCCGGCCAGTCCGCTTGCTGCCAGTTGTAGGTCATGAGCCGATTGAATCATGGAACGGCTCACTATAAAGCCATATTTTGAGCCGATTAGTTCAAGAAATCGGCTCACGATTCCTGCGACCGTGGGTTTCCGTGATTGCTGGAAGCTCCGGCTTCCGATGAGATGCGCTTGTGATCGATCCCCTCGACCGCAAGCTGCTGCGCGACCTCTCCCGCATGAAGGGCCAGGTGCTGGCGGTCTCGCTGGTGATGGCCTGCGGGCTGGCGATGATGATCATGACGCGCAGTCTGATTCTCACTCTCGAATCGACGCGCGCGGCCTACTATCAGCAATATGCCTTCGCGGATGTGTTTTCATCGCTCAAGCGCGCGCCGCTGTCGGTTGCGGATCGTTTGAAAGAATTGCCGGGCGTGGCCATCGTCGAGCCGCGCGTGGTGGTGGATGTGACGCTCGATCTTCCCGGCCTGACAGAACCGGCGAGCGGGCACATCGTTTCGCTGCCGGAGGATGGCGGGCCGCCGCAGTTGAACCGGGTTTTCCTGCGCAACGGGCGCTTTCCGCGCGCGGACGAGCGGCGCGAGGTGGTGCTGGGCGAGGCGTTTGCGAATGCCAACGGCCTGCAACCCGGCGACTCGCTGGTGGCGGTGATCAACGGCCGCCGCGAAACGTTGCGGATCTGCGGGATCGGGCTCTCGCCGGAGTTTGTCTTCGAGGCGCGCGCCGGCGAGACGCTGCCGGATCACGAGCGTTTCAGCGTGATGTGGATGAACTACCGCGCGCTGGCCGTTGCCTACAACATGGATGGCGCTTTCAATGACATATCAATCGATCTCGCGCCCGGCGCATCTGCGGGAAATGTCATCGCGGAGCTGGACCGGGTGCTCGCGACTTATGGCGGCACCGGCGGCTATACCCGCAAGGTTCACGCCAGCGCGCAGCGCCTGGATGACGAACTGCGCGTGCTCTACTCGCTCTCGGTCGCTTATCCGCTGGTGTTCATGAGCGTGGCGGCCTTCATGGTGAACGCGGTGCTCTCGCGCATCGTGCGCTTGCAGCGCGAGCAGATCGCACAGCTCAAGGCGCTCGGTTATTCATCGCGTCAGGTCGGGATCCACTATCTCAAGTTCGTGCTGGTGATCGCCACGATCGGCACTGCCATCGGTGGTGTCGCGGGGCGTGTGTTAGGCGCGCAACTGGTGGACCTTTACACGATTTTCTTCCTGTTCCCCTCGCTGCATTTCGTCATGGACTACGGCGCGCTGGGGCTGGCGCTCTTGATCAGCCTGGGCGCCTCGGTGCTGGGTGTGCTGACGGTCGTGCGCCAGGCGGTGAAACTGCCGCCGGCGGAGGCGATGCGGCCCGAGCCGCCCGCGGATTTCAAACCCTCGCTGTTCGAGCGCATCGGGCTGACCAACCTCTTCAGCCCGTCGTTCCGCATGGCATTGCGCAACATCGAGCGCCGTCCCTGGCAGGCGGTTTTCACTTGCAGCGGCCTGGCGCTTGCCACCGGCCTGATGGTGCTGCCGGGCGCGATGAGCGACAGCATCAACCACCTGCTCACCTTCCAGTGGAACAGCGCGCAGCGCCACGATGTCGCGGTTTTTCTAACAGAGCCGGCTTCCGGCAAGGGCTGGCACGACATCGGCCACCTGCCGGGCGTGATTCGCTCCGAGCCGGTGCGCAGCGTGCCCGCGCGACTGAAATACGGCCACCGCGAGCGCAAACTCTCGGTCACCGGCATCCCGAAAAACACCAGCCTCAACCGCCTGCTGGATGAAAACGAGCGGCCGATCGTGATGCCGGAGGAGGGTTTGCTCATGTCGGAAAAACTCGCGGAAATCCTCGGGGCGCGCATCGGCGACGAAGTGCGCGTGGAAGTGCTCGACGGCCGCCGCGCCGTGGTGGACGTGCCGATCCGCGGGCTGGTGACGGATTTCGCCGGCGTGGCGGCCTATATGGACATCGACGCGCTGCGGCGCGTGCTCAAGGAGGGCGATACCGTCAACGGCGCTTATCTCGCGGTGGATCACAAGCACTGGGACCGCTTCATGCGTGAGGTGAAGGACACGCCGCGCGCCGCCTTCGTGATGGTGAAACGCGACCAGCTCGCCGCCTTCCGCGAGACCACCGGCCAGAGCATCGGCATCATCCGCAAGCTTTACTTCGCGCTCGCCACCATCGTCGCCTTCGGGGTCGTTTACAATAGCGCGCGCATCGCCCTCTCGGAGCGCAGCCGCGAGCTGGCCACCCTGCGCGTCGTCGGTTTCAGTCTGCCGGAAGTGCGCGGCGTGCTGGTGGGCGAACTCGCGATGTTGGTCCTGCTCGCCCTGCCCGCGGGACTGCTCTTCGGCCGCAGCCTGGCGATTTTCATCATGTCCTCCTTCAGCACCGAGACCGTGCGCATGCCCATCCTCATCAACCACTCGACCTATGCGATCGCCATTGTGGTCGTGCTCACCGCCTCCGTTTGCTCCTTCGCGCTGGTCAGCCGCATGCTCGCGAAACTCGACATGGTCGGCGTGCTCAAGGCGCGCGATTGAGCGGCGGCATTGCTTTTGAAATCCTGCCTAACAACAAATTGGGGGTTGCTTTTTCCCGCAGACGGCGGCAGAAACCGCCAGCGGAAATAGTAAACATTTCCAAAGCATTCGATGAAACTCCGCCAATTTGTCAGTGGTTCGGCCTTGGTTCTCGGCGCGTGGCTCGCCATCACCTTCTTCCAGGAAGTGCCCGCCCGGAGCTACCCGAAGCTCGACAAACACCAGCGCTCCGCCAAAGCAGAGGACCCTTCCGAGGCGAAAGCAGCGGAAACCGGCGCGCAACTTTTGCAAGTTTCCGTCTCGCCCTGAGAAGGTATTTGAGGCAGGCTGCCCGCCATGTCCGAGAAACCAATCATCTGTGGCACCAAGTCGCTGGCCCTGGAAGTGGAAGCAGGAACCCATTGGTGGTGCTCATGCGGGCGCTCCAGCCATCAACCGTTCTGCGACGGTTCGCACAAAGGCACGGGCTTCCAACCCGTGAAGCTCGAAGTGGAGGAAAAGAAAACCATCTGGTGGTGCCAGTGCAAACACACCGCCAACGCACCGTTCTGCGACGGCACCCACAAGACGCTGCCCAAGCCGGACTGAGCGGGTCGTGTGGCCGATGCCTCTTTGACAGGGCGGGATTCCGCACGCATCTTCGTATCCGGGATGCTTCCGGCATCCTTTAACAACCCAATACCGACATGAAATACAAACTCCTGATACCAGCGCTTGCCCTGCCGCTTCTGTTCATCTCCTGCCAGAAGAAGGAAGCCGTCACCGAGAAAATGGAAACCGGTGTGGATAAAGTCGCGGAAGGTGTGAAGGAAATGGCCGATGCCACCAAGGAAGGCGTCAAAGAGGCCACTGATGAAGCAAAGAAAGCCGCCGATGAGGCTGCCGCGAAATTGAAAGCGGAAGCCGCCGCCGCCGCAGCCGAGGCCCGTGATGCCGCCGGATCCGTTAAGGAGGACATCAAGGAAGCGTTCGAACCGGACGAGCCTGAAGAATGATACGGTGCGTTGCGCGCCTATCCGCATCGGGGTGATTCCCGGTCGCACCGGGCCGGCGTTTCGCAAGAAGCGCCGGCATTTTCATGCGAATCATCCGTTCGCAGGGATTCGGACTGGCCAGCGCGGGATGATCCGTCGAGTTTCGCGGGAGCGCCTGATGCAAGCGACCACCGCTCCCGTTTCCGCCAACCGTCTCCGCTTCATCGACATGGCGCGGGCGGTGGCGATCCTGCTGATGCTGGAGGGGCATTTCATCGATGTCACACTGGCAATGAAATGGCGGGTGCCGGGCAATCCGCTTTATGAAGCGTGGCTGCACCTGCGTGGCATGGCGGCCCCGATGTTCTTCATGGTGACCGGCTTGATCTTCGCCTATCTGCTGAGCGGCGCGACGGAGCTTGGTTTTCTGCGGGTGAAACGCGTGCGGCGCGGCCTGCTGCGCGCCGGGGAACTGATGTTGTGGGGTTATCTGCTGCAAGTGAATCTGCGGCAGTTGCCCGACATCTTGCGCGGACATGACGTATGGTTCAAATCGTTTCATGTCCTGCAATGCATCGCGGTGGGACTGTTCGCGCTGATAGTGGTCTTCGGCATCGTCCGCAAGGCGGGCCCGCGGGCGCTTGCAATCGCCTGTCTCGCACTGGGCTTTGCGGATTTTCTGTTAGCCATGCTGCTTGCCAATCACGCGGGACCGCTGCCGGCGGGTGCGCCCGCCTGGTTGCAAAACCCGATCAAGGCCGCCGGTTCCACGTTTCCTCTCGCGCCATGGCTCGGCTTCACGTTTTACGGAGCCGCCATCGGCGTGCTGTTGCGCTGGCAGGGTGCGGGCCGGCGGCAGGTGGGAGTTATGCCGTTTCTCGTCATAGGAGTGTTCCTCTCCGTGCTTGGCTGGCCGCTCGACCGCTTCATGGGAGCGGGATTGTTGGATGTCACGGGCCATCCCGCATCGCCGCGCGTGCTGTTGGATTCCTTTCACGGCCGCATTGGTGAAATCCTGCTGGTGCTCGGATTCCTCGTTTGGATGGAGAGACGGCTCGAAGTTTCCACGGAATGGCTGCAAACGATCGGGCGCAATACGTTTCCCATCTATGTCATTCACGTGATCATCCTCTATGGCGGGTTTTTCGGCTTCGGGCTGAACGGCTGGCTTCATCACTCGCTCAATCCCTGGCAGGCGGGGCTCGGCGCGCTGGTCTTCTGTGCGTTTTTCGGTTTCTGCGCGCAATGGATGGAACCGCTGGCGCTGCGTTGGCGGGAATGGCGCGGTCGCGGCAGGGCTGCTTGAGCGCAAGCGCTTGCCACCCGGCGTGGTTAGGCTATCGCTGGCGCGTCCGCATGAACCTGCTCGCCGACAACCTCATCTCGCCCGTGGTGCTGTGTTTCGCGCTGGGCATCGTGGCGCGCGCGCTCAAGAGCGATCTCGCGGTGCCGGAGCCGGTCTATCAGGGACTCTCGATCTACCTCTTGCTTGCCATCGGTCTCAAGGGCGGCTCGGCCCTGGCCGTCACGCCCGTCGCGGAAATGCTGATGCCCGGATTGCTCACTCTCGCGCTGGGTGTGATCACGCCGGTCACCGCGTTTTTCCTGATGCGGCGTTGCGGAAAACTCGGCATCGAGGATGCGGCGGCGGTGGCCGCGCATTACGGCTCGGTCTCGGTGGTCACTTACCTTGCGGCGGTCGAGGCCGTGAACCGCGCCTCCATGACGGGCGAGGCCTACCTGCCCGCGCTGGTGGCGGTGCTTGAAGTGCCTGGCATCATCGTGGCGTTGCTTTTCGCAAGCGGCGCGTCCTCATCCTCCGGTAGTTGGAAAAAAGCCCTCCACGAGGTCGCCACCGGCAAGAGCATCGTGCTGTTGGGCGGAGGTCTGCTCATCGGCGCGCTCTGCGGCCCGGCCAAACTCGCCGACGTCCAGCCCTTCTTCGCCACAGCATTCAAGGGCGCGCTCTGCATTTTCATGATCGAACTCGGACTCGCCGCCGGCAAACGTCTGCGCGACGCCGGCAGGGCGGGTGCGCGCCTGCTTGTGCTCGGCTGCCTGATCCCGGTGATCAACGGCACGCTCGGCGTGATCGGAGCGGTGCTCGCCGGCATGTCACCCGGTGGCGCGGCCGTGCTCGGCGCGATGGCCGGCAGCGCTTCCTACATCGCCGCACCCGCCGCGGTGCGCGTCGCGCTGCCCCGCGCCAATCCCGCTTACTACCTCACGCTCGCGCTGGGCATCACTTTCCCCTTCAATCTCGCACTCGGCATACCTCTCTATCAGAAACTCGCCACCCTCTTCTCATCATGGCTGTGAAAATCCACCTCCGCAAAGTGACCGTCATCGCCGAGCGCGTGTTGCGCGATGATTTGCTCGAACTCCTCAAACGCCACGGAGCCACCGGTTGGACGCTCACCGCCGTCGAAGGCGAGGGATCCCGCGGCATCCGCGCTTCCGAGTGGGAGGGGCGCAGCGCCCAGATCGACACTCTGGTTTCTCCCGAGATCGCCGACGCCATCATGGAGGAAATCGGCCGCACCTACTTCACGGATTGGTCGGTCATCGTCTATTCCGCCGATGTCGAGGTGTTGCGCGGTGAGAAATACCTCGGTTGAGGCAAAAACCGGCGCGCCACCCCCCAAAAAAAAGATGGCCGCCGGGGAGTCCCTTCCCCGGCGGCCGAAGTTATCTTGCCCACATCCACACCCATGGACTCGGCAGACAACTGTGCTGTTACACCCTTACATGAAGCGCGGTTTCCCGTCGCTTACGTTGGAGATAGACCCTTAAGGTTTCCGAACGTTCAAAGAATTCTAAAATTATTTTTACCGCCCGGTTTCCCGCAACTTGGCACTTGGAAACCGGCCCTTGTTTCCCGACCTTCCGCCCATGCCGCACAGCCACATCGATGTCCGCTATGTCGCCAATCTCGCCCGTCTGGAACTGAGCGACGACGAGGTGGCGGTTTTCCAGCCGCAGTTGGAGGCCATCCTGCAACACGCCGAGGCGCTCACGCGGCTGGACGTCACCGGCATCGAACCCACCGCTCACCCCGCGCCGGTTTTTGGCCGGATGCGCGACGATGTCCCGCACCAGAGTCTGCCGCCCGCCGCCGTGCTGCAAAACGCGCCCGACCAAGCCCAGGGCCAGATCCGCGTGCCCAAAGTCGTCACCGACGCGTGAGCTCTCAGATTTTCAGCGTTTCAGCATTTACCTCAACATGTCCATCGCCTCTCTACGCCAGCAGCTTCTCGCCGGAGAAACCACGCCTGCCGCCATTCTCGAAACACTCGCCGGAAACATCGCCGATAACGATCCCCAGGTCGGCGCATATCTTTCCCACGACCTCGAATCCGCGCTCGCCGAAGCCGCGCATGCCGATCTCTCGCTGCCGCTCGGCGGCATCCCCATCGCCATCAAGGACAACATCAACGTGCTCGGCCAGCCCTGCACCTGCGGCTCCCGCTTTCTCGCGGAAAACTACCGCTCGCCCTACGATGCCACCGTCATCCGCAAACTCCGCGCCGCCGGAGCCATCCCCTTCGGCCGCATGAACATGGACGAGTTCGCGATGGGTTCCTCCACCGAAAACTCCGCCCTGCAAACCACCCGCAACCCTCATGACCCGCAGCGCATCCCCGGCGGTTCTTCCGGCGGTTCCGCCGCTGCCGTGGCTGCGGATACCGCCATCGCCGCGCTCGGTTCCGATACCGGCGGCTCGATCCGCCAACCCGCGTCCCACTGCGGCGTGGTCGGCCTGAAACCCTCTTACGGCCGGGTTTCCCGCTTCGGACTCGTCGCCTTCGCCTCGTCGCTCGATCAAATCGGCCCGCTCACCCGCTCCGTCGAGGACGCAGCGCTCGTCCTGCAAGCCATCGCCGGTTTCGACCCCGCGGATTCCACCTCGCTCGATGTGCCCGTGCCGGATTATCTCACGGAACTCAACGCAGGCGTCAAAGGCCTGAAACTCGGCGTGCCGAAAGAATACTTCGGCGAGGGCATCGATCCCGGCGTGCGCCAAAACGTCGAGGCCGCGATCCAGAAACTCGCAGCCCAGGGCGCGGAGATCGTCGAAATTTCACTCCCCCACACGCAGCACGCCGTGGCCACCTATTATGTCATCGCCCCGGCCGAGGCCTCTTCCAACCTCGCGCGCTTCGACGGCATCCGCTACGGCCACCGCGCCGCCAATCCCGCCGACATCCTCGACCTCTACAAAAAATCCCGCGAAGAGGGATTCGGCCCGGAAGTGAAACGCCGCATCATCCTGGGCACTTATGTGCTCTCGTCCGGTTATTACGATGCCTACTACGGCCGCGCTCAAAAAGTCCGTACGCTCATCCGCCGGGATTTCGAAAACGCCTTTCAACACGTCGATGCCATCGTGTCCCCGGTCGCGCCCACGCCGGCGCGCAGGATCGGCGCCTATGCCGATGATCCGCTTCACGAGTATCTATCAGACATCTTCACCCTCTCCGCCAACCTCGCCGGCATCCCCGGCATCTCCGTGCCCTGCGGCGTCACGAATTTCGATGGCGGACAAAACCTCCCCACCGGCCTGCAAATCCTCGGCCCCCACCTCGGCGAAGCCAAGCTCCTGCAAATCGCCAAAGCCGCGGAGCAGTGAGTGGCTGGGACAACCCTTGGCCCGCCATAGTCACACAAACTCCCTCCGCTCCATACACCGGATATACGCCCTGCTCTGGATAAAATCCTTGTGGATGAGCGGAATTCCAAACATCCTGACGTCATGATCCCCTCAGGATCATCACTTCCGTAGAGCATGCGAATAAAGACTGTCGTGTCAGGAAATGAAGACCGACAACCCAACTTCTCTTCTCGATAGACCATGGTTTGCAATCATTGTCTCCAAGATCCCCAGCGGGATTGTCCTGACGGCATCGTTTGCAGTTCCCCGGATGCTCTTGCCAGATAGGGTTACACGCGCTTCACGTTGTCCATTATGAAAACAACAAAATCACTCATGACTCTGCTTGCGTCCCTTGCGATGCTTTCCGCCGAAGACTACGGCGGTTTTAGCGGAAAAACATACAAGTGTGACGCTCCGAACGGACGCTTTTCGGTCCAAGCCCGCCAGGAGAAGGGATATTACAAATTCAATGTGGAGATCATTGAGTCCTCTTCCCACACGCCGGTTCTGTCTTTTGACCCGCAAGCACGCTTTATCGGAGCGGCTTGGAGTGCTGACAGCAAGCTCGTCGCCATTGAACAGAACAAGAGCACGCATGACAGTGTGGTTGCTGTATTCTCGCTGGCGCAAAAGACGGCCAAGAAACTCGGTTTGCCCAAGGAATGCGACGATGAAAGCGCC
>Ga0315904_10007427_pt1 | contig 14731 bp, 14 predicted proteins | sample LakEriMetagenome_6_FD_203529 | JGI IMG/M metagenome (GOLD analysis project Ga0315904, IMG submission 203529) | Freshwater fungal communities from buoy surface, Lake Erie, Ohio, United States - Buoy 12 MA120 | ecosystem: Environmental > Aquatic > Freshwater > Lake | place: USA: Lake Erie, Ohio... | reverse complement strand
TAGAAAATGAACTTGAGCTTAGTATGGGAATAAAAGTAGATATTAAAAATAAAAAAAATAATTCAGGTGAAATTAAATTTTCATATAAAAATCTCGAACAGTTAAATAAAATTATTAGTGTTCTTAAGGGATATTTTAGATAAATTTTGAGTTAAAAAATAAAAAAACTGAGTATCTTGGGCTAATTCATCTCTTTTAAAATTTGTCTCTATAATATTTAAATTTATAATTAATTTTTCAAGATTTTTATAACTCCAAATTTTTAAAATGTTCTTAATTCTATCTTTATCTTTCCAAAAGATTGACGGTTTATATCTTTCAAGCTTTTCGTCTGTTGAAAGTTTTTTATCCATTTTTTGAATATCCAAAATTTTAATAATAAATGATCTTAAGATAATTATAATTTCTATGAAATTTTTTTCATAATTAGACATGTTGGATATAAAATCATTAATGTTTTTCTCATTTTTAGACAGTAAAATATCAATAATCTCGTCATTTTTTTTTAGATCATTTTCGGTGCAAATTTCCTCAATAATTTTATCAGTGATTTTTTTCGCATTTTTAAAAACATTTATTTTCTCAACCGCTTCTTTGATCTTAGATCTTTTAAGGGATGAAAAATTTAAAATAGTCTCAACTTGGTTTTCAGTGAGTTCTAGTTTATGGATTTGAACTTGTTGTATTAAAAATTTCTTAATATCAAATTTAGTCTCTTGATAGCAAGGTATGCAAATAGAAGTTTTGTCGTATTCAGCAAATTGTCTTAACTTTGAACTTTTCTGCAAAATTTCAGAATTTATAATTATTAATGTATCTTGAATATTATTTTTGACAGAATTTATAATTTCTAAAATTTTATCAGAGCAATTTTTTATAATGGTTATATTTTTTTTTTCTTCAAACAATGATCCATTTAAATAATAGTTAATAATATCATCTGGTTTTTTCAAAATATCATCTTCAAAAATAATTTTTGAATTCTGATCTTTAACTTTACACAAAGATAGAAGTTGATCATTTAGATCGTTTATTAAATCTTGATTTTCTCCGTAAAGAACAATGACTTTATTAAGCAAGAAATCTTTTTTCATTAAAGAGATTTCTTGTGATTTTACAATCATGAAAACTATTTTAACGAGACTCTAGATTTAAATAATATATTTTGAATTATAGAATCTAATAATATTCTTTTTTCGTTGTTTTTGATGATGGAATTATTTGATAAATTATCGGTAACTGCAACTCGTTTATCTTTTGAAATAGCATCTTGGTAGATCACCAATCCATTTTTATCTTGAAATTGATAACTTACAGTGAGTTTTATAATTTCTTCAGTGGCTATTCCTCTATTATCAACTAAAGAGCTTTCAGCAGTATCGTAAATTTGAGCTTTAAATATATAAGCATTCATATCCTTTTCGTCTTTTCTAAAATTTAATTTCTGTTCAAGATTAAAGGCAAGATCTTTATCGCCTACGATTTCTGATTTTGAAATAACAACTTGTTTTGAACTTCCCATATAAATAGGAGAAAATCCACAACTTGTAAGACTGACAAGGAGTAAAATTGTTATAAATATTTTATTTTTCATTAGTGACAATATTTAGTAATTTATTTTTAACAAATATTTTTTTTGTTATAGTAGTTTTTTCTAATATAACTTTTATATTTTTAATTGCTAAGGATTTACTAAAAATACTCTCCTCCGTTTCATTGTGGATAGCGTTGATAATTGCTCTTTTTTTACCATTAATTTGAACTACCACATTAAATTCATCTTTTTTTAATGATTCATTATCAAATTTAGGCCACTCTTGAATAGCAAGATCGGCCTTTTTTGTTATTTTCTCCCAGCATTCATTTGCAACATAAGGAATAAAGGCTGAGATAATTATTAAATATTTTTTAAAAACATCAATTAAATTATTTTTATCAACTCCTAATTTTTCAATTTCATCATTGAGAAGATTTAAAAAAGTATACAATTTTGCAACAGCAACATTCATTTGAAATTTTTCAACGCATTCTGAAATTTCTTTTACTAAAATGTCAACTTTAACTAAAAAATTATTATCAAAATTTTCATTTGTTTTTTGATAATTTGATAATTTCTCACATGTTCGAAAAATTTTTTGGATATATTTATAAGCCCCTTGAATACCACTATCGCTCCATTGAATGTCACGATCTGGAGGGCTGTCTGATAATATAAACCATCTTACCGCATCGGAACCATAAATTTTTATAATATCATCTGGGTCTACAATATTTTTTTTTGATTTTGACATAGCTTGGCTATCGCCCTTTAAAACTTTTAATTTATTATCTAAAAAATATTTTCCATCTTCAAATTTTACATCCTTTGGAAATACCCAGTCTCCTTTTTCAGTTTTAAAGGTTGGATGACAAACCATTCCTTGGGTAAAAAGATTTTGAAATGGTTCTGAAAATTTAAATTTAAATTCATCTTTTAAAGCAAGGGTAAAAAATCTTGAATATAAAAGATGTAAAATTGCATGCTCAACGCCGCCAATATATTGATCAACGGGCATCCAATAATTTACATCCTCTTCATTAAAAGGACGGTTTTGATCAAGGGGTGAACAAAATCTTAAAAAATACCAAGAAGAATCCACAAAGGTATCAAGGGTATCCGTCTCACGAACGGCCTTCATTCCAGTTTCCGGGCACTTTGTATATTTCCAGGTTGGATGATTTTCTAAAGGATTTCCAGGTTTACTAAAATCAATGTCTTCAGGAAGAGTAACGGGTAAATCTTTTTCAGGAACAGGAATGATTTTACCATCTTCACGGTAAAGAATTGGAATTGGACACCCCCAATATCGCTGTCTTGATATTCCCCAGTCCTTTAACCTGAAAATTGTTTTGGAATTTCCAATTTTTTTATCTTCAATAATTTTAATTATTTTTCTCTTCGCTTCACTAACGCTTAAATCATTTAAAAAATCAGAATTAATTATAAAACCATCATCTACATAAGCTTCATCTTTAATTTTTATATCTTGAGATTTAACAGGCGATACAACAGGTAAAACCTCTAATTTATATTTTAAGGCGAACTCAAGATCTCTTTGATCGTGGGCCGGACATCCATAAATTGCACCTGTGCCGTAATCCATAAGTATGAAATTACTTACATAAATTGGTATTTTTTTATCTTTAATAAATGGGTGATGAACAAAATAAGAAGTTTTAAAACCTAATTTTTCATTCTTTGATAAGGAAGATTCAATTGCGATATTTTTAAGTGCCTCTTTTTTAAACGTTAAAAAACTTTCATCACCTTCAAAAAATTTAGTGAAAGGATGATCAGGAGCAATTGCAATAAATGATGCTCCAAAAATTGTATCAGGCCTTGTTGTAAAAATCTTTATTTTCTCTTTATTATTTGTTAAAAAATCAATCTCACATCCAATAGATTTTCCAATCCAATTTTTTTGCATTAACTTAACTTTTTCGGGCCACCCTTTTAAATTATCAAGGGATTCTAAAAGTTCATCTGAGTATTTTGTAATATTTAAAAACCACTGACTTAATTTTTTTTTCTCAACGATTGCTCCAGATCTCCAACCTTTACCATCAATAACCTGCTCATTTGCAAGTACTGTCTGGTCAACGGGGTCCCAGTTCACATAACTTTCTTTTTTATAAACTAAACCTTTTTTAAAGAAAAAAGAGAATAGACTTTGTTGTTGTTTGTAATAATTTTCATCACAGGTTGAAACTTCTTTATCCCAATCAATAGAAAGGCCAAGGCGTTGTAATTGGCTTTTCATTACTGCAATATTTTTTTTTGTCCAAACTTCAGGATGTAATTTATTTTGAATAGCTGCATTTTCAGCAGGAAGACCGAAGGCATCCCAGCCCATGGGGTGAAGAACATTATAACCATTTAGTCTTTTATAGTTAGCTATGACATCACCCAAGGTATAATTTCGGACATGTCCCATATGAATGTTGCCTGATGGATAAGGAAACATTTCAAGGCAATAAAATTTTTTATCTAAATTTTTTTTTGTTTTAAATATTTGTCTTTTTTCAAAAAAGGACTGCCACTTATTTTCAATGACTAAAGGATTATAATTTTCCATCCTTTAGAAACTATTTTTTTTCTTTTTTTGCTTCTTCAATCTTTAAAGTACGTGCAGAGGCGATAATACTATCTTTTATTGTTTCAGCAAATTTTTGATCAGAGGATGTATTGGAGCATTTATTAAAATTATCGCAGATTTTTTTATGTGCAATAATTTTTACAGAATCGGATCGTAATTCGTTACTTAAAAATTGAACTGATATTTTGATTTGTTCATTTGGATTATTAGATTGTGAGTACCAATCGTAAATAATTATTCCACCAGCATAATCAGCGTTAAGAAGTGGTAAGAATTCCAAATTTTTTAACGTGGCTCTCCAAAGTACATTAGATGTAGAAAATTCAAAATTTCCAGGACTTTTACCGACTCTATTTATATCTCCAAAAATTCCACCACCCTTTTCTGCAATCTGTTGAGCTCTTTTATATGGGTTTGGTTCAATTACTTCAGTTTTTCCAGTTACTGGATCAGGTTTTGAACAACTATTTATAAAAAATAAAAAAATAAATAATAAAGGTCTAAAAATGTTGTTGTTTTTCATATATTTAAATCATAATTTATTGTTGCAAAATAGTCACATTTCATAGAAAACTTAAACTGTAACGAATTAAATGTTAAAAATATCTAAAAAAAACAAATATAAACACACTTATAATCTTAAAATTTTTATTTTAAGTTTATAATTTAACAAACAAAGGAAAACAATGAAAAACAAACTATTGTTAACAACGGCTATAGTTGGCTTAGGCTTAGCATCAGTTGCTAATGCACAAACAACTGTTAGCGGTAACTTAAATATAGCTTATAAAGCTACAGGTGGAGCTACAAAAGCTAACTCTTTTGACGGTTGGGCTAAAGAGACACAAATAAACATTGCTAATAAAGGGAAGCTAAGTAATGGAATAGATTATGCTGCTGGAACATCGCTTGAATTTGATGGTCAAGATACTACTGGCGCATTAGGTATTCATACTGAAAATACTTATATTGATTTTATAAGTGGTAACACTACTTTTACAATCAGTGCTGACCATATCCAAAACTCTGATTTTAGTATGGCAAATATTTCAGGATTTGCAGATTTTACTGAGTTAGCAGATGGAATAAATGGACAACAAGCAGCAGCAATTGATACACATAATTCACCATACGGTGCATTTGGTATTGGTGTAATGCAAAAAACTGCAGTTGGAACTATTTCTGCTTTATTTGTGCCTTCAGTAACTAATGCTGCAATGAATGACATAACTAACACAGCAACTAAAGGTCAAGTTGGCTCTGGAAATACTGGCTACGAAATTGGCTTTAGAGGTGACTTAGGCGTTAAAAACTTAGATACAGCTGTGTTTTATAATAGCACAAATACAGAAACACCAGGTGAAGCAGGAAAAACTTCTGACATAAAAGGAAGAATGGTTGCTGCAAAATATACGCTACCTATGAACTTAACAGTTGCTGGTGAGCATGCAGTTAATACCGCTTCTACAGGAGTAGATACAAAAACTAGATCTGCTGGTTTATCTTATGCTGTGAACAAAGAACTAACAGTTGGTTATGTTTACGCTAAAACAACTGCTGATGCACAGACTCAGGACGAAAAAATTCAGTCTGTTAACATAGGATACAACTTAGGACCAGTTGTTGCAAACCTTCAGTTAACTAAAGGTGAAAACATCAACTATTCTGCCGCAGCTGATGGAGACACTGCGTACTTATCTCTTACAACAAGATTTTAATTATTTAATATAATTAAATTCAACTAAACCAGCCTGCAATTAAATTTGCAGGCTGGTTTTTTTATTTTAGGTTCAAATATAAAATTTTTGAATGATAAATTTTTAGTTTTTAATAGTCTTATTTTTTTTAAAGTTTGAAAATTGATCCCACCCAAAGCACATATCGGAGTCTTCCAGTTGAGGGTAAAATTATTAAATTTTAAAACGTCTAATATTTTATATTTTGAATATTTTTTATTAAAAAACAAAGGGGACAGCATTATAAGTGAGCAATTTTGATTTACTTTTTGTAAATACTCCAATTGATTATGTGCCTTACCAATAATATCAAATTTTCTTTTAAGTAATAGTGGTTTGATATTTTTTTTATTTTGCTGCTCAATTAAAATACCATCTGCTTTGTATTTTACACATTCTTGAAAATTATTCTTTATTATAAACGGAATTTTATTTTTTCTAGCAAAGTTAATTATAGAGAGTGCATTTTTAGATTTTTTTATTTTATCATGACTTATATCAATAATAATACTTATATTGCTAAATTTTAGTAAATTTTCTTTAACTAAATTATTAATTTTTTCTAAAAATATATAATTTTTATATAATAATTTATTGTTCATGTAATATAGATGTAGAATGCAAATTTTAAAAAATTATAATAATATAGTAAACTCTATTCAATCTATTTCAAAAACAACTTCCTTAATTGTTGTTACCAAAGGTCAATTATTTGAAAAAATTGAAATAATTATTAAGTCAAATCATTTTGATTTTGGAGAGAATAGAGTTCAAGAAGCTATTGTAAAATGGAAAAATAAAATTATTATTTATCCCAAACTAAAACTTCATTTAATAGGCAAACTCCAGTCTAATAAAGCAAAGGATGCCTTTGAATTATTTGATTATATTCACACATTAGATAATGAGAAATTAGCTACATTTTTTTCCAAAATGGAGTCTAATTCTCTAAGGAAAATTAAATATTTTATCCAAGTTAATATTGCAAATGAAGCTCAAAAAAATGGAATATCTATAAATAGAGTAGATGAGTTTATAAAATATTGCATTAAAGATTTAAAATTAAACGTTATAGGTCTAATGTGTATTCCGCCAATTAAGGTAGATCCAACTCAATATTTTAAAAAATTAGGAGAAATTTCCAGATCAAATAATTTAAGTGAACTCAGTATGGGCATGAGCAGTGATTATGTTTGTGCAATTAAGAATGGAGCAACTTTTGTAAGAGTTGGGAGCGGAATCTTCAGTGAAAACTAATTAATTATTACTTTAGTATTTTTTTCAATTGTTTTAATTAATTTTATAAGATGAATTTTTTTTAATGCAATACACCCTGCAGTTTTTTTATATTTTTTTTTTGCAATATGAATAAATATTGCGCTACCTTTATTTTTAATAATTGGATTCATATTGTAGTTTAAAACTACAATAAGGTCGTAAATATTACTTTTTTGGTGTAATCTTTCATGTCTATATTTGGTTGGTAATTTTATTAATTGATTATAATTTTTACTATTAGGGTCATCGCACCAAGCCATTTTTTTTGTAATTTTAATAGGTCTAAATTTTGAAGATATTTTTTTTATTCGATCATTTCTGTAATAAATTTTGACTATTTTAAAGGTTCCCTTTGGAGTAATATTATCTCCTTCTCTCTTTTTTTGAGCAATGCCAGCTTTTCCTACGGCGCATCTAAATTTAAGATTCTTATATTTTAAATAGCCAGATTTATTTATAATAATCATATTTTATGTAATATACATGCTTATATGAATAATATTCATCTAAGTATTCTAGGCTCTAGTACATTTTTCAACATATTAAATGAACTTGAATTTAATAATATCTTAAATCAAAACAAAATATCAGATCACACTCAAAAAAAAATATTAGTTAAAATTTTATTTGCTGAGAATCTAAAAATAAGAGAAGTTAAAAATTCTTTATTAGATAATGAGCCAATCATATTATTTTTATTTAACAAAGATTTTGTGAAAAAAAATAATTTAAAACTGCTTGATTTTCAAGTGAGTTTAGAGCTTCCTATTGAAATCTTATCATTTAAGGAAATATTAAATATTTTAATTACAAAATATAATTTTTTCAAAAAATCTAAAATTGTTATTAAAGACTATGAAATTGACTCTAATGAACGCTCTATTACTAAAAAAAAAACAAAGGTTAAACTTACGGAAAAAGAACTAGAGTTAATTTTAGCTCTTAATAACAATAATGGCTTAAACAAATCTTTTTTACTTAAAAGTATTTGGAAACACAGTCTTGATTTAGAAACTCATGCTTTTGAAACGCATCTTCATCGCTTAAGAAAGAAAATTAATAAGTATTTTAAAGATAAAAATTTTATAGTTGAAAGAAATTCTCAATATTTTCTGACTAATTAATTAAGTCTTGCACCTATTTTTTGAATAACTTGTGCTGCAAGTTTTGATCCTGTCAGAAGACTTTTTTTAATATTAGAATTATCCAAATATTCTTTAAGAAACCCTGCTGCAAATAAGTCACCTGCACCAGTTAAATCTATAACTTTATCTACTTTGGTACTTTCGCAGTTTATAATCTCATTATTTAAAATAGCCACGCTACCATTCTCACTTTTTGTAACAACAATGAGCTTATCAATATTTTTCAATTCATTTATACTTTCTAGTAAATTATTTTTTTGAATTAATTCATTTATCTCATTTTCATTTCCAATTAGAATATTTAAATCATTTTTTAACAATTTAAAAAAATCTTCCCGATGTCTAGTGACACAAAAAATATCAGATAAACTCATAGCAACTTTAATATTATTTTTTTTAGCTAGCTGAATGACATGTTTAAACATTTCTTCACTTTTTCCTTTATCCCAAAGATATCCCTCTAAGAAAATAATCTCGTAATCTTTAATGTAATCCTCATTAATATCTTCCTTTGAAAGTTGAGATGAAATACCAAGATACGTACACATAGTTCTTTCAGAGTCAGGTGTTATAAAAATAATAGATGCGCCCGTTGATAAATTCTCTTCTTTTTCAGAGTAGAGAAAACTTACGTTAATTTTTTTAAGGCTTTTTTTATAAATTTTTCCAAATTCATCAGACTTAATTTTTCCTATAAAAGACGCATCTCCTTTTAAATAGGCAATACCCGCCATGGTGTTTGCAACAGAACCACCAGCTTCAATTTTTTCAATCTTAATTGTATTCTTTAAACTATTAAATTCTTGTCTTTCAATGAGTTTCATTGAACCTTTGATAAGATTGTTTTTTAATAAAAAATTATCATCCACTTTTACAAATACATCAACGATGGCATTACCAATGCCAAGAATTTTTTTAGACATTTTTATCTTTATATAGACAAATTTTATTAATTGTACATTCTGCACAAAGTGGATTTCTAGATTTACAGATATATCTTCCGTGCAAAAGGATTAAATGGTGTGCTTTTTTCAAGTACTTTTTGGGTAAAATTTTTAAAAGCTGATCTTCTACTTGATTTGGATTTTTACCATTTGTAAGTCCTGTTCTATTACTTACCCTAAATACGTGCGTGTCCACTGCGATGGTTGGTTTATTAAAGGCGGTATTTAAGACAACATTTGCAGTTTTTCTGCCAACACCTGGAAGGTTTATTAAATCATCAAAATTATTTGGAACTTTACTTTGATATTTTTCAATTAAAATCTTTGAAAGATTATATAGGTTTTTAGCTTTAATATTAAAAAGTCCAATACTATTAATCATTTTTTTTATTTTTTTAATTCCAAGATCAGCGAAATGTTTTGGTGTGTAATATTTTTTATAAATGTTTTTTGTAACATTATTAACATTTGTATCTGTACATTGAGCAGAGAGAACTACAGAAGTTAAGAGTGTAAATTGGTTTCTATATTTAAGCGAAGTTTCTGGATTTTTAATAGATTGATTTAAAAATTGAATAAGTTTTAAGCTATTTGATTTGTTTAACCTCATCAAAAAAGATAAAAATTTTATTTATTTAAGATTAAACATGTCCCGCATATTAAATAAGCCTTTATTTTTTTTACTTATCCATATAGCAGCATTTAATGCTCCATCAGCAAACAACTCTCTTGAAAAAGCAGTATGCTTTAATTCAATATTCTCAATATTGTTATTATAAATGACTGAGTGTTTGCCAATAGTTTTGCCTTTGCGCGTAATAAAGAAATTTACTTTATTATTTTGAAGACTTCCTTTTTTATTAAGGAAAAATTTTCCTTTTAATTTATTAAAATTTTTACCTTTCCCTTTTGCAATGGCATTTGCTAACATAAGGGCAGTACCGGATGGATAATCTATTTTTCTTTTATGGTGATTATCTGAAATAGCAATTTGATAATTATTTGGGATTTTTTTTGTTAAAATTTCTGAAATATATTCAAGTAAATTTATTCCCATACTCATGTTGCCTGATTTAAATATGGCAATTTTTCTTGAGCAATTTTTTATTATATTTTCATCTTTTTTGGTAAAACCTGTTGTGCCAATGACAATTTTTTTTTTTAATTTTTTGGCAAAATTTAAAATTTCAATTGAAGATTTTGGTCTTGAAAAGTCGATGATAACATCAGTTTTTTTAAAGGCTTCGAGATTATTTTTTTGGACTTTGATATTTCTAATTTTTTTTCCAACTTTAAGATCAGTTAAGCTATGAAGTTTTAAATTTTTATTTTTTGATATTTGGTTAATTAATATCTGTCCCATTCGCCCAAGGGCTCCAGCGATAGTAATATTAATTTTTTTCATAAACTTTAAAATTATTTTTTATATAATTTAATATATTTTCAAATGAACTTTTCCATTCATTCTCTTTTTTATTTCTGAATAATATTACATTTGGATACCATATCGTGGTTTTCTCATTTATTCCCCAACGCCAATCATTTTTATAATTTAGCGCGATTAACGTTTTTTTTCCTAGTGCTGCTGACAAATGAGCTATTGATGTATCACACGTAATTACCAAATCAATATTATTAATTATTGAAGCAGTATCTATAAAAGATTTTTCAATATCTAAATTTTTAAATTCTATGATATTAGGAAATAAGCTTTTATAATTTGAATTTTTTTCTAAGCTTATTAATTTTACATTACTTAATCTATAAATTTTATTAAAATATTTAATGTCAAAATCTCTAAACCAGCCATTATTTTTTTTTGAATTACAGCAAATTCCAATTTTTACGTCTTCAAAATTTAGAATTTTTTTCCATTTTGAGTTATAATCATTATCTAAAAAAATATAAGGAGTTTTATTTAAAATATTTTTTTCATTAGTGCCAAATACTTTGGGTAAGCTCATTATTGAGTTGTAATAATCAAATTTCTCAATTTCCTGACTAGGGTCTAAAATTTTGTAAATTCCTTTTAAATTTCTAAGTATGAATTTCAATTCTTTATATGTTTGAAAGATCACTTTTGCCCCAAGTTCGTAAACTAATTCTATATACCTACAAAATTGAAAAACATCGCCAAAACCTTGTTCAGAATATAGGAGAATTTTTTTGCCTTTCAAATCTTCATTGCCTGTCCATAATTTTCCAAATTCAAATTTAGGATTGGGTCTAGCTCCACATTTTTTTCCACATTCGTAATAATTCCAACCATCTTTAAACTTTCCCTGCTCTAAAAAAAGTAAAGATAAATTCCACTTAGTCGTCGCATCATTGGAATTTATTTTCAATGACTTATTGTAATAAATTTCAGATTTTTTATATAATTTTTTTTTATAATAAATTAAACCTAAATTAATATAAGAATTTATAAGATTCGGCTTTAGTCTAATTGATTTTTTATAACTTAAAATTGCATTGTTAAGTTCATTAATTTTTTCGTATAAGACAGCTAAATTATAATAAAGCTCACCGCTGTTTTGATTAATTTCAATAGATTTTTTATAATTATCAATAGCTAATTGAAAATTTCCAGACTCCTTAAAACAAATAGCCAAAGTGTTATAACCATGAAAATTATTTGGTTTTAAAAGAATAGCCTCTTGGGCAAATTTAATAGCTTTTATAAAATCACCTATTTTTGTCTTAATAGTTGAAATTATTAATAATTCATTAAAATCTAATATTTTTTCTTGGGCAATTTTTTCGCAGAGTAAATTGGCTTCAATAAATTTATTTTGTCTATAAAGTTTTTGAATTTCTAGAATCAAGATAAATATATTTTAAATATCTAATTTATATTATTCCAGAATTTTTTTGCTTTATTAAAAAAATTTTTTATTTCAGAGTTATTGTCTAAATTTTCTAAGGATTTAAATTTTAGGAGCAAGTCTTTTTGTTCTTTACTTAAAGACTCTGGAATTATTACATTGGTTTCAAGATAAAGATCGCCAAAATCATTTTCTTTTAAAATGGGCATTCCTTTTCCCTTTAATCTAAATTGCTTTCCAGACTGAGTTCCCTCTGGGATTTTAACCTTTGATTTTCCACCATCAATGGTTGGAACCTCAATTTCAGCGCCTAATGCGGCATCGGTCATTGAAATAGGTAATTTATAGTATAAATTTTCCTCAGATCTTTGAAAAATTTTATGTTTTTGAACGTTAATTAAAACATAAAGATCACCATTAGATCCTCCTCTGTAACCCGCATCTCCTTTGCCAGATAATCTCATTTGTGTGCCATCATCAACTCCTTTTGGAATTTGAATGGATAGATTTTTTTTAGTTTTAACAGCGCCAGAGCCTCTGCAATCTTTACAAGGATTTGATAACATTTCTCCATCTCCACCGCAGTCAGGGCAAGTTTGTTGAAGTGTAAAAAACCCTTGCTGCGTTCTAACTTTTCCATATCCATCACACGTTGAACATTTTTTTGGTTTTGAACCAGTTTCAGCACCACTTCCAGAGCACTTTTCACATTTCTCATTAGAGGATAGACTGATGGTTTGTTTTTTTCCAAAATAAGCCTCCTCTAAACTAACCTCTAAATTAATTTTTAAATCAGATCCTCTATTAGATCTTGATTTTTTAGATCGACTACTGCCTCGTCCAGAGCCCATAAAGTCGCCAAAAAAATCATCAAAGATGTCAGAAAATCCACCAGTTTCAAATCCACCAAAATCAAACCCCCCCGCACCTCCGCCACCTCCTTCAAAGGCAGAATGACCAAACTGATCATAGGATGATTTTTTTTTAGGATCCGATAAAACTTGATAAGCCTCAGAAGCTTCTTTAAATTTTGCTTCAGCAGTTTTGTCACCTTGATTTCGGTCAGGGTGATATTTCATTGCTAAAGTTCGATATGCTTTTTTTATTTCCTCAGGAGATGCTTTTTTATTTATGCCAAGAATATCGTAGTAGTCCTTTTTAGGCATATTAAACCAGGTTTAAAAGCTAATGAGTGATTAGCCTGTTTTTTTGTTATCGTCTTTTACTTCTTCAAACTCTGCATCAACGACATCTTTTTTGTCCTCTGTTTTAGCATCACCTTTATTGTCCCCAGGTTTTTCTTGCTGAGCCTTATAAATTGCTTCACCTAATTTCATAGAAGAAGTCATCAGTTGCTGAGTTTTAGTCTTAATATCTTCAGTTTTGTCAGATTTAATAGCTTCTTTTAAATCCTCCATGTCTTTTTCAATTGTTTTTTTATCTGTTTCAGAAATTTTGCTTCCATGTTCTTTTAAACTTTGTTCAGTTGAAGCAATCAAAGAGTCTGCATGATTTTTTGCATCCACCTCTTCTCTTTTCTTTTTGTCAGCTTCTTTATTAGCTTCTGCTTCTTTAACCATTTTTTGAATTTCTTCATCGGTTAAGCCGCCTGATGCTTGAATTTGAATTTTCTGTTCTTTTCCAGTTCCTTTGTCTTTTGCTGAAACATTTACAATTCCGTTTGCATCAATATCAAAGGTTACTTCAATTTGTGGAACTCCCCTTGGAGCTGGTGCAATTCCAGTTAATTCAAAATTACCAAGTAACTTATTATCATTTGCCATTTCCCTTTCCCCTTGGAAAACTCTAATGGTCACTGCCGGCTGATTATTTTCCGCAGTTGAGAATACTTGGCTTTTTTTAGTTGGGATGGTTGTGTTTTTATCAATTAATCTTGTAAATACTCCACCTAAAGTTTCAATACCTAAAGATAAAGGAGTGACATCAAGAAGAAGAACATCTTTCACATCTCCTTGTAATACTCCCGCTTGAACTGCAGCACCTAAAGCAACAACTTCGTCAGGATTCACACTTTGATTTGGTTCTTTACCAAAGAAATTTTTTACAGTTTCAACAACTTTTGGCATTCTTGTCATTCCACCCACAAGAATAACCTCATTAATTTCAGACGCTGTGTAACCTGAATCTTTTAGTGCAATTTTGCAAGGTTCAATTGTTTTTTCAATTAATTTTGCAGTGAGAGCTTCTAATCTTGCTCTTGTGATTTTCATGTTCACATGTTTTGGACCGGTTTTGTCTGCGGTGATGAATGGTAAATTTACTTCTGTCTGTGCAGAAGAAGATAGCTCAATCTTAGCTTTTTCAGCAGCTTCCCTAATTCTTTGCAAAGCTAACTTGTCTGTTTTTAAATTAATCCCACTTTCTTTTTTAAATTCTTCAATAATGTAATCTGTAACTACTGCATCAAAATCATCGCCACCTAAAGAAGTATTTCCATTAGTGGATTTTACTTCAAAAACTCCATCACCTAACTCAAGAACAGATATATCAAAAGTTCCACCTCCCAAATCATACACAGCAATTGTTTTTGCTTTTTTCTTATCAAGTCCGTAAGCAAGAGCTGCTGCTGTTGGCTCATTTATAATTCTTAAAACTTCTAGACCTGCAATTTTTCCAGCATCTTTGGTTGCTTGTCTTTGTGCATCA
>Ga0315904_10007424_pt1 | contig 14736 bp, 14 predicted proteins | sample LakEriMetagenome_6_FD_203529 | JGI IMG/M metagenome (GOLD analysis project Ga0315904, IMG submission 203529) | Freshwater fungal communities from buoy surface, Lake Erie, Ohio, United States - Buoy 12 MA120 | ecosystem: Environmental > Aquatic > Freshwater > Lake | place: USA: Lake Erie, Ohio... | reverse complement strand
AACCAATTGACCACCATCATTCCAATAGGCTTTGTAACCATTATATTCTCTTGGATTATGCGAAGCCGTGCAGACTACTCCTCCATGACATTTTTTATATCGAATCGTAAAGGATAATTCAGGTGTAGGTCGAAGCGCTTCAAAAAGTAAAACCTTAATACCATTTGCAGCCATAACATTTGCCGTAATCTCAGCGAATAATCGGCTATTATTTCGGCTATCGTGTGCAATGGCTACGGAAATCTCCTCATGAGGAAAAGACTGTTTCAAATAATTGGCAAACCCTTGAGTGGCCATACCAACGGTATATCTATTCATACGGTTGGTACCCACACCCATAATTCCTCTTAGCCCACCCGTTCCAAATTCAAGATTTTTATAAAAAGCATCTGCTAATGCTGCAGAATCCTCCTTCACCATTCGGTTAATCTCCTGTTTTGTTTCGGTATCATAACTTCCATTTAGCCACTGCTGAACCTTTTGTTCGATTACCGCGTCCATTTCTACTATATTTTTATAGGTTTATAGGGTGAAGATATTGATTTTTGTAAATTGTGAATGCTACCGCCAGATTGATGAAGTTTTCTATATATCGTCCTATCCTTTTTTTACTGCTTGTTAGCAGTCTATTTCATTTGAATGTAAACGGGCAACCAATACCGGATTCCTTTAATACTCATAAATCCCGAAAATGGTTAATTGGCGGTATTCAAACTTCACTATGGACCGGAACATTTATTGCCCTGAATAAAGCCTGGTATGCGAATTATCAAAAAGAAAAATTTCACTTTTTCAATGATTGGCGAGAATGGCAACAAATGGATAAACTAGGCCATGTTTGGACAACCTATCAGATCAGTCGAGCTTCTGCTTCTAGTTGGAATTGGGCTGGCCTTGATAATCGGAAATCTATTTTAATGGGTGCCGCTTCTGGTATCGCTTTTCAATCCATAATTGAGATACTGGATGGCTATTCAGCAAAATGGGGATTCAGCGGGTATGATATGCTGGCAAATATTACTGGTGCATCAATGTTTGCCCTTTCGGAATTAAGTAAGAAACCCCATTTCCTTACGATGAAGCTTAGTTATATGCCAGTGGAATATGGTTTAGCCTTTAATGGAAGGGCGGATGACCTATTTGGGAAAGATGCAATGGGTAGAGTCTTAAAAGATTATAATGGTCAAACATACTGGTTGTCTTTTAATTTAAAGAGTATATCACCAAATAGTAAAGTTCCTAAATGGCTAAATCTAGCAGTTGGCCATGGGGCAAGAACGATGTTGGGTGGCACTGAAAATAGCTGGTTTGATGAAACCGGTACTTTTCATGATGCACGAAATATGGTAAGAGAGCGAAGGTTCTACATATCTTTAGATATTGATCTTACTCAAATCCAGACGCGAAAAAAATGGTTGAAGACTACATTCAGTTTGTTGAATTGCCTTAAAATCCCCGCTCCAGCACTGGAGTATAGTACTTCAGGAAAATGGATGTTTCATCCTATTCATTATTAGGCTACGTAAGCCCCTTTCACTTGCTTACCGTCAACTTCCACAATGATATGTTCATGCAAAAATGTCGATAAAGAATGACCTACATAATTAGCATGAACGGGAAACTTGGTATGACTCCTTTCTACCAATACCAGCGTTTGTATTTTCTTTGGATGATGATCCAATAAAGGTTTTAGACCATATGTAATGGTTTTACCACTATTGGTGACATCGTCCACTATGATGACAACCTTACCATCAATATTCATTTCAGGATACATGTTGACAGCAGTAGGATGTTGTTTATCCAATTCGATAGTCATTTGCTCAGGGATGATATCGGATATTTCTCGAATTAACGATACGATAATATCGGCAATAATCGTTCCATTTCCAGAGATCCCAGCTATAATCAAGGAATCATCCACACTATTGTTTTCCAATATCTCATAAGCCATTCGTTTTAGCTTCATCAAAGCTTTATCGGCATCCAGAATGTAATTTTTTTTGGTTTCAGACATAATAGTGGCGTTTCAAAGACGTAATTTAGCTAATTGTAAGATTGTATATGGAGTTTATACCACAAATTCTTTTTATCCTTATCCTAGGGGCAGCCATATGGGCCTTCTCCAGAAAGATAAATTCATTAATCAGAAACATTCGATTAGGCCGTAAAGAGCAGCATGATGATCAACCATATGAGCGATGGAAAAATGTATTATTACTTGCGTTTGGCCAGAAAAAAATGTTTGCCAAACCTCTAGTGGCCATTTTGCACTTCATAATTTATGTCGGCTTCATCATCATAAATCTTGAAGTACTGGAAATTCTCATTGATGGTATTTTTGGCACGCACAGAATTTTTGCACAGCCTTTAGGGAACTTGTATCGATATTTGATCAATTCGTTTGAGGTACTAGCCTTTTTAGTTATTGTCGTTTGTATAGTTTTTTTACTTAGAAGAAATGTACTCAAGATTAAACGATTCAATCAACCTGAATTAAATGGCTGGCCACGTTCTGATGCAAACTTTATACTCATTACAGAAATTGTTTTAATGTCTTTATTTCTGATTTTGAATGCAGCCGATGCATTGCTTCAGGAAAACGGCGTGGCTCCGTATGCCAATCATGCTACCGGAAGTTTTATGATATCAGGTTTGTTTTTGAGTCTTTTAAAAGGATACTCCTCAGAAACGTTGATCTATATAGAACAGAGTGCCTGGTGGTTACATATTATAGGTATTCTAGCCTTTCTGAATTACCTCCCCTATTCAAAACATTTACATATTCTGTTTGCGTTCCCTAATGCCTATTATGCAAGACTTACATCTCCTGGGAAAATGACAAATATGCCTGAAATCCAAAGGGAAGTCTTATACGCTATGCAGCCAGAAAATATACCTGCAGCGCTAACTGATCAACCTAAACGATTTGGAGCAAAAGATGTAACCGATTTGAGTTGGCGCAATTTACTGGATGCTTACAGTTGTACAGAATGTGGACGATGCACAGCCGCCTGTCCGGCAAATATTACCGGTAAATCTTTATCTCCCCGGAAGATCATGATGGACACTCGTGATCGCATGGAAGAATTAGGCAGATCCATTGATAAAACGGGAAACCTACAGGAAGATGGGAAATCTTTACTACATGATTATATAAAACCTGAGGAAATAAGAGCTTGTACTACGTGCAATGCTTGTGTGGATGCATGTCCTGTTGCGATTAATCCATTAGATATCATTTTACAATTAAGGAGATATCAAGTGATGGAAGAAAGCCAGGTTCCGGCTGAATGGACCAATTTATTTAGTACTACAGAAACCAGTATGGCTCCTTGGAAATTCTCTCCAATGGAACGGGAGAACTGGAAAAATGATTAACGAAATAAATCAAAAATATGCAAGTTCGTACTATGGCTGAATTAGCTGCTGAGGGCAAATCTCCAGAAATTCTTTTTTGGGTAGGATGTGCAGGCAGTTTCGATCAACGTGCACAAAAAGTAACTAAAGCATTTGCTCAGATATTACACGCACTTAATATTGATTTTGCCATATTAGGAAATGAAGAAGCCTGTACTGGCGATCCTGTTCGCAGAGCTGGAAATGAATTTCTTTTTCAAATGATGGCCTATCAAAATATACAAACGTTAAATCAATACAATATAAAAAAAATTGTCACTACATGTCCTCACTGTTTCAATACATTGAAAAATGAATATGCTGAACTTGGGGGTCATTATGATGTTATTCATCATGCTCAATATTTACAACTATTGATAGATGAAGGACGTATCAGATTAAAAGATGCAACAGCATTTAAAGGAAAAAAAATTAGCTATCATGATTCTTGTTATTTGGGCCGAGCAAATAATATTTATGAGGCTCCTCGCAAAGTATTAGAAGCCCTGGATGCAGAATTAGTTGAAATGAAGAGATGCAGATCAAAAGGTCTATGCTGTGGTGCTGGAGGTGCTCAAATGTTCAAAGAAGAAGAAAAAGGGGAAAAAAGAATAAACCAGGAAAGAGCTGAAGAAGCAATACAGACAGGAGCTTCATTTGTAGCCGTCGCTTGTCCATTTTGCAATACCATGCTTACAGATGGGGTAAAAAGTTCTTCTGCGGAAGAGCAAACTTCCGTTATAGACATAGCAGAGCTGGTTGTCGCATCTTTAGATAACAACCATTCGTAAATCCTATCTTTGTATAATGAACTTAGCCTACAAAGAATTACTGCCCGAAAATTTTTCTGATCGTTCCAGAGTTTGGATCTACCAGTCTAATCGTATGTTTTCCCTAAGTGAAGCGTTAGAACTTGAGCAGCATCTGGAAAGTTTTTTGTCTAATTGGAAAGCACATGGAGATCCGATAAAAGGCTTTGCTACACTATTTTTTGGACAATTCATTGTTCTAATGGCAGATGAATCAGCCGTGCAGGTTAGCGGTTGCAGTACCGATAGCTCTGTACATTTTATTAAAGATGTAGAGAAGCGATTTAATGTCATGTTATTCGACCGTCAATTACTTGGTTTCGTAGTTAATAATAAAATTCAAGTTTTACCGCTTCATCAGATCGACTATGCCATTAAGAATGGTTTTATAAATGCAGATACCTTGTACTTCAATAATACAGTACTAACCAAAAAAGAGTTGGCGGAAAATTGGCTTATACCGGTAAGAGAAAGTTGGCTTGCAAAAAAGATAGCGATTATTAGTTAAATCTTCTTATTTACCGTTTATTTTGAGGATTTTATTGGTTTAACGTTGAACAAATAAGTGGCACTTAATCTAAAATTTCTTGTATTTGTGGTTCCGATACTGTTGACAGTGAAATTTTTTCCAATAGTTATATTATTATAGCCCTGTTGTATTATGGGATCAATTATTCCAATAGCCATTACCAATTTCTTTTTAAAGAATTTTCGTTGTGCACCCATATACATGGATACTGTACTTCTTACTGTACCCTGAGGATTTGCAAATCGGTTATAACCCAAATTAGCCGATAGATTCCAAAGTTCAGCTGGCACGTATGTCATATTTATTTTACCATTCAAAGAGCCTGCATTGCGGTAATTATTAGCAGCTATATCAAACTGACTATATTGATTAAACGTGTATCCTGCATTCAGGTTAATTCGGAATCCTTTGAAAACTTCCATTCCCATCCAAGAACTGATCTCATACTCTTGCTTTGCACTTATATTTTCCCAGGTTATATGTGTTTTTCCAAATTCACCGAGCGTTCTTACCTGAGCGAAGATATTATCAATCTTATTATACCCTAATCCGATATTACCATATATCTTAGATTTGGTGATACCTGCTGTAAGATCAAAATTATGTGATGGAGATGCATTTAAGTTAGGATTCCCGTATCGAAGATTGATTGGATCTGTATAATCTATTGCCGGATTAAGTTCTCTGATTCCAGGTCTTCGAATCGAAGTACGGTAAGATGCGTTGATATTAAATCCAGAAGGAAGGTTAAATCCGGCATTGAAAAATGGCAGAAAATTTTCGTATGAATTGGATGTGTTTTTTTGTTGTGAAAAAATATCAAAGGAATTTCCAGTGATCTCCCAGAGCATACCTGTTGTAATTTGAAGTCCTTTTTTTATGGTTTGCTTGATTGACATTCGAGATGTAGTAATAAATTGTTTGAATATAAGATCACTACTGATCAAAGGGTTAAAAATGAGATCGTCCAAATCATTTCTGAAATAGGTATCTAAAGTGATATGACTTTTTTGCATGGATTGAGTAATTCCTGCAGATAGTATCGTTTTAGCCTTTCCAATAGGAAGATCATAAAGAATTCTTCCATTCCAACTCATTGTTTTATTAAGATTAATCTGAGATTGACTCGAATCTTGACCAAGAGATTGATCATTGGCACTAAAATATTTTTGAAGAAAATCTTTTTCAGATCCATCATCAGAGTATTGCCCATTCAAAATAATACGTAGTCTTTCTCCATCTTTACGACCTTTATACAAATAGTTTAATCCAATGGATGGATTCCAGGTATTACCGGATGTTCCAATACTTCTCGTGGAATATTTATACAGATCAAGTTTTTGATTGTAATGAAGATACCTGGTCAATCCATCATTGTTAACATCATTGCCATTGAATAAGACCTGAGCACTAAATTGTTGTTTAGGCGATATGTCATATTCAAGATTTAATTGAAGATTGGGTCGAACAGATCGGTTTATATATCTATTAGATGTTCTTAATGCATTAGTAGAATCTTTATAAATATTTTGACGATAACTACTACTATTGCCCGTAAACCTGTTCGAATTTCCTCCTGCAACCAAATTGAATACGAATCCCTTTTGCCGATAATTCAAACTATTGTTTATTCCAGATTCACCGCGTGTACCTGCATAAATATTCGTTCTTCCTGTAAAACCAACCCTGCCTTTTCGCGTTACAATATTGATAACGCCCCCTGGTTCATTAGCATATTGCGGAGGTGGATTAGACAATAACTCTATTTTTTCAATCATGCCTCCCGGGAAAGACTCCAAAAAATCATTAAGCTGTTGACCATTTAAATCTACAGGCTTATCATCAATCAAAATTCTGGGTTCTCTCCCTCTTACGGTAACTTTACCATCAGGATCTGCATTGACCAAGGGCATGGCTTTTAAGAGATCTGAGGCATTTGAACCTGCACTTAGTGGTGATTCTCCAACGTTTAGAATGATATTCCCGTCTTTGGTCTGAATCATTGGCTTTTCAGCATAGATGACCACTTCATCCATCAGCTTTTCACCAGGTTTTAAGTTTATCTCGCCTAAAATGATATCCTTTTTACCAACATAAATCTGTAAGCTATCCAATTTATAATTCCTGAATCCGCTAAAGGATACTTTTAAATGATAAAACCCATTATCTAGAGAATCGAAACTAAAAAAACCGGTTTTATCAGATAATTGAACTTGTATTCGGTTCTGGCTCAATGATCTCAATTCGATGGAAGCGCTATGCAAGGGAAGCCTTGAACTAGAGTCAACAATTACGCCTTCGATCGATCCATCACCTTTTTGTGCAAAAACGGCAACATGAGGAAGAATTATAGCAATTATGAATAAAAATGAGTTTTTCAATAGTTAAAAGTAAAGATTTACGGGGTTAGATGCTAAATGTCTGACAAACTGTCACCATTTTTTTGTAATTTTACCCTCCAATTTTTGATAGATGTCCGATTTACTAGAGAAGATACATGATGAATCTCGACAAGGAGAAGCCTACAGTGCAGTCAACACAGAAGACTTTTCCTTTTCTAAACGTTTTTATATTGAAAGTTATGGTTGTGCGATGAATTTCTCCGATAGTGAGATCATTGCCTCAATTTTATTGGAAGAGGGTTTTGGATCAACAAGAGATGTTGAGCAAGCGGATCTCATTTTACTCAATACATGTTCTATTCGGGAAAAGGCAGAACTAACCGTTCGCAAACGCCTTACTGAATTCCGCAAATTGAAAAAGAATAAGCCCGGGATGTTGGTTGGAATGTTGGGATGTATGGCAGAACGACTTAAAGAGCAGTTATTGATTGAAGAAAAGCTCGTAGATATAGTAGTTGGGCCAGACGCCTACAGAACACTGCCCTCTTTAATCTCTCAGGCTGATGAAGGTCAAAAAGCAGTTAATGTGCTTTTAAGCCGAGAGGAAACCTATGCAGATATAGCTCCAGTGCGATTAAACAGCAATGGGATCACGGCTTTTGTGAGTATCATGAGAGGGTGTAATAATATGTGTGCCTTTTGTGTTGTACCCTTTACCAGGGGACGTGAGCGCAGCAGGGATGCTTATTCGATCGTTGCGGAGTGTACCGATCTTGTTGAAAAAGGCTATAAGGAAGTTACATTACTAGGTCAGAATGTAGATAGCTATTACTGGAGAAACCCTGAATCTGGCGAGGATGTGACGTTTGCCAAGCTTCTTGAAATGGTAGCGCTTATTAGTCCTCTGTTACGGGTGCGATTCAGTACTTCACATCCGAAAGATATTACAGATGAAGTATTACATACAATGTCCGCTTATGAAAATATCTGTCGCTACATTCATTTGCCCGTTCAAAGTGGATCCACAAGGATATTACAGCTGATGAACAGAACTTATACCCGAGAGTGGTATGTAGCGAAAGTAAAGCGCATTAAAGAGATTATGCCCGATTGTGGGATAAGTTCAGATATCATTGCTGGATTTTGTACAGAAACGGATGATGATCATATGGATACATTAGACATAATGAAGCAATCAGGATATGATTTCTCATATATGTTCATGTATTCTGAAAGACCAGGAACTCTTGCTGCAAGGAGGTTTGAAGATGATGTGCCTGCTGAAGTGAAAAAGAAAAGACTGGAAGAAATTGTGGCGCTGCAAGGTAAATTATCACACGAGAGCAACCTTAAAGATCTTGGCAAAACATTCCGTGTATTGATAGAAGGAAATTCCAGGAAAAGTAATGATCACTGGATGGGAAGAAGTAGCCAGTATAAAGTAGTAGTATTCCCTAAAGGGGATTATGATTTGAAACCTGGAGATTATGCAGATGTGAAGGTGCACGAATGTACACAAGGAACCCTAATTGGCACTATAATCTAACCTAGCGATATGGACCAGCAACAAATAAAAAATCGATTTGGCATCATAGGTAATTCACCTGAATTGAATTATGCACTTCAAGTGGCAGAGCAGGTGGCTAATACCGATTTAACTGTGTTGATCTTTGGAGAAAGTGGTGTTGGTAAAGAAGTTTTTTCACAGATCATTCATTCATTGTCTTCCAGGAAACATAATCCCTTCATTGCCGTTAACTGCGGAGCAATTCCAGAGGGCACAATCGATTCTGAGTTGTTTGGTCATGAAAAAGGAGCATTTACTGGTGCTTCTGAAGGACGTAAAGGATATTTTGAAACAGTAAATGGCGGGACCATATTTTTAGATGAGATCGGTGAAATGCCTTTGGGCACTCAAGCAAGATTGCTTAGGGTTTTAGAAACCGGAGAATACATTAGAGTGGGTTCTTCTAAAGTACAGAAAACAGATGTACGTGTTATAGCAGCCACGAATAAAGATCTTTTATTAGGAACGCAAAGTGGTAAATTCCGGGAAGATCTTTATTATCGATTAAATACAGTTCCGATAAGAGTTCCTGCTTTAAAAGATAGAAAAGAGGATATTGTAATTTTATTCAGAAAATTCTCTGTTGATTTTGCAGAGAAGTATAAGACTTCACCTGTACAATTAGATGATGAGGCCAAACAGATTTTGATACAATATACATGGCCAGGTAATGTACGAGAATTAAAAAATATTGCAGAACAGGTATCCGTTTTATCTAAAAATAAATTGATCACTGGAATAGAGCTTAAAAAGTTCCTACCCGAGAACAGAATACAGTCTATGCTCCCAGTTCTAGCTTCTGGTGCAAATGGAAATGCTTCCCATCAGGAATTTTCTTCAGAACGAGATATCATGTACAAGTTATTCTTTGACATGAAAAAAGATGTTACCGAATTAAAAAAAATGTTCCTCGAGATTTTACATAATCCTGCATCTACCAATGCTGCTGCAGCCTATACACGTGAATCCCTTCTACAGGACTACCCTGCCGTTCAGGAATTCCAACCTGCATTGATACCGGAGCCGATTCATCAACCTGTTCTTGTTAATGCTAGCGATGACATTCAGCATCATATTGAAGTTGAAGAATCATTGAATATTATGGATAAAGAAAAAGAACTGATCGAAAAAGCATTAAAAAAGCATAAAGGGAAAAGAAAGGATGCAGCTACTGATCTTGGTATAAGTGAGCGAACATTATACAGAAAGTTAAAGGAATACAATATTGAAGAATGAAAACACGTAGCCTAATTCTCATAGTTATTGCCTGTTTGAATATTTTTGGGACCTGTCGCCTATCTATGCGCGATGTGTCTATTCCTGCTAATGTAAAAACAGTCAAGATCAATTTTATTGAAAACCGAGCTCGTTATGTTAATCCACAATTAAGTCCGAAATTAACGGATAAACTCAGGCAAAAAATTATCAGTCAAACCAGATTAGTTCAAACAAATAGCGAATCGGATTATGAAATATCCGGAACCATTACAGATTACAGCGTAAATACATCCGGTATTTCACAACAACAAACAGCGAGTAATAACCTAAATGTTACCGTTCATCTTGTATTTGTAAATCGTTTGGATGAAAAAATGAATTTTGAGGCGGATATCACCCGAAATTTTCCATTTTCTGCTACATTGAGTTTAACCCAAGCTGAAATACAGTTAACCGAGCAGATGGTTAATAATCTGGCAGATGAGATCTTTAACCGAATTTTTTCAAACTGGTAATACCCTTATCTTCACTTTATGAATTCCAGATGGAAAAATATAGCCCAACATGCACTGAATTGTTCCGATTCAGAAATGATTACGGCTGAAGAGGTATCCCGCAAAATGGAAGAATACCCTTATTATTCCATTCTTCCTTTTATTAAAACCTTATTGCTTAACAATGAAGATGGGCATCTGTCAGCAGAAGTTGGCTCCAAGGCATCACTGTATTTTCAAAATCCACTCTGGTTTACCCATCAGCTGAAACAAGCTGAGATCGAACCAGTTGAGGCATCTATTCATAAGGCCATAACGGCTTCAAAGGCGAGTTCAGCAGGAACTGAAGAAGATCTGGTGTTTGAACCTCTGCATACAGTAGATTATTTTGCTTCACAGGGCATAAAAGAGCCTAAATTAATAGGGGAAAAGGATCAGTTATCTGTTAAACTGAAGAGTTTCACTGACTGGCTAAAAACAATGAAAAAAATCAATCCTGAGCAGATAAATCCTACCATTAATCAAACTGAAGAGCAAGAGATTAGGGACAAAGCTGAGGCATCGAATATAGTTAAGGAAGTATATAGTGAAACCCTGGCAGAAGTATATTTGAAGCAAGGGCTTGGACAAAAGGCTATAGAGATCTACGAAAAATTAAGTTTGCTTGATCCCACTAAAAGTGCTTATTTTGCAAGCCGAATAGCTGAAATAAAACGAAATTAAACGTTATGTCGATTCTTTTTTTAATCCTAATTATTTTTTGCTGCCTTTTACTGGGCTTTATTGTGTTGATCCAAAACCCAAAAGGTGGAGGTCTATCAGGCACCATTGCCGGCTTTAATAATCAATTCATGGGGGTTAAGCAAACCACCGATGTACTAGAAAAAGGTACTTGGATTTTATCTGGTATTGTAGTGGTATTATGTTTATCCTCTTTGTTTTTCTTAAATCGCCCTTCAGAATCCAACGATTTAATTCGTCAGATCAACCCCAATACGAATAAAGCCACTCCATTACCTGCCCAGCCCCCGGTTCAACAGCCTGTACAACAACCTGTTGCACCTGCAGCTCCTGCGCAGAAACCTTAATATGTTTATCTAAAATTTATATCAAAACCCTGCTATATGCAGGGTTTTTGTTTTTATTTTCACATCATGCAAAAAACATCAATCATTATTGCGATTATTGTAGGTGCCGTTGTATTGATTGTTTCCTATGCATTGTTTTCATCCGGAACTTCATTTACAGATAAAAAGTCTAAGGATATATATATACCATCGGGCACAAATTCGTTGGAAAGCGTATTGACCATTCTTTCTGATTCTACGATTTTATCGAAACCTGCAATATTCAAGTTATTAGCTGCGTATGAAGATTATGAAGACCATATTCAATCTGGAAAATATACTATACTCGCTGGGATGAGCACATTTAGTATCCTTAAAAAATTACGAAATGGCAAAACAGATGATGTAAAACTAGTAATCAATAAATTAAGAACTAAAGAGAATCTTGCATCCCTGCTGGGAAGAAAATTAGAAATCGATTCTAGCTCGATTATGAATTTTTTCAATAATCCCGATTCGGTTGCCGTTTTGGGTTTAGATACAAATAATATTGTGACTTTATTTATCCCAAATACTTATAATATTGACTGGACAATATCAGTTTCTAGATTTATGAAAAGAATGAAAATAGAAAACCATAAATTCTGGAATGAATCGCGTTCAACAAAATTAAACAACCTTGGACTTACAAAGGAACAAGTGTATATTCTTGCTTCTATCGTTGAAGAAGAAACGAACAAACACGACGAAAAACCACTGATCAGCAGTGTCTATCTAAACCGACTCAATCGAAATATGCCTTTAGGTGCAGATCCAACCATAAAATATGCATTACGTGATTTCAAAATAAAAAGATTGACTTTTGCACATATACGAAATAGTTCTTCATCACCCTATAACACCTATACAAATAAGGGATTGCCGCCTGGTCCAATTTGCACCCCTTCATCCAAATCAATAGATGGGGTTTTGAATTCAAAAAGTACAGACTATATTTTCTTTTGCGCAAAAGCTGATTTCTCTGGCTATCATAGCTTTGCAACCAATGAAACCGATCACTTTAAAAATGCCAGGGCATATCAGAAAGCGTTAGATAGTTTAAGAATTCATTAATGGCAGGAATAAACCATATAACAACTAAGATCTTCGCACTCAAGCCAATACAATGGATTATACGTTTGTCTAAGAAATTATCTATTCCAGGTTTTCAAGGGATTCCCATTTATGATGTGGTTCGATTTTTTAGTCAACAAATGCAGCATGTTGGATTAAATGAAAGAGCAGCTTCCATTTCCTTTAATTTCTTATTAGCTATACCCCCTTTGGCCATCGTGTTATTTACCATTTTATCACATCTGCCTTGGGCTGAGGATCTCTATGAACAGGCATTGCTTTTAACTAAACGAATAGCACCTACCCCATCTACTTATGAAATTATTAAATCAGTAATAGATGATTTTTTCAAGCCTGATGGGAGTTTAATTTCAATTGGTTTGATTGTAGCTATATTCTTTTCCTCAAATGCCATGATCACCATTATGCGGACATTTGATAAATCAATGTTACATATTGAAATCGAAAAAAGAAATTTTCTTGAAGTTCGTTTTGACGCTATTAAACTAACCGTTTTGATCATTTTGATCATTGTAGCTACCATGCTCATATTAATGACTCAGGGTACTTTACTAGAATATATTCGTCAGCAAATGAATATAAATGATAAGTCCTATAACTGGATTGTAGAATTTGTTCGGTTTTCAGTAACCTTTTTGATGATATTTTACGGAGTAGCCTTTATATATAAATTTGCTCCTTCCGTAAGAAAAAAATGGAAATTAATTTCACCAGGAGCTATACTGTCAACCCTAATGATTATTGGTTTTACGTATTTATTCTCTATTTGGGTTAATAACTTCGCGTCTTACAATAAAGTTTATGGTTCACTAGGAAGCTTATTGATTTTGATGCTACTTGTTTTTTTCAATTCATTAGTATTACTTATTGGATTTGAATTGAACGTAAGTATTAATTCACTCCAATCACTTGCCCGAAAAAGAGAAATGGATGCTTCTAATCCCCCTCCAGCAGATCCCACGACTGCATAAGTTGATCTTTATATGATTCGGGAAGATGAGGCGTTGAATAATGTCCTTCCTTATTTTTTTGCCGAAACGCCTCATACACAGAAACAGCGCAAGCAACCGAAATATTGAGGGATTGAATAATGCCAACCTGAGGAATAATAAAATTGCCGTCAGCTAATTCCCTGCATTCATCCGATACACCAGCATGTTCATTCCCAAATACGAGCGCTACAGATTGTGTAAGGTCCAAATCATGTAATGAAATGGCGTCTGAGGATAGATGGGTGGTAAAAATCTTATCAAAACGCTTTCTAAGTTCATGAAAGCATACGTTTAGATCCTCAAATTGATGAATAGTCAGCCATTTTTCCGCCGAGCTGCTACTTCTTTTCCCCCATTTTTCATGACGAGGTATTTTGGTATTGACAACAAAGACATCTTGGATTCCTACAGCATCACAGGTTCTCATTACAGCAGAAATATTGTGAGGGTCAAAAACATTCTCAAGTACGATAGTCAAATCATGTTGCCGTTTGCTTAAAACGGTGGTAAGTCTATTTTTTCTTTCTGGAGTCATGGCTCAAATATAAAACAGCCTACCTTTATATTTTAACAAAATACTGATTATGGGAGCAAGACCCTATATTCTTAAAGAAGCCAACTGGAAGCAGGTTAAGCAATATGATTACGAGATAGCTGTTCTACCTTGGGGTGCAACCGAAGCACATAACTATCATCTGCCCTATGGTACGGATAATATTCAAGTAGAATATGTAGCTGAAGCAGCAGCATCGAAAGCCTGGGACAAAGGGGTTAAATTGCTAGTCTTACCTGGGATAGCTTATGGAGTAAATACAGGCCAACTGGATATTCCATTTTGCATGAATATGAATCCTTCTACACAGTTGGCAATGTTAAAAGATATATGTCATGTTTTACAATTACATCAACTGAATAAGTTGGTGATTTTAAATGGTCATGGCGCCAATCAATTCAACTCTATTATCCGCGAATTAGCAGGCTTATTTCCTAACCTGTTTATTTGTGTGATTAATTGGTATCAGGCTGCGCCTCGTGCATCTTTTTTTGAAAAACCGGGGGATCATGCCGATGAGTTGGAAACAAGTGTTATGATGCATATTGCCTCTGAATTGGTTCAACCTTTGGAAACCGCAGGAAATGGCTCTACTCGTCATTTTCTACCTCAAGGTTTCAAAAAAGGCTGGG
>Ga0315904_10007420_pt1 | contig 14743 bp, 11 predicted proteins | sample LakEriMetagenome_6_FD_203529 | JGI IMG/M metagenome (GOLD analysis project Ga0315904, IMG submission 203529) | Freshwater fungal communities from buoy surface, Lake Erie, Ohio, United States - Buoy 12 MA120 | ecosystem: Environmental > Aquatic > Freshwater > Lake | place: USA: Lake Erie, Ohio... | reverse complement strand
CCGGGATGTGCATCTTCCGATACACACCGAGGAGCGAGCCGTCCGCATCGATGATAACGGCGGTGTTGTGATACAGGCCCGACGCGCGTTTCTCGAAGAGCGACGCGATGATGACCACGGCGTGCTTCCGGGCCAATTTCTGGAACGCCGCGGTGCTCGGCCCAGGAATCGACTCCGCCAGCGCGAAGTTCGCATGATCCTCGTTCTGGCAGAAGTACTGCGACCGGAAAAGCTCCTGGGTGCAGATGATTTTTGCACCCTGCTTCGCCGCCTTTTCGGCGAGCGCGAGGGTTTTCTTCAGATTGCCCGCCGGACTGGCGGAGCACGCATGCTGGAGGAGTCCGAGCTTGACCGTAGCCATGGAGAAAAGCGCTGGGGTTCAGTAAACAACCTTGTTCAGCGGATACTCGACAATCCCCTCGGCGCCGAGCGCCTTCAACTCGGGGATGATCTCCCGCACCACGCTCTCGTCGATGATGGTCTCGAGCGCCACCCAATCCGGGTTACTGAGCGGCGAAACCGTGGGGTTGCGCAACGCCGGGATGGTCCGCGTGATCGCCTCCAACGACTGCCGCGGCGTATTCATCTTGAGGCCAACCTTCGAACCCGCCTCCAACGCACCGCGCAGCAACAGCGCAATCGTCTCAATCTTCCGACGCTTGGCGGCGTTCTCCCAGCTTTGGCGGTTGGCGATGAACTTGGTGTTAGTCTCGAGCAGCGTCGACACCACCCGAAGCTTATTGGCCCTCAGGGATGAACCGGTCTCCGTAATGTCGACGATCGCGTCGACGAGGTCGGGCACCTTCACCTCCGTAGCTCCCCAGGAAAACTCAACGTCCACCGGGATCCCCAGCGAGGCAAAGTAACGCTTCACGGTGTTCACCATTTCGGTCGCAACCCGCTTACCAGCAAGATCCTGCGGCGTGCGCACCGGCGAATCTTCCGGCACGGCAAGTACCCAACGGGATTTCCTCACCGACGCGCGACTATAGACCAGGTCACACACCTCCACGACGTCAGACTCGTTCTCCTGAATCCAGTCGTGCCCCGTCAGCCCACAGTCGAAGAACCCATGCTCCACGTAGCGGCTCACCTCTTGGGCGCGGACGAACCGACCGTCGAGTTCCGGATCGTCAATGGCCGGCTTGTAGGAACGCGAGCTGGTCGTGATCTTCCAGCCCGCCTTCGCGAACAGGGTCTTGGTGGACTCCTCGAGACTACCCTTCGGCAGACCGAGCATCAAAAGTGGCGCAGGGGCGGACACCCGGCCAGAGCATGGACCGCTTTCCGACGCCGCAAGTTTATTTCCACGGCAGGCATGCTTCCATAAAGCTGAATTGGCACTAAGGCATTATTCCAATATTCAAGAAACTAATTGTAAAATCAGGCGTTTTCGCCAGACTCTTGCCCGGGCGACCAAAGTTGGCCGCCCACTCAATCGGTCATGCGCACGGCACCCAAACCCCTAATCCTCGTGGTCGAGGACGAAGAGGAGCTCGCCAAGCTCGTCTGCCTCCACCTCGAACAGGCCGGGATGCAGACTCAGGTCTGTAATCGGGCTCAACACGCCGTCCGCTTTCTCACGCGAAACTTCGCGAATCTCATGCTCCTCGACGTGAACCTGCCCGACCAGTCGGGATTTTCGCTGCTCGAGGAACTGAAGTCCAAGGACATCTCGGTCCCCACAATCTTTGTCACCGGCAACTCCGGCGAGGTCAGCAAGGTGAAGGGACTCGAACTCGGAGGCGACGACTACATCACGAAGCCCTTCGGCTACGCCGAGCTGGTCGCCCGCATTCGCGCCGTTCTGCGGCGCGCCGAGTCGAAGGCCGACCTCAATGTCACCAAGAACGTCAAGGTCTCCGACGAGCCCTTCGACTTCGTCGGCGCTCGCATCAGTCCAATCCGCCTCGAGATCACGTTTCCGGACGGGACCACCCGCAAGTTAGGGCGCAAGGAACTGGGTATCCTCGCCTACCTTTCTGAACATCGCGGGGTCGTAATCCCACGCAAGGCGCTGATCCACTCCGTCTGGGGCATCCACGCCGATGTCCGCAGTCGTTCCCTCGACCAGTATATCGTAAAGGTTCGCGATCTCTTCCAGGAACACGGCATCAAGCTCGACTGCTTCCGTACCGTCCACGGCGTCGGCTATATGTTCGACCCCGACGGGATCGCGCCGATTCCCCCGCCCGCCGCCGGGTAGCGGATGGCGCGACGAGGGAGGCTGGCTAGAACAGCTCCGGCTGTTCGTAACGACGACGCGCCTCCGCCAAGGAGCTCCGCATCTCCAGCTCCTCCAATAACGCGTAAAGCTCCGGTAACCTCGGCCTCGCCGCCGCCGGGGGAAGCACCGGCAACGCCAAGTTCAGCGTCGTGAGCCGCAGGTTGCGCCGCAGGAGTTCCCCCGAGGCGGCCACCACCTCGCGAAAACGGGCTGGTTCAAGCTCCATCGCATGCTGCATGACCCCTTCAAGGGAGCCATGCGCCTGCAACCACTTCGCCGCGGTCTTCGGACCCACGCCGTCAATGCCCCGGATGTTGTCCGAGGTATCCCCCACCAAGGCGAGATAGTCAGCAATCTGGGTCGGCGGTACGCCGAACTTCTCCTGGACGCCCACAGCGTCGAGATGACGCCATCCGAGTTTCGGATTCGCCGTCGGCGGCGGGAGTAAGACCGTGATGCGCTCGTCAATGATCTGCGCGAAGTCTTTGTCGGAGCTCACCACGAGCGCGGTCTCCCCCGCCCGCGCAAGCGCCACCGCCTGCGAGGCCAACAGGTCGTCACTCTCTACTCCGTTCTGCTCAACCATCCCGAGGCCCATCGCTTGAGTCAGACGCTTCACGTAAGGGAGCTGCTTTTCCAGAGCTTCCGGCATCTCTTCCCGGTGCGCCTTGTACTCCGGATGTAACGCCAGCCGATCTTGCGCACCGCCCAGATCAAAAAAAACGAACGTGCCCGCTGGCTTCTCCTGATCTTCCAGCTTCCAAATCGACTTCACCCATCCATGCAGGGCGTTCGTAGGAAACCCATCCGCACGCGTCAGCTCGGGAATCGCGAAGAAACAGCGGTAGGCGAGATTGAAACCGTCGATCAGCAGCCACTTGGCCATCGCAGAACCCTGATCAGCCCGCCGGCACCACGCCAGCGCAGAATCACCCATAATCCCGGTCCGCTCCACTCACCGCCCCGCCGACGCGGGACCATCGACATGCCGCGACACCGAGCCGCCCGGCGTCACCAGGGTCGGCCCGCGAAACAGCGCCCCCGGTGGGAGATCACCGATCACCTGCTTCTTCGGCGATCCACCCGGGCTGACCAGGTTCGCTGTCACGAAAATCAGCAGGTTGCGCTTCTGCGAGCTCTCCCCGCGCGACCGAAAGAGCCGGCCCAGTAACGGCACATCACCCAAGATCGGAACTTTGTCCTCCACTTTCTTCACCTCCTCCCGCGTCAGGCCACCCATCACCAGCGTCGCTCCATCCCAAAGGCTGACCTTGGTCGATACTTCGCGAACCGAAAAGATCGGCTGATAGAAACCCGGCGGCACGGTCACCGTCCGCCCTCCCGACACCGCCACACTGGGTCCGCCAAACTCCACGAATCCCTCGAACTCCGTCACCTTGGGCGCAAGGTCCAAGCTGATCGAATAGTCGTCCTCCTCAACCGTGGGCGTTACCTTCAGCTCCACTCCCACGTTGCGCGAGGTGAAGTCCTGCGGCGTCCCCGCAGTGATCGTAACACCCGCCGAGCCGCCACCGGCACTCTCCCCCGCCGTCCTTCCCGCGCCGACCTGACTCTGAATCTCACCAAAGCTCTGGGGGTAGCGCATTTCCTGCGCCACCGTGATGGTCGCCGTATGCCCCGACAACACCGTCACCCGCGGCGCACTGAGCAGGTCTCCCCCAGCCTTCTGGGCCAACAGGCGCACGAGGGCGTTCACGTCGACTCCGCCCACGACACCTGCGACCTCTGCGATCGCCGCCGCATCGGCACCGAGCGGCACCGCACCGGGAAGCTCAGGCGCTCGGGTCGAGGCCACGGCCTCGCCATCGATCACGATCGCGTTACTCGCACCGCCTCCGCCGAACGTGTCCACCACGCTGCGTGTCACTCTACCCGTGCCCGCCCGCACGCGACTCCCTCCGCCGCCCGCGACCCCGCCCTCGCGCAACACGCTCCAGGTGATGCCAAGCTCCTCCAGCACGCCTTCCGTAACCTCGACAAACTTCGCCTCGATCTCCACCTGCCGGACGTCGGTGTACCGGTTCAAGATCGTTCGGATCCGTTCCAAGTTGCGCGGAGTCTGGGTCACGATCATGGCCGAGCCGTCATAGGCAAGGGACGCTCCGGGCACGGAATCGAACGCCACACCTGCCGACTGCAAAAAAAGGCGCAGCTGCGCGCTCTCCGCACCCGCCCCAGAGGCCCCCGAACCCAGCGGCGCTCCTTGATCCACCGATCCGCCGACGTCAGCCGGTCCACTCTCTCCGCGCACCGCCCGCCCCGCCTCCCCCGCGAACGCCGTCATCCGCACAACCGTGGAACGCGCCACCGGGAAGAACGCTGTATCCAAAAGTGAGCGCTCCCCACCAGGTCGGATCACCACCGCATCACCTTGTACTTCGTACTGGTAGCCGACTGACTCGACCACGAAATCGAGTACGCGCTGCAGCGAGAGATTTCGCAGCGCGAGGGTAACGCTGGGATTCCGCGAGGTGGGGTCGAGCAACACAATGTTCACTCCCGGCAGCCCGGGCTCCGCACCCTCAAGCTCCGCCGCCAGCGCGCTGAGGCTCTGCGCGACACGCTGGAGTTCGACTTGGTTGAAGCTCACCTCCGGCACGATGATCGCCTGCAGTCTCCGCAACAGCGGCAGGTGCGACTCCGCCGGCACCCCCGCCAAGGGGGGAGCCTCCGCGACCACCGTGGGCCGATTCCAAGCCGCGTGGATCTCCTCCACCATCTGCGCCCGGGTCACCGCCCGCGCTTCCCGTCCGCGACGTCCCCGATCATCCGGCTCGATGCCGCTGGAAACGGCCTGATCATCGCCGCGCTGCGCGGTCGGCAGCGTCGGTCCCTCAGCCGCACTCCCCGCGTGAACCAGATACGCAACCCCAAGCGCCAGCCCGACTCTTCGTTTCATCGTCATTGCCCGGTCCTTTCCGTTTCGTCCGCCTCGTCCCGCTGCCAGGACAACGACACCCCATCCGCCGTCACTGCGGTCTGCGTTTGCAGGCAGCGCACCACGACGCGACGTCGCCTCGGATCAATCTCCGTCACGAGAACCGTCGCTCCTCCGTCCGAGAGGGTCTCACCCGCCGCGAGCAAATGGACCCGCCCCGTTGAAGTCAGATGGAGCTCGGCACGCGGTGGCCCCACCCCGAGGCGTTCCGCCGTGCAAAGGTCATGGCTCTGGCCCGCCACGGAGTCCACGATCACCGCTTGAGCCACCCGCTCCGGCGCCTCACCCGCCTGCTGCGCGATCCCCGGGACGAGCACCACGCGGATCGACTCGATGCGAAACGCCGTTTCGCCGAGCATCGTCCCGCTCCGACGCCAGACCATCGCCCCGGATGACGCCTCCTGAAAGAGGCCCACAAGATAGCCGGCCGATTCGGCAAAGCCCACCAACTGCCACGGAAAGCTACGGCGCACGATGCGAACCACCTGCACACTTGCCGCCTCGCCGATCGATCCATTGACCGCTGGAGCGACAGCGTCGCTGGCGATCGGGGCCCGGCCGCGACGCCAGCGTCCCGTCGAGGTATCGCGCCACCCTTCCGGGGGCGTGAACAGGTCGCGCGACCTCTCACCCGCGGCGGGTTCTCCGGAGCGTTGCGGCCAGTTCCACGTCACTTCAGCGATCGGCTGAACGGCGGCACCTTCGTTCGAGTATTCCCGAACGGCCGCCGACACGTCGCGCCACCCCTCTGTCGCCTCCGCGCGGAAAATGTAGTGCACCGTGCTGCCGACTGCCGTCGACGCCGCCACGCTCCATCCGATCGCACGCACGAGCCGACTCCGCCGACTTATCGCACGTTTCACGAGCGTCCCTCCGTGGAGTCGGAACGCAGGCGTCCTTCTAGGCTCTCGATCAGCAGCGAAAAACGCAGCGGCTGGGCCGCCAGACTGTGGCGCTCTGCGGAGGCCGGATCCCCAATCGGCTTTACCTCGACCCATCTCACCACCCACGCCGTCTCATCCGCGAGCAAACCATTGATCAGGGTTCGCAACACCTCGGCTCCCGTCGCCACGAAGCACAGCTGAAACGCCATGGTTTCGAGCGCTCCGCGCTGTCGCAGCAGCAAGTGCGGCTCTGGCTCAAAGTAATCGCGCTCCGCACCCGACTCGTCCGCCCGGCCTGAGATGCCCGCGCGATCGATTACCGGCCGCTCGCGCCGCACCCATTCGAGCCGCGCCGGGCCAGCGGCAAAGAGCAATCGCAGCAAACGTTCAATGCGCTCCCGCTGACGGTGCACGCGCGCCACGTCCTCGCTCCGCGGCGCACCCTCGGCGTGCACGGCAAACCCAAAGGCCTCTCGCGGCACGAGCTCCACGTTCGCCGCAGCCGCCGTGGCCCGCATTTCCTCTGTGTACCAAGCAAGATCAAAGAATGCATCCGCCCGCTCCCTCACGGACTCGTCACCCGCTCCGAGCAACCGCGGTGGGACAGTTCCGAAGAGCCCCGCTTCCAAGGCATTCGCCACGCGCTCTGTTTCTCCGAGCACCGCTCGCAACCGACGCGCGGTTTCTTCGCTCGCCGCAGGATCTCCCGCCAGAAGGCCACTCCGCCGACGCTCGAGGTCCGCGATCCGACCCGTTTGCCACTGCACGTCGGCGACGTCACGGATCGTTGTCCAGAACAGGCCCGCAAATACCATCACGATTCCAGCGAGCCCGGCCGCACGGCGCCCCCCCACCACCTCCCACACCAGATGCCGCAGCGTCACCGCAAAGCCTCCTCCGACAGGGCCAGCTCAAGATCGAAGCGCAGCATTCCCGGCTCCGTACGCGCGAAACGCTCGCGCTCGATCCGCTCAATCGAGGGCAGCCGGGCAACCTGCGCGAGCAATGCCTGCACCCGAGGTTCCGCCTCCAGTTCGTTCAACGCCCCCGAGTGCGGTCCCGTCTCGGACGCGAGCAAACACCCGGTCACGCGCACATGCAGCGCCCCTGAACCGCGGGTCGTGGCATCGCCCGCAGGGTGCAGTCCGTCGAGCCACGCATCCTGCACGTCCTCCAGACACTGCTCGAGCCCACCGAGGAAACGAGGCCAGCGTAATCGAGCCGACGCCAGTCCATGCAAGGCCTCGACCCGTGATCGCTCGGCGCTCAACCGATGGAGCGCCGCTCGGTTCTCCACGTCAATGCGCTGCAGCCGCTGGACCTCCTCGTCCAGCCGGCGCACCCGATCCGCCATTTCATGGGCGAGCCGGTGGTAATGCCAGGCCGGCGGTATCGCCGCGAGGGTGACGAGGGCAGCTGCACCCATGAGCGTCGCGTGAGCGAACCGCCGCGCCAAACGTCCCCTCCGCACCGGTGGCAGGAAACACGCGTCCACCGCTTCGTCTTCGCGTCTCCGCTGCCACAATCGGAGCACCCCGCACACGAGTAGGGTCCACTCCGGTCGTCGCACGAGAGGCGGCTCGGTTAACCACTCTGCATCGCCCAACGACGCCTCCCACGCACGGACCGGCAACCCCAACCGCGCCGCCAACGACGCCGCGAAGTCCGGAGCCTTCGCCGTCTCGCCACAGACCCAGACGCATCCCGGCCGGCCGGGACGATCGGTTGTCTGGTCAACCGCGGTCGAAAAGAAGCGCGATACCTCGAGGTGGGTACGCGCCGCCAGTGTCGCGGCCACCTCCTCATCCCGCGCCACCCGCAGGCGATCCGCCGGATTCGTTCCCGGGCCACTGACCGTGTCGGCGCCGCCGATTCGGGCGGACACCTCTTCGACGACGCTGCGGACGCCCAAGGCGAGGTTTCGCACACGGCGCGCCGTGCCATCCAGCCAGATCAACACGCTCTCCCGGTCACCGAGAAACAAGATCAAGCTGGGTTCAGTCATCGTCGACTCCAACGACTGCCGCCACGCCACCTCCAGCACATCCGCAGGATCCAAGATCCGCTCCGGCGCGACCCCCGCCGCCTCCAGTCGCGCGCACGCGCGCTCCGCCTGCCGCAGGGCCACACTGCGCAACTCAACCCGCACGCGCCCACCCTGGGGCACCCCGGCACGCACCGTCCACGAGACGTCGGACGCCGCCGAGCCGAGATGCTGCAACGCCTCAAACCGCATGACCCCGGGGTCCGCCCGCAGGGCCGTTTCCTCCAACCAAAACTCTCGCCGAACAACCTCAGAGGGCCGCAACACCGCCCAGCCGGCCCCCGAACGTGTCGTCCAGCCAGTGCCTCTCGCCACGCTCCGGGAGGCACCCGTGCCCGACGACCGGAGTCCTCCAGCGCGTTCGTCGGTCGGCAGAGCCACGCCCCCCGCCATGCTCTCGGAGGCGTTTGCCGGAATCGCTTCCACAATTCCCGCCCCCTCAACCGCTCCCGTCCAGCGGGCCCGCCACCCGCGACCTCGCTCCTTGCTCATCTCCACCCACTCGCCACCGCCCACTGCACTCATCGACAGCAATCGCAGCATCATATCGCCATAGAGTTTCTATTGCGTGCGATTGTCAATGTTAATTATATGCTTTAGTGCTTTACCCGTCCACTCCAAGCGTGACCTCGCACGTATTCTGCCTACACGATGTCCCGAACACGATGAGTGCCGTAGTCCCTTCCCTTGGCTACAAGATCGCCGTGCTGGTGTTTGTTGAAAACTCCAGAGGTGAACAACTTCTGCTGCTGAGAAACAAGGCTCCCAACCGTGGCTCGTGGAGCCCGCTGGGGGGCAAACTCGAGACGTCGATCGGAGAGTCTCCGTTCGAGTGCGCGGTTCGCGAAGCGCGCGAAGAAGCCGGCTTAGAGTTGGAAGTTTCAGATCTTCATCTCTTTGCAATGATCGCAGAAAGAGCATACGAGGGTCAGTCGCACTGGTTACTGTTCCTGTTTCGCTCGCGCCGTCCTCACGAGGAGGTGCCGCCCGAGATTGCCGAAGGGCGATTTGCCTTCTTTTCTCGACCGGCGATCGACGGGCTGGCGATCCCCGAGACTGATCGGAGGATCCTTTGGCCTCTTTATGATGAGCACCGCAATGGCTTCGTCGCGCTGCGGGCCGAGTGCGATCCGACCGGTCCGATTGTTTGCACGATCGAAGAATCACTCGCCGCGCCTTCCGGCGGTGCCCAGCCGCCAAGTAACTCTTGATTTCGCCCGCATCCGGCGAAGACTGGCTCATTCATTCCTGCAACCGCGTTTCCTGTGAGCACTAAATCGACTGCCAACTCCGCCACCAAGACCCAGGAGGGAACGAAAGGTCCCGGCGACCCTCGCAAGGCCCCGATCAACGCCCGGCTGACCCCCGCGGAGAAGATTGAGCTCTACCGGACCATGGTCCGGATCCGCCGTTTCGAGGAGCGCAGCCTGCGCTCTTATCAGGCCAAGAAAATCGGCGGGTTCCTGCACCTTTACATCGGCCAGGAAGCCGTGGCCGTCGGCTGCTGCTCGCTCATGGGCGCGAATGATCATGTGATCACCGCCTACCGCGACCACGGCCACGCCATCGCGGTCGGGATGGACACCAAGCCCCTGATGGCCGAGCTCTATGGCAAGGTCACCGGGTGCTCCAAGGGCAAGGGTGGCTCGATGCACTACTTTGACCCGTCGCGCAATTTCTGGGGCGGTCACGGGATCGTGGGCGGCCAGATCCCGCTCGGCACCGGACTCGCCTACGCCCTGAAGTACAAGGGCCTGAAGGGTGCCGCGATGGCGTTCATGGGCGACGGTGCCGTCAATCAGGGCGCGGTCCATGAGGCCTACAACCTCGCCGCCCTGTGGGATCTCCCGGTCATCTTCGTGATCGAAAACAATGGTTACTCGATGGGCACGAGCCAAGCCCGGTCATCCGCCGGCGATCTCGCACGCCGCGCCGAGGGCTACCACATGGCTTGGGGCGTCTGCAACGGACACGATGTCTATGAGGTGCGCTCCGTAATGGACGAGTTTCTCCGGCGCGCCCGCGAGGAATCGAAGCCCGCCGTGGTCGAAATCAAGACCTACCGCTACCGCGGCCACTCCGTCGCTGATCCAGACCGAACCTACCGCGACAAGTCCGAGATCGAGGAGTACCAGCGCACCAAGGATCCCATCAACGTCTACCGGACCTCCCTCATCGCCGATAAGATCTTCGACGACGCCGCAGCCGAGCAAATCGACACCGAGGCCCGCGCCGAGGCCGATGTCGCCGCCGATTTCGCCGAGGCCAGCCCGTTCCCGACGCCCGATGACATCCAGAAAGATGTCTATTGGGAGACGGATAACCCGAGCCAACGCACTTCGGGTGGACGGCTCTTCTTCACGTGATGCGTCCGATCACGCCGCCCGCTCCAACCTTCGTCCCCTTTCCGCCGTGCCTCTGATCACTTACCGCGAAGCCATCCGTCACGCGCTCTCCGAGGAGCTCGATCGCGACCCGAACGTCGTCATCATGGGCGAGGAGGTCGCCCAGTTCAACGGCGCCTACAAGGTCACCGAGGGTCTCCTCGCCAAATACGGTCCGAAACGGATCGTCGACACACCGATCAGCGAAGCCGGTTTCATCGGCGCTGGCATCGGCGCTTCCATGCTCGGCGTCCGACCGGTCATGGAACTGATGTTCTGGTCCTTCTACTCGGTCGCGTTCGATCAGATCCTGAACAACGCCGCCAACGTGCGCTACATGTCCGGTGGCCAGATCAACTGCCCGATCGTCATCCGCGGCCCGGCCAACGGCGGCACCAACGTCGGCGCCACCCACTCCCACACGCCCGAAAACGTCCTCGCTAATCACCCTGGCGTGAAGGTCGTCGTTCCCGCCACCGCCTACGACGCGAAGGGTCTGCTCAAGTCCGCCATCCGCGACAACGATCCCGTGTTTTTCCTGGAGAACACGGTCCTCTACGGCGAGAAGGGCGAGGTCCCCGAGGGAGAATACACGATCCCGCTCGGCGTGGCTGATATCAAGCGCCCGGGCACCGATCTCAGCATCATCACCTACGGGCGCTCCGTGCTCCACTCCCTCGCCGCAGCGGAACGCCTTGCCGCCGAGCACAAGATTTCCGTCGAGGTCGTCGACCTGCGGTCCATCCGCCCGCTCGATGTCGATACGGTTCTCGCCTCAGTCGCTCGCACCCACCGCGTCCTGATCGTCGAGGAGCAGAAGCCGTTCGCCAGCGTCGGCGCCCAGCTCGCCTTCACGATCCAGCGCGAGGCCTTCGACGAACTCGATGCCCCGATTCACCGGGTCACCACCGTCGACGCCCCGGCCATCTATAGTCCGCCCGTCGAAGTCGAGCAGCTGCCGAATCCCAACCGGATCTTCCTGGAAGCCCTCAAGGTGCTCGCCTGATCGCATTCACGCAGCCTAGTCTTTCTCCGCCGAACCGCACTCCCCTCCCGCCATGGCCCAAATCATCGAGATGCCCAAACTCAGCGACACCATGACGGTGGGTACGCTGGTCAAATGGCTAAAGAAGGAAGGCGACGTCGTGAAGTCGGGCACCATGCTCGCCGAGGTCGAGACGGACAAGGCGACGATGGAGCTCGAGTGCTTCTTCGATGGCACGCTGCTCAAGATCTTTTCTCCGGCCGGCTCTCAGGTCGCGATCGGCGCCCCGCTCTGCGCCGTCGGCAAGCCGGGCGAGACGGTCGCCACGACCGCCACCGCCGCCGCTGCCAGCCAACCCGCGCCCACCGCCAAGGTCGCACCGGCCCCCGCTCCCACCCCGGCCGCCCCCGCTCCTGCTCCGGCCGCCGCGGCTCCGACTCCGGCCCCAGCCGCCGCCGCGGCCACCAGCAGTTCTGAACGCATCCGGATCACCCCGCTCGCCCGCAAGCTCGCCAACGAGCACCAGATCGCTCCTGCTTCGATTCAGGGCTCCGGCCCCAGCGGGCGGATCGTCCGCGCCGACGTTCTCGCGGCTGCCGCCAATCCCAGCGCGCGCCGGTCCTCCGCAAGCCTGCCCACCAGCTCCGTCTTCGCCAAGGGCCCCATCCAGGAGGATCGCGCCGTCGCGGTCTCCACGATGCGCGGCGTGATCGCCAAGCGCCTGCTCGAGTCCAAGACTCAGATCCCGCACTTCTACCTGGAGGTGGAGGTGGATGTCGCGCCGCTCCTCACGCTGCGTCAGCAGTTGAACGCGAGCCTCGAGGCCGAGGGCGTCAAGCTCTCCGTCAACGACTTCATCCTCAAGGCCTGCGCCGAGGCGCTGCGTCGCGTTCCCGCCGTCAATGCTTCGTGGGAGGGATCGCACATCCGCTACCACGGCGCCGCTCACGTCTCCTTCGCCGTCGCGATCGAGGATGGGCTCATCACCCCGGTCGTGCGCGATGCACACGCCAAGTCGATTTTCGCAATCAGCAGCGAGGCCAAGTCACTCGGGCGGCTGGCCAAGGACAAGAAGCTCAAGCCGGAACAGTTCACCGGTGGTACCTTCTGCGTCAGCAATCTGGGAATGATGGGCATCGATCGTTTCTCCGCCATCATCAATCCGCCCAATGCCGCAATCCTCGCCGTCGGCGCCACCGTGACCAAGCCGGTCGTCGAGGGCGACCAGATCGTCGTCGGTCAGCGGATGTCACTCACGCTGTCGTGCGACCACCGGGTCGTCGACGGGGCAGTTGGCGCTACGTTCCTTGCCGCGCTGCGCGACGTGCTGCAGAAGCCTGCGTTGCTGCTGCTGTAACGCGGCACCCGCGGTTCCGTCACACGATCCGACCGTTCAACGGCCCGCCCGCTCTCCGCGGGTCGCCTTTCGCGCGCGCACAAACACCTGACGCGCCGCGTCGCGATCCACGGGGCGGCCGAAACGCAGGGCCTCCAGTTCCGCACGGACGCGCGGAATCTCCCCGGTACCGCTTCGCTCACCCGGCAGGCGCCGGAGCCAACGGGTCGCCTCCCGTCGGACCGCCGCATGCCCACGCGAGCCGCGTCCCCGAAGTCGCGCCACTGCCCACCACAGCGCTGGCTCACCCCACCGCAGTCCCACCCACAGGGAAAGGGGAAGCGCAATAAAGAGGAGGAAGATCAGCCGCCATTGCTCCGCCAGTCGCGGACTACGGAACCAGTCCACGACGCCGCGCACGACTGCCTCCACCCACTCCCGGCTCTGCGCCAGCCATGCCCTCACGCCTCCTCGTACGTCTTCCACGAGTTCCAGCTGCGCGCTCTGGTCAAAGTTGATCACCCGCCGGTACCAAAAGACGCGCAGTCCATCGAGCCGCGCACCCCACCCACGATCCACAATTCGCCCGCGTTGCTGCGCTGCCGCCAGCTCCGGGGTCGGCTCGCCCACCGCAAAGGACCCCGGGGTCGGGTCCACCCGAATCCACGCTCCCTTTCCATCCCACAGCTCACACCACGCGTGCGCCATCGAGTTTCGCACAATCAGGCTCCCGCTAAAGTCATTCCACGAGCCGCCTTTGAATCCCGTGACCAGTCGCGCAGGGTGCCCCGCCGCCCGCGCTAGCAGGGTGAAACTCGCCGCGAAGAGTTCGCAGTGACCGACGTCACCGCCTTCAAGCCAGCGGACGACGGCATCACCCCGCCCGACCGGAAGCTCCGATTCAAGGCCGTACCGGTGCCGCGACGCCAGCCAGCGCACCGCCCGCACTGCGAAGGTCTCCGGAGTTAACTCCTCACCCGCAGTGATCTCCTTCACCCATTGCTCCAGCCGCAGGCGTTCCTGCGGCGTCACCGCCAACTGCCAGTACCCGAAGCCCGCCACGTCCGCAGACTCGCGGGTGCGATTGGCCTGAACCGGGTCCGGGAGAATCGCCGCCGATTCCATGCCTTCGACCTCAAAGCCGACGAGTTCCACGGGATCACTCGCGAGGACCACCATCCGCAGGGGAATGTTCTGCTGAAAATCCATCGGACGATTGAAGCGCAGCTCCCGAAAGGATCCCGTCAGCGGGAGGTAACGGCTCACTCCCGGCTCCAAATAGAAGCGCCACCTCTCCGTTTCGCTTCCGCGCCGCGTGACTCCACCCTCGACGGCGACGCGCCGCTGCCACGTGCGTCGCGCCAACTCGGACCGCAATGCCGCCGAGCTCTGAAAGCCTCCGTCACGATGCTCATCCAGCACCACCATACGCCAGTACGGCACCCCCGGCAGGCGCTCCGGCGAAACCCCGTCCACGGTGAACGCGACGCTGGTATCTTCCTGGATCTGGGTGACGTCGCCAAACCGAATACTGTCCGAGAACCCCGTCCGCGTCTTCTTCGTGATCAGCTGATCCAGAAAGAACGATCGTCCCAACTCAAAACGGGGAATCGCCGTGAACAAGAGGGCCGTCACCGCCACGACCCCTAGGAAGAGTCCCACCCCTAATCCCACCAGTCGCCACTCCACTCCGGCACGAAGCCGCGCCCCCAAGCGCAGCCAGCGCACGTCCATCGCCCACGCCGGGATGGCTCGTCGCGCCGCCGGAGATTCGCTCTGACCGGAACCTACTGCCGCCCCTACCGTGGTCACGTCCGCCAGCGTGGTCACCAGGAGCAGCGCAAGCGCGCAGCCCGTGAAAGCGAACAGCTGCACCGCAAAGCCCAAGGACAGGGTGAGCACGCCCGTCAGAACGACGAGGAAG
>Ga0315904_10007417_pt1 | contig 14746 bp, 14 predicted proteins | sample LakEriMetagenome_6_FD_203529 | JGI IMG/M metagenome (GOLD analysis project Ga0315904, IMG submission 203529) | Freshwater fungal communities from buoy surface, Lake Erie, Ohio, United States - Buoy 12 MA120 | ecosystem: Environmental > Aquatic > Freshwater > Lake | place: USA: Lake Erie, Ohio... | reverse complement strand
TTCTGTTCTTTGGGATTATGACGGTAGCTACGGTTTCTACGAATCCGCTGCTAAGGCAAACGTGAACGTATTGCTCGGTGTAGAAGAAGTTGCTACAGCTTCTGATTTCCGCGTGTATCCAAACCCTGCTACAGACCGCGTAACTTTTGACTACACGCTTGCTTCTAGCGAGAACGTTGTAATCGAAATGGTTGACATGGTTGGTAACATTGTTAAGGTTCAGAACCTCGGCAACATGTCTGCAGGTGCTAACCAAAGCCAAATCACATTGGATGGTATCGCTGCCGGTATCTACATGGTAAACTTCAAAGCAGGTAACAGCGTGTCAGTTTCTAAATTGACCGTTAAGTAATCAGCTTAAAAAGCAATAAAAAAAAGCCGCCCAAAGTTGGGCGGCTTTTTTTATTTCTGAGCCGGTATTCCTGTTTGATCGAGTAGGTAAACCAATGCGGTCATGGCTGCGGCCCCTAGTTCGAGCTCACGCTTATTAACGTTCTCAAAACGATCGTTGTTTGTGTGATGATAATCGAAATAACGTTGGCCGTCTACATGCAATCCGAATAATGCAATCCGATCATCTTTTAGCGGGCGGATGTCGACACCGCTGCCACCTCTTCTGAATCGGAATAAGTTATAGGGCTCTAATAAGGGAAGCCATGATTGGGTAAGGTCATATTGCGCATCGTTGATGTCGCAGTTGAAGCCAACCGGAGTAAAACCTCCGCCATCACTTTCTATTGCAGCAACGTGGACAAGTCCGTTCTCTTTGCAAATCTTCGCGTAAGTTTCACCACCATCGTTTCCAAACTCCTCATTAATAAATAGCACAGCGCGAATGGTACGTTTTGGTTTGTAACCAATGGCCTTGAGAGCTCGAATCATTTCAATGGATTGAACGATTCCGGTTCCGTCGTCGTGTGCTCCTTCGCCAATGTCCCAAGAATCGAGGTGCCCACCCACGGTAATGTATTCATCCGGAAATTCAGTACCTCGAATTTCTGCTATAACATTGGCCTGCATCGTGCGTTCAAACGCTTCGCACGACAGTTCCAAGCTAAACTGCAGTCGAGGATTATTTCTCAAATCTTGACTCAGCTGACGAGAGGCGACCGCACTCAAAGCAGCGGCGGGAATGCGCACAACTCCTTTTTCGTAGTTGGTAGCACCTGTATGCGGGTAGTTATCGTCAGCGAGTGTAAGCGACCTTATCAAACAAGCTACAGCTCCTAGCTTGGCTGCTTCGCTGGGACCTTGTCCGCGTATAGGGTAACCACCTCCGTAGGCGGCACCGGTATTGATAAGTGTGGCGTCAAGCGGCTTGTTGAAGAACACAATTTTACCACGCACTGCTTCTTCACCCAACGCTTTCAGTTCATCGAAGCTCTTCACTTCAATCACTTCTGCCGTAATGCGTTTTCCTTCCGTGCCCACAGAGCCTCCCAAAGCTGTTAGAGCAACTTCCTTTTGCTGCTCAGCCAGCTTATATCCCCCATATTCATATCCCCCACGAGTCCAATGAGGAACTTCAACAGGCATTAGGAACACGTTGTCGGCCGCCGATTTTTCGAGTGTGGCCTTTCCCCAATCAATTGCTTTTTGAGCACTTTCTGATCCTGCCAGTCGGTGACCAATGTTCTTACACAGATAACGAAGGTTCTCATAACATTCGCCGTGAAGCATTACTTCATTGTAGATAGTGGCTATCATAGCGGTGTCATTAGCCGTGTTTTGAACTTGTGAGTTCGATATCTGCACGAAGCTCAAGATGGAGAGTGTAGTAAGTAGCTTTTTCATTGCATGTAAGATCCGTTGTTAATGTCGATGCCTTGACCGGTCATCGATGTTTGTTGATTTGAGAATAAAAATGCTACCATGGCAGCAATCTCCTCAGGCTGAGAAATTCGACCTAAGGGCACATAACTCATCTGGCGCTCGAATTCAGTTTCGTATGATTCGCCTCCTCGATCGGCTAGCCGCTTTATACCGGCCTTTGCCATTTCGGTTTCTACCCATCCCGGACAAAGGGCATTCACCAGAATGTGCTCGCTTGCCAGTTGAACCGAGAGTGAGCGTGTAAGTCCTAGCAGACCTGTTTTAGCTGTGCAGTATCCCGTGTAGTTGGGCACACCGAATCGCGCCAGGCAAGAAGATGTAATCACAATGTGCTTAAATGCATCTGTCGACTTTCGCAGATGTGGCAGAAGCTCCATTATCGTTATGTATGTGCCGGTAAGATTGATAGTGATAATTTCATCCCAGCGGTCTTCAGGCCCGTAGTGGTTTTCGCCTCCAATGCCCGCATTGGCAAACACTCCGCACAGGTTGGTGTTATCATTGAAATGGGTAACAAGTGTTTTTTGCCAGGCCGAAGCATCGCGTATATCAAATGCTGCTATTATGTGATTGGGACGATGATTTAGTAATGAAAGTGTTTCTTCCAGTGCGGCTGATGTGCGCCCCACCAGAACAAGACCTACATCCGGATTTTGAGAAAGCAATTGGGCTGTGGCTCGCCCCATTCCGGAACCCGCTCCGGTGATGACATACGTTTTTTTCATAATTAGTTTCGTTTGGCCAATGTACAAGTGTCAAAACAATCTCGAACCATTTCTGTTGCGTGGCTTTTTCATGATTGTATAAACAACTGCACGCTTAGCTTTGCAGAGCAATCCAATTATGAAGTACAATCTAAGTGAAATAACCGAGGTTATTCGAAACCGGAGAAGTATTACACCAGAAAAGTTCTCTACTCGAAAGGTCCATCGTGAACAAATTGAGTTGATGCTCAATAATGCTATTTGGGCTCCTACTCATGGTATGACTCAACCTTGGCGTTTTCATGTTTTCCTGGGTGAGGGCATGGAACGTTTGCGCCATTTTATTCCGGAACTCTATCGGAATACAACTCCTCCGGAAAAATTTAATAACGCTAAGCTTGATCGTATGGCCTTGCGACTTCAGCGAGCCTCCGCGGTAATAGCGGTTTGTATGCAGCGAGATCCGAGTAACAAGATTGACGAAATGGAAGAGATTGAGGCTGTTGCTTGCGCTGTTCAGAATTTAATGCTTACCGCAACGGCTTATGGTTTGGGTACTTTTTGGTCGACTCCGAAATTGTTGAATCATGCCGATAGCTGCGTTTTTTTTGACTTAAAGGAGGGTGATCGATGCCTCGGTCTTGTATACGTGGGTTACCCGGAAGGAGATTGGCCTGTGCAACACAGAAGGCCTTTGGAGTACGTTACGACATGGGTTGAAGACAACGCATGATGCAGAGCGTATGGACATATTGCGCGGGCCTGCTAATGCTATGCATTACATCAAGCGTAACTGCCCAAGTAAATGTGACTACTCTCGGTATCCAATTGAAACCGATGATTCCCAGTAAGTATTTCGGAACAGGAACCGAGAACGCCGAAATTGAAGACTTGAACGTGAGCTTCGAACCAAACCCCGGGCTCAATTTCGGAATGGTGGTGCGCAGAGGCCTAACCCGTAACTGGAGCATAGAATCCGGAATTTGTATGGTGCAACGAAACTTCACGTTGCAGTTTAATCATCCGGAACTTCCGGAAGAAAAACAATTGCGATTTCGCTATATCTGTTATGAGATTCCCATTCAGGGGATGGTTTTTGTGAAGCTCACGGATGAAATTTACATGAACGCAAGTGCGGGAGTGTCTATCGATCTCTACCCGAGTAACGTGGAGTCTTCCACGTATGAATTTCGCGACACCTTGCGCTTTGACTTTTATCAGAAGACCTACAAGAATAGTTGGATACAGTCTGCTTTGTTGGCCAATTATGGCTTTGAATGGCGAACGCCTGATAAGGGCTATTTCTACTTCGGTGCTTCTTATCATAGACCATTTCAGGGTATTGGAACAACGAAGGTGTTGTTTCAGTTGGATGATGATCCGACATCTACCCTGGTGGAGCTTGGGGGTAACTATCTCACGGCCGATTTCCGCTACTTCTTTCATGAAAAGCCGGAGAAGCGCTCTAAGAAGAAGTCAGATCCGTAACCTTTTATGCTCGTGCAGGGTATACAGGAACGAAAACTGACTTAAACAATGAAAAAGACTATTGCTATTTTAGCGTCGATGCTCTGTATTCACTGGGCTGTGGCACAATCGAAAGTTAAGACTTTCACTTTTCAGGGAAACGTATTGGAGTTGAATTTGGCGGACTCATCTGAGAAGGGTATTATGGGAATTCCAATTGAAATTTGGTCTGGCGAGGAGCTGGTCGCTACAGAAATGTCAGGCCCCAAAGGAAAGTACAGCATCAATTTGCCCCGCTACTCGGTCTTTACCCTGAAGTTTGGTAAAGCTCCTTTCGTTACGAAAGTGGTTCAAATCGACACCAAAGGTTTTGAGCGCGCAGCCGATTTGGCTATCGTTAACCTTGAACTGGATATAAGCCTGTTTAAAGATCGAGGATATCTTGGAGTGAATTTTATGAATTACACACCTGTTGCTATGGCCAAGTTCAACAAGCGTAGCGGAAAGCTGGAGTGGAATATGGATTATGCCCAAGAAGTGAACGAACGTCTTACGGGTGTCTTGGTTGCGAATGGCAAATAACCGGTAACTGTTGATAACGAATGAATAAGCGCCTGAAACTTCAGGCGTTTTTTTGTTGCTTTATACCATGAGAGGTTTTGTACTGTTTTTATTATTCGTAGCGCTAGGTTTCTCGACAGAGGCTCAGTTTCGTAAGATTACGAAAACTCCCTCCACCGAAAATCACTTCCTCATTAGCGGAATCATTTACCAGCAGGATATTGTCAAAGGAACTGAGATACCTGCTGCGCATGCTCAAATCGTTGTATACCAAAACAAGGAGCTCTATGTAGCCTTTTTTGGAGGGGCCGATGGCAGTTACTCTTTTTATTTACCGGTGGGTTTCGAATATGAGGTTTGGTTCGGTGGTTCTGCATTTGCCAATAAAAAACTCTATATAGACGCGACACAATTTCCGGAAGAGAAAAAACCTCGAGAAGTAACACTGGATGTATCTCTTTTCCGAGCAGTGGAAGGTGTTGATTTTTCTGTGCTAAACGAGCCTTATGTGCGAATGTCCTATAATCAGGAGACCGACAATATCCGTTTGGATGAGGAATACACTCGGAAGCGCAAAGTGGAGCTAGACAAGTCTCTAAAAAAGGCCAAGAAACTATTGCAGTCAGCCAATGGTTAATCGCCGCATTACCCTAATTTCGCCACATTAAGAATTAATAGGAGGATAGTGGCTAACGAATCGAAATCTGAGAAGAAAAAAATCTCCAAGCAATCATTTCTGAACGCTCTTCGTGTGTTTAGTTACATTAAACCACACCGTTTTCTCTTTTCCATTGGTCTTATTCTTTTAGTTGTTTCGGGGTTACTTGTAATTGTCATTACTGCTTTATTGGGACAATTGGTTAGTCCTGACTCTTCTGTTGAGTTTACAGGAGGTGCCTGGGCACAATGGCTGCCGTCAGGCGCTGAGTGGGGAGGTACATCCAAAGTACTTGCAGCCTTGGTTGCATTGCTGATTATTCAAGGTGTGTTTTCTTTTTTTCGCGTGTACATATTCTCCTACGTAACCGAAAACGCCATGCTTGCGCTGCGCCGAGATGCATACGCCACGATTATACGTATGCCAATGCAGTTTTTTAATGAACGAAGGGTGGGCGATTTAACGAGTAGGCTTTCCAGTGATATCACAACGATTCAAGAGACATTGACTATAACTCTTGCCGAGTTTATTCGCCAAACGGTCATTATTGTGGTTGGTATCGGTTGGCTAGTGTCCTACTCCTATAAACTTACGCTTGTGATGTTGTGCACATTGCCGGTCATCATTGTAGTAATGGTCATTTTCGGAAGGTATATCCGAAAAATCGGTAAGCGGACTCAGGATAAGGTTGCGGATAGCAGCGTCATCGTGAATGAATCTTTGACTGGAATAGTAAACGTGAAAAGTTTTGCCAACGAAGCGTATGAGTCGAATCGTTTTCTTGGAAGCATTACAAGCATTCGTGAAATAGCTATGCGCAGTGCTGTTTGGCGAGGCATGTTTGGCACTTTTATCATCATCTTTTTATTTGGTGCCCTGGGCTTGGTAATGGGAGTCGGAGCTCACTTACAAGATACCGGTGAAATTGGTAAAGATGTGCTCGGCAAGTTTGTATTTATTACAGGTCTTGTAGCCGGTTCAATTGGTGGTTTGGCATCTCAAATGGGCACACTGCAGCGTAGTATTGGCGTTATCGAAAGCGTCATGGAAATATTGGGTTTTGAGCCCGAGCCGGTGGGTTTGGAAATGGCGAAGCCGCTCAAGCAAATGGAGGGTAGCATTGACTTTATGGATGTTACGTTTACGTATGCATCGCGTCAAGATGTAGAGGTGCTGCGGGGTGTCACATTTCATGTTCCCGCCGGAAGTCAGGTTGCACTGGTGGGATCATCGGGGTCCGGAAAGTCTACAATAGCTTCCCTCATTCAACGATTCTATATACCTACCGGCGGTGAAATAAGGTTTGACAGCCGCCCCGCTTCGGAGTATGCCCTAACTGATTTAAGAAGAAATATGGCCTATGTCCCCCAAGAAGTAATTCTTTTTGGCGGAACGATTTTTGACAATATCGAATATGGTGCCCCCGGTGCAACCGAGGCTGAAGTGCGAGAAGCCGCTCGAAAGGCCAATGCACTCGATTTCATTGATGCGTTTCCTGATAAGTTTCAGACTGTCGTTGGCGAACGTGGTATTCAGCTTTCCGGAGGTCAACGCCAACGCATTGCCATTGCACGCGCGGTCTTGCGCAACCCGACCATACTCATTCTCGATGAAGCCACCAGTTCACTTGATAGTGAAAGCGAACGCCTGGTTCAGGATGCCCTCGAAAAGTTAATGGTGGGCCGCACATCCGTAGTGATTGCTCATCGTTTGTCTACGATTCGCAAGGCCGATCAAATCGTTGTTCTCGACCAGGGGAAAGTGCAGGAAACAGGCACGCATGATGAGCTTATGAAAGCAGGCGGTATGTACAAACGTCTTTGTGAGTTGCAGTTCGATCAGGAGTAGCCGCCTTTGCAGCCCAATTCTTCCGGATTTACCCTAGAACTTCTTAGATTTGGAGGTTAGAATTTCAGTACATGAAGAAAAGAGCCCTTATTACCGGCATTACCGGGCAGGATGGAGCATACCTCGCAGAGTTGCTTTTGAGCAAAGGCTATGAGGTGCACGGTGTGAAGCGACGTAGTTCCCTTTTTAACACCGACCGAATCGATCATCTCTACAAGGACCAGCATGAGAAGGGCGTTAATATGTTCTTGCACTACGGCGATTTGACGGATAGCACGAATTTGATCCGATTGGTGCAGGAAACCATGCCCGATGAAATTTACAATCTCGCTGCTCAAAGCCATGTCCACGTGTCGTTCGAAACACCGGAATACACAGCCAATGCTGACGCTACGGGTGCTCTTCGTTTACTCGAAGCAATTCGCATTCTTGGCCTTGAAAAGAAAACGAAGTTTTACCAGGCTTCCACCAGCGAATTATACGGTAAGGTGATGGAGGTGCCTCAGTCGGAGGAAACACCCTTCTATCCGCGCAGCCCCTATGCCGTGGCAAAACTTTACGCCTACTGGATCACCCGCAACTATCGCGAAGCATATGGCATGTTTGCATGCAATGGAATCCTGTTTAATCACGAATCCCCCTTGCGCGGTGAAACATTCGTGACACGAAAAATTACACGCGCTGTCGCGAAAATCAGCATGGGCTTGCAGGATAAATTATACCTGGGCAATGTTGACGCTCAACGCGACTGGGGCCATGCACGTGACTACGTGGAAGGTATGTGGATGATGATGCAGCAGGATGAAGCCGACGATTACGTTCTTGCCACCGGAGAAACACATAGCGTGAAACACTTCTGCAATCTTGCTTTCGCTCACGTAGGAATAACATTGGAGTGGAAAGGAACCGGAGTCGATGAAAAGGCACACGACACTAAAACAGGTAAGGTGCTCATTGAAATAGACCCGAAATATTTCCGCCCCACAGAAGTTGACTTACTTATAGGTAATCCGGAGAAGGCTCGCACCAAGCTAGGGTGGCAGCACAAGCACACCCTGGAACAATTGGTTAACGACATGGTTAAGGCCGATGTTGAATTGTTCAAACGCGATCGTTACTTGTTGGAAGGTGGCCACAAAGTGTTGAACTACCACGAATAATGTTAGCATAGATTAATCGGTTTTTCGCACTACACCTTGGCTCAAAAGAAATCTATTCCTTACGAGATGCTGCGTCCATTTGTATGGACAGGTATACACTTTTTCTTCCGAAGGGTAGTTGTAGCCGGCGCTCATCGTGTTCCTAAGGACAGACCGGTTGTGATGGTAGCTAATCACCAGAACGCGTTGCTTGATCCTGTCGTTTTATGTATCTCAACAAGCAATCAACTGAACTGGCTTACCAGAGCAGATGTTTTTAAGAACCCTTTTATCAACCGCTTTTTACGCAGAATAAACATGTTGCCGGTCTACCGTGAACGTGATCGTGTTGCTGATATTCATGACCGAAATAACGAAATCTTCCGGCTCTGTTACGACCGCATGAAGAACAATGCCATTATTGGTATTTTTCCGGAAGGCACGCACAGAGGAAAGAAGCAGTTAGTTCCGCTTAAAAAGGGATTGGCACGCTTGGTTATCGGCGCGTATGAATCCGGAGTGCGCGATTTGTGCATTTTACCTGTTGGCTTGGATTACGAAAGCTTTTACGAACCGCAGAAAAATTTGCTGGTGAAATTTGGGGAACCAATTGAAGTTGATTTTTTTCTGGAAAAGCCGGGTGTAACACATGCAAAGCTGCACGCCGAGATTACTGATGTTGTGCACGAAGCATTGCGAAAGCTTATGATACACATCGTCAATGATGATGTACATTCTGAAATTCTAGCTCTTAAGCCGCTTATCGATGCGCGAATGAAGGGTGAATCACTCATGAAGAAGTATGATGTCTTTCATGCATTCGCTCAGGAATTGGATGAAAAATCTGAGTACCACTCTTTCCTGAATCATGACGTAAATCGTTACCGCACGGGAATGCACGAAATGAAAATCGAGGAGGAGTTGTTTTCGAATCAACCGGGATGGTTGAATATCTTGTTTTTCATTACGGGCCTTCCCGCAGCCGCAATAACCGCGCTTGCCTTCTGGCCTATGCAGCTGTTTACCGAGCGCTTTGTGCAAACTGTTATCAAAGACACATTATTTCGTAATTCCATTCGTATTTCATTTTGGACTTTTATTACTCCATTATACCTGTGGGCTTTATACGGGCTGCTCAGGTTAGCGGGTTTGGAGTCATCAACAGCTATGTGGATTTGGTTGTCCATTCCGGCTGGGCTGATCACGTTACCCTGGTGGCGCAATGTGAAACACATTTTGCATGCGCTGCGCGTGAGAAAACTTCGCGGCACTAAAGAGTTCAAAGAATGGATTGAACAAAGAGAAACGGTCATACAATGGTTGAACAAAATCCCTTACTTGAAAAGTGATGTTTAAGAGAATAAATGGACTTCAGCACATAGGTGTTGCTGTGAACGATATGGATAAGTCGCTGCGGTTTTACCGCAAGTTTTTTGGGCTGGATATTCCATTTTTTGATAGTGTTCAGCCGGCGCCGCTCATGGATGTATACACACGTAATTCAACGATTACGAAACGCGCTAGTATGATCATGAATTTGCAAGGTGGTTGTGCTATCGAAGTTATACGCCCAACATCATTTGAACCGGTTAAGGCAAAAAATTCGGTGCAGATAGGTGACCTTGGGATTTTCATTACCCAAGTGAAGTGCAGAGATATTCATGCGTCGCATCGCTTTTGTGAGGAACAAGCAGTAAGGGGTTTGACCTCTATTGAAAAGGACCCTCTCGGGCGAGATACATTTTACGTAGAAGATCCCGACGGCAATCTATGGCAGTATTTGCAGGGTGATTCGTGGTACACCAATAGCGGCCATCACAGCGGTGGCGTGTTGGGTTGTACTACCGGTGTTTCGGATATGGACCGTGCGCTCAAGCTTTACACAGCCTTGCTGGGATTTGATGAAGTGGTTTTTGACACTACAGGAGTCTTTGCTGACTGGTCGGAACTTCCCTCAGGAAAGCAAACCTATCGTCGAGTTCTACTCACTCAAAAGAATCAACCGGGTGGAGGTTTCGCGCGTGTTACCGGAAAAACCTATATTGAATTGGTTCAGGCCCTCGATCGCAAACCTAATTTCATTTTTGAAGAACGGATTTGGGGCGACACAGGATTTGCGCATATTGGTTTTGATGTAAAGGGAATGAAGGCGCTGGGTGATGATTTGGCAAAAGCGGGATATGGTTTTACCTGCGACAGCAATAACGCATTAAGTATGGGAAATACCAAGGTTCACTGCACCTATATCCATGATGATGACCGCACGCTCATAGAGATGATTGAAGTTTACAAGGTACCTATCATCGAAAAGTGGGGTGTGTTTTTAAATGTGGAAAAACGCGACCCACTGAAACCGCTTCCCGATTTCATGCTAAAGGCTCTGAGATTTTCGCGAATAAAAGACCGTGATTAACGAGCCGATTGTTTTCGAAGTATTTTTTCGAATACGGCCGGAACGAATCGGCGTAGCTTGAGTCCAAGTAATTCCTTACCTCCAATTCCGAATTCTGTTTTGCCGGAGGCTACTCCCTTCAAAATTTCCTGTGCGCACTGCGAAGTGCTCATTCCTGAGGCTTGGTTATTATCCATTTCACCGGTGGCCTCTCCTCTGTCGTTCAACGCATGCTTCGATATTTCACTTGCAATAAAACCCGGAGTCAATAGCGTAATGCGAATATGGAATGGCTCCACCTCCATGCGCATAGAATCGTAAAATCCATGCAGGGCGTGCTTAGAGGCGGCATAGGCCGAGCGTAAATAAAATCCCCATTTGCCCATGAGGCTGGATGTTACAATGATATGCCCTCCTCCTTGCTCTTTCATGCGCAGTGCAACTGCCTTAGAAATAGTGACGTTGCTAAAAAAATCGATTTCCATGACCCGTCTCACAATTTCCATATCGGTATGAATAGCTTCAGCGCGTTGGCTAATTCCGCCATTGTTGAACAACATGTCGATGCGGGTATGGCGACTTAAGCAAGTAGTAATCGCATGTTGAACAGAGTCGGGCGTTGAAAGATCCATGGGTATTATGTCAATATGCTCTGGATGCGCGCAACCCATTTTTACACGCTCGAGTTCCGAAGAGCGACGTGCTGATACTATAAGCTTTGCCCCTTTTTCCGATAGCGCATAAGTCAATGCCTCACCAATCCCGGAACTCGCCCCGGTGATCCATATCGTCTTGCCGTCAAAGTAATTTTTCAATGTCTTAATTTTAACCTCGAATTGCTGCAGCGAATATCGGTTGCTCGGGTTATTCTTTTCGCATGGATTAATAATCAATTAACCTTGCCGTAACCTGAGTACACTTGCTTTGTAACGCGAAAAGTTGCTGTAATCCAACCTATATGAGCAGTCAAAAAATACTATTGGTCGATGACGAGCCGGATATTCTCGAGATGGTAGGCTTCAATCTCGAACGTGAAGGTTTTGAGGTTTTTACTGCTCCCAATGGTCGAAAAGCCCTTGAGTTAGCGCGCACTCATCTTCCGGACTTAATTTTACTAGACGTCATGATGCCTGAGATGGATGGCATGGAAACATGTCGGGAATTGCGAGAGGATGCCAGACTTAAAAATAGCATCATTGCTTTCCTGACAGCGCGCAACGAGGATTATAGCCAAATAGCGGGTTTCGATGCAGGCGCAGACGACTATATATCGAAACCAATCAAACCACGCGTACTCATTTCACGTGTTAAAGCCTTGCTTCGCCGAGGTGCACCGGCAGCTGCGGAAATTCCCAAGCGAGAATTGTCCGGAATCGTGATTGATAAAGAACGATATGTTGTCTACAAGGAAGGTGTTGAGCTGTCGCTTCCCAAAAAGGAGTTTGAACTGCTTGCTTTGCTTGCTTCACAGCCCGGTCGTGTTTTTACTCGCGAGAATATTCTCTCAAGTGTTTGGGGCAATGACGTGATTGTTGGCGATAGAACGATTGACGTTCATATTCGAAAACTACGCGAAAAATTGGGCGATGATTTTTTCAAAACTATTAAGGGAGTAGGGTATAAATTTGAACCGTGAGTCTAATCACCGTTCGAACACCCCGTCAAGTTGCGCTTGCTTCTGCATCGCTCATTACCGGCCTGTTGGCGGTTACTTATTTTTTGGTTGTTTATTTATTGGAGCGTGAGTTTGCTTGGCTGCCGCTCGTGATTCTCTTGATGCTCGGTTTTTCAATTTCATATGGAATTGTATTCTACTTTATTGAGCGCTTTTTGTATCACAAGGTGAAGATTATCTACAAGACCATACACTCGCTGAAAAGTCAGGGCGATGCCAGAATTAAAATTCAAATGAGTACGGATGTTCTCAATGAAATAAACAGGGAAGTGGCTGATTGGGCTGATGAAAAGATTCGTGAAGTGAAAGAGCTTCGAAGCGCCGAAAATTATCGCAGAGAGTTCATCGGCAACTTGGCGCACGAACTCAAGACGCCCGTTTTTAACGTGCAAGGTTACATTGAAACTCTTCTAGAAACAGAGCTGGATGATGTGCAGCTCAATCGCAAGTTTCTGGAAAAAGCCAATGCGAGTTGTGAACGTCTGACTGATTTGCTGAAGGACCTGGATCAAATTGCCAGTATTGAGAGCGGAAACATGCAACTCGAGTTAAGCAGGTTTGATATTGTGGAGTTGGTGAAGCAAACCATGGAGTTACTAGAAACGCAAGCGGCTGATCGCATGATAACACTCCGTCTTGGTCAGGCTGCCGAAAAGCCAATTTGGGTTGAGGCCGATAGAAAGCGCATTCAACAGGTGTTCATCAATTTGCTAATGAATAGTGTTGTATACGGAAAGGAAGGTGGTGAAACTCGAGTTCGTTTTTATGACATGGATGATAATGTCCTTATTGAAATTGCAGATGACGGGCTGGGAATAGCCATTGAGCATCTGCCTCGGATTTTCGAGCGATTCTATCGTGTCGACAAAAGTCGTTCGCGCAATGAAGGTGGGTCGGGTTTGGGTCTCGCCATTTGCAAGCATATTGTCGATAGCCATAATCAGAGTATTTCTGTTCGTAGCACGGAGGGTGTGGGTAGTACGTTTGCGCTTACACTGAAAAAGGCAGGATCATAATCCGGCCCAATCGGGTCGCACGAAAAAGTTTTCTCGCTTCTCTTCTCCAATCGTTGTTTGAGGACCATGACCTGAGTAAACTACATAGTCGTCGGGCAGGGCGTACATTTTTGTTTGAATAGATTCAACTAAATGTACAGCGTTGCAGCCCGGCAGATCCACACGGCCAACACTTCCTTTAAATAAAACATCGCCCGAAAAAACGACGCGTTCCTCATTACAAACAAAGGCCAGATGGCCCGGTGCATGCCCCGGCACGAAGAGTACGTGCAGCTTAATTTCTCCAATCGTTATCTCTTCACCTTCTTCAAGCGTTTTTGAAGGTAATATGCTCGGGCGATACGGTATACCAAACATGAGGCTTGTGGAGGCAGCACGCTCAATGACCGGCAACTCCAGTGCATGGCAGCGCATTTCGATCCCGTATCGCTCTGCCACGGATGTGTTGCCCAGTATATGGTCGAGGTGGCAGTGTGTATTCAGAACAACGAGGGGTGTAAGCTTCTCCTCTTCAATGTATTCAAACAGAATTGAATCTTCCGCTGAGTCTGTCATCCCGGGATCTATGATAACGGCATTACCCTTTGAGTCGGCTATAACGTAGGTGTTTTCTGAGAATGGATTGAATGTGAACTGAGCAATGCGGAAGGGTGTTTTCATGGGGATAATGTAGAGTGCCTTAATGGGGGAATGACAAAGGTCGTACGTTTTGGATATCGTTTAAACGCTATTTTAGCACTTGCCGCTCAGCATGAATATACATTGGTTGCATAGATTACTTTTTGCCGCTTTAGCGCTTCTAGCCGCTCATGCGGGTGATGCGCAATTCTACCAAGGAACCAATATGGAATTTGGAAAGAATCGGGTTCAGTACCGCGAGTTTACCTGGTTCTATTACCCCTCCGAAAACTTTGAAGTATACTATTACATTGGGGGCGAAGACTTGGCTCAGTATACCCTTTTTGCTTGTGAACGCAACTTGAAGGAAATGCAGCAGTTCTTTGACTACACCATTGACGAGAAAATAGAGGTCTTATCTTATCTTAATCAAAGTGAGTTTCGTCAGAGTAATCTGGGTCTAACCGGCGATGATCAATTTAATATCGGCGGTGCAGCTAAGATTGTTGGTAGTAAGATGTTCACCTATTACGAGGGAGATCATGCGCTGTTGGAAAAGCAAATACGGGAAAATTTAGCACGGGTGCTTTTCGCTCAATTGGTATATGGGGGAAACTGGAAAGACGTACTTAAAAACTCAACACTGCTTACCGTGCCCAAGTGGTTTGAAGAGGGAATTATTGCATTCGCGGCCAATGGCGTGTCAACGGAAAGCACCACGTTCGTAAAGGACTTAGTGCGCAGTAATAAGTTCAAAAGCTTTAATCACTTTGATGGAGATGATGCGCGCCTTGCCGGACAAACGTTTTGGAATTTTATCGCTGAAGTGTATGGG
>Ga0315904_10007416_pt1 | contig 14749 bp, 2 predicted proteins | sample LakEriMetagenome_6_FD_203529 | JGI IMG/M metagenome (GOLD analysis project Ga0315904, IMG submission 203529) | Freshwater fungal communities from buoy surface, Lake Erie, Ohio, United States - Buoy 12 MA120 | ecosystem: Environmental > Aquatic > Freshwater > Lake | place: USA: Lake Erie, Ohio... | reverse complement strand
GTGATCAGATTGTTCTCCTTCAGCAGCGGGTACTTCTGCAGCGGATTGCGATCCATGCCCGGAATCTCCCACTGCACTGCCAGACCCAGCGCATGTCGCAACGCGACGATGTAACGGTTGATCGAGCCCGGCTTGAGCCCGGCCTCCAGCTTGCGGCTCACAAAACTGGAAACATCGCCGCGACGAATCGTGTTGAGCGGCCAGACGCCGAAAGCCGGCAGGAGGTGGTTCTTAAAGTAGTTTAAGTCATTGGTATCGGTGGTTTTGTAGGTTCGAATGTGAGGCAGATACTTCTGCTCAACGAACTCCGCCAGGGTCGGGGTCTTGAACTTGGGCCCGCGAGCGACGGCCGGATCGACGCCGTCGAGCAACAGGTGGGCGAACTCGCCTGCCTTGGTCCGCGCGGCGGCGACATCGGTCTCGCCGAGCTTTCCGAGGCTGAGCAATTTCTGGCGACCGCAGAACGTGTAGCGGAAGTGAAAATACCCGCCACTTGGGGTCAGTTCGAAGACCAGCCCTCGCTGCGCCAGGTCAACAAAGTGCCGTTTCCCTCGTGAATCGCCGGCCGCCAGCCCCGCTAGCAACGTATCGGAAAAAACCAGCTTCATCGCCGCACTCCCAGTCTCAATAATGTGGATGCACCAGGAAACTGCAGAACATTGGCTGTTCGCGCCTCACAGAGCCTCAAAGGGCAAAAGCAGAAGGATGTTTCGTGCATAAGTAGCTGGTAATTAAAGTAGTCAGACACTCTGGTGAGTAACACCCTATTAATTAGCAGAAATCCTGCACCACTCAGGGATAAGGCCAATTCTATGCACTCGTAAAGTCCTATTCTTCATGATTTTCTGAATACGTTTTTTCTGCGGCGTCCTTTTGGGTGGTAATAACATCGCTGACGTGCAGCGCCTGACGATCGTGGCGGACCCGTCTAACGTGAACGGTTCGGCCCTTAATCGCATCGGCGCCGGTAATGCGGTGTTTGGTGGCACCAATGGCATCGTCGGTATTTCGGCGGCCAACGTGCAGGTGCAGTCGGCCGTGGTGATCGGCGACATCAACGCCACGGGTTCGGCGATCCCGACCCTGAACTTCGGCAGCAATTCCCAGTTTGGCTCGGTGACGGTCGCCGGTGGTGACCTCGTCAACTCGAAGACGATCAACAATTCGGGCTACCAGTATGATTTGGCCCTGAACCCGGGCTCGACCTCGGGTGGCACGGCCCTCCCGGCGCAAGAGACCTACGCGCAGCTCACCTTCACGCAGAACCCCGCCTCCGTGGCGGCAGCGATCGCCGCTGGCGAAGCTTCGAAGACCCCGAGCTTCACGGTCACGGCGACCCAGATCGTACAGAACAATGCCCAGATCGGCGACAACGCGATGACGCTGTCGGTCGGTAACACGGGCAATGCGAACGTGACGCTGGAGACCGACGCCATCACTTCCGACGGCGGCTTCATCGTGAGCGGCAACGCCAACGTTACGCTCACCTCCGGTGGCATGCGCGACGTGATCTCGTTGGTTGGCAACGGAAACAACACGCTGTCGACCGGCGGCGGCAACGACAGCGTCACGATCTACGGTACGGGCACCAACACCATCAACGTCGGTAAGGGCGTGGATGACGTGACCGGCGGCACGGGGAACGACACGGTCGTCTTCGGCTCGGCCGACTTCACGGCCGCTGATGTGGTGAACGCGGGCGAGGGCATCGACACGGTGATCATCACCGGCGACGGCAACGTCGCGGACAACGCCAACCTCGTCTCGGTTGAAAACCTCGTCCTCAACGGCGCGACCCTCACGATCGGCCGTGCGGACCTGGCAACGTACCTCACGAATGGCCTCTCCTCCATCACGGGCCAAGCAGACTCGAGCAAGCTGATCGTCCAGGCGGCCGCAGGCGATACGATTGACCTGACGGGCGTCTCGATTTCGACGCTGAAGAACATCACCGTCGACGCCGTCGGCGGTGCCGGCAACGTTACGCTGAAACTGTCGGCCGAGCAGATCGCTGCGGTCACGGGCTTCTCGGCGGCGACCGGAGACACGCTGACGATCAACACGACCGTCGCGGGCTTCAACGCGCTGGGCTCCAAGGCCGGTACGGCCACGATCACCCTAACCGACACGCTGGCGAACCTCATTGCCGGTGGTGATGCGATCAAGGGTCTGACTGCATCGGTGGGCGAACTGTCGGTCGCCGGGGCTAATCAGGCTCTCGCGATCACCTCGACGGTGACGTACACGATCAAGGACACCGCCGCGAACCTCGCGCTCGGCTCCAAAGCCATCTTCGACAAGGCCACCAAGATCACCGCGTCGAATGCCGCGAACGCCGCTCAGGCCGCCGCGCTCGACTCGCTGCTCGACACGTCGACCTTTGTGCGTTCCGGCACCAGCCTCGTCTACAGCGTTACGGACACCGCCGAGAACCTGGCCACGCAGACCTCCGGCCTCGGTGATGCCACGAATGTGACGGCCACGACGGCTGCCACCGCGAAGGAAGCCTCGGCGATCGCCGCCGGCGCCGCCGCGGGCAAGGCCACTTACGCAGTCGCCGACACGGTTGCGAATCTCAACACCGCGATCGGCGTCGCCGCCGACCTGACCGCGCTCAACAGCGCCACCGGTGTGACCATCAGCGACAAGGTCACCGATGTCGCAGCTCTTCAGGCGATCAACACCGCGCTGAACGTCACCGCGGGCGGCCTCACGAAGGTCAACGCGGGCTACGCGCTGGAAGAGCAGTACTCGGACCTCGTCGGCAACACGACCGAGGCCGATGCTGCCGGCAACATCAAGGTCACCGACTCACTGAACGTCACACAGGCGAATGCGATCGAGGCCCTGAACAACACGGGCACGAACTCGTACGCGATCAGCGACTCGACGGTCGCCCTGCTGGGCGCGTCGTCGGTGGTTGTTTCTAACGCTTCCGCCGCCGCGAGCAGCACCGCCACGATCAGCGTGAGCGACCTGAACGCGCTCGTCTCGAAGTTCGGCACGACCAAGCTGGCCGACACGACCCTCGCGGTCGAAGGCACGGTGGCTGAGCTGGCGACCCTCTCCTCGGGCGCCCTCGCTGAAATCCGCACCGCCTCGCAGGCGCTTGGCGGCAACGGCATCCTACAGATCACCGCTGGCAGCAAGTCCTCGCTCGCCGAAGTTCTGGCCCTTCGGACCAACCTCGGTACGACCTACGCGAACCTGCTGCCCGCTTACACGATCACCGACACCGTCGCTAATCTGACGGCCGGCGCAGCGGTCACCGACCAGCTTACGGTGCTCAATGCTGCGTCCTCGGTCGTTGTCTCCGACACCGCCACGGTCGCTCAGGTCAAGAACCTCAACGACAAGCTCCTTGCTGCTCTCGGCGGTCTGACGTCCGTCGCCTCTGGCTACACGCTGACCGACACCGCCGCGAACCTCGCCTCCGGCGCGGCTTCGACGGTGGGCATCGTCGACAACGCGTCAAAGATCACGGTGTCCGGAACGGCCTCGGTCGCTCAGGTCAACAGCATCGCCGGCTCCTTCGGCCTCAACGGTGCGGCCGCTGTCCTCGGCACCGACGTCGTCTTCACACTGCGTGACTCCGCCTCGAACATCCTCGGCGCTGCCGCGGGCGTACGCACGGGGGCTACGAGCTTCTCGATCAGCGACACGTCTGTCACGGTCGCGACCGCGGATGCCCTGCTGTTGAACGCCAAGTTCGACAAGGCTTACGCGATCAAGGATGGCGTTGCGGTCCTCAAGGGCAGCGGCGCAGCTCTGCTCGCCACGCTCAGCGGCGCTTCGTCCGTCACCCTCTCCGACACCGTCGCAAACCTGTCGACGGCTGATGGCGATCTGGCCCGCGCCCGCGCTGGCCAGACGATCATGTCCGACAGTCTGGCCGCCCTCACGGGCGCCACTGACGAGGTCAAGAGCGTCGTCACCAAGTTTGAAGTCAACGCCCCGGTCAACATCGCGGCGGACGTCGCTGCGGTGAACGCGCTGTCGGCGATCAAGCCGACGATCTACACGATCGCCCCTGCCGGCTACGCTTCATTGACCGGCACCGGCTCTGGCGTTGCGACCTTTGTCGCCAACGCGGCTTCGGTCAGCGTCAGCGACGATGTCACCGTTGCCCGCGCGAACGTGCTGCTGGGCAAGGTCACCGGCACGATCTCTTACAACATCGCCGACACGGCCGCGAATCTCGCGAATGCCGATGCCAGCGTCCTTGCGAAGGACACCAGCGGTGCCGCCATCACCGGCTCGACCCTCGTCAATGCCGCGCAGGCCTCGACGCTGTACACCCGCTCGATTGGCGGCTACACGATCTCCGACACCGCTGAGAACCTCTCAGCCACGACGGCGGCCGTCATTACCTCCGTCGCGGGCGGAAACGGCGTGGGCGTCACCGTCTCCGATGGTGGCCTCACGAACGTCAACGTCGCAGTTGCGGCGAAGATCTACGGCACCAACGGTAACTCGGCCGGCAATTACAATATCACCGACACGGCTGCGAACCTCACCGGCGCGAATCCGTCGCTGGTTGGCTTCTCCCAGAACGTGACGGCGACGACCGCCGCTACCGCCGCGCAGGCGAACGCGCTGAAGGACTTCAAGTCCATGGGCACGATCACCTTCGACGTGTCGGACACCGCGGCGAACCTCGCCAATCCGGCCACCGCCCTCGGCGTCAATGCGGCCCGCAACCTGTCGCTGTCGTCCGGCTCGGCCTCCCTCGCGCAAGCGGTGGCGATCCAAGCCGCGACCAACTCCGGCACGGTCAGCTACTCGATCTCCGACGACGCGACGAATCTCGTCACCAACGGTATCGCCAGCGGCAACGCGGTCACGAAGGCCGACAGCATCGCCGCGCTTGAAGCGGCTTCGGGTACGGTAACGATCACCGGCACGGTGACCGCCGCCCAGGCTAACTCCGTCGCGGCCCTCACCAAGGCCGTCGTTTACAGCATCAGCGACACCGCGGCGAACCTCGGCCTGACGACCGTCACCGCGGGCGCGCTCAGCGAGGCCAAGGACATCACCGTCAGCGACACGGCGACGGTGGCCCTTGCTGCAAAGCTGATCTCCGCGGGCAACTCGGGCATCGTCACGATCAACACCGTCAGCGGTAAGTCCGCCGACCTCGCTGGTCTGACGAAGGCCTCCGATGACGTGATCACCAACGTCACGGCCACGGACAACAGCACGGTGTCCCAGGCCACCGCGATCGTCGCCCTCGGCTCCGCCCTCGGCACGAAGACCTACACGCTCAGCGACACCGGCGCGAACCTCGCCGCGGCCTCGACGACGCTGCTCACCAACGCGGGCCGCATCGCCGGCGCCACGGCCGACATCATCGCGACCAATGGCGTCACGATCGCGCAGGCTGAGACGATCCGCGCCGCGAACAGCGACTTCCGCTACTCCATCAGCGACACCTACAGCAACCTGATGGCTAACTCCGACGTCGCTGGCGACGTCGATGCCGACGCGATCGTCACCGCCGCGACCAAGATCACCGTCTCCGACGGCGCTCTCACCGTGGCGCAGAGCAATGCACTGCTCGCGGTCGACCCGGCCCTCACGACGAAGTACGTCTTCTCGATCGTCGACAACGACGCCGGTCTGGTGAACGCCATGACGAACACGCCGGCGACGCTGCTCGCCGCTGCCGACGTCAAGGGCTCCAACGGCATCTCGCTCGAGTTCAAGAACGTGGCTGGCTCGATCGCCCTCAAGGCGACCCCGGCCGGCTTCGCCGCTCTGTCCAACGAGCTGAACGCCGCTGGCGTACGCAAGGCCCTCGTGGTCGACGTGACCGAGCTCGAGCGCGATCCGCTCGGCTACAGCACGCTCGCCCCGAACAAGATCCTCTGGGTTCAGGACACGTTCGCCCGCCTCACGTCGGGCAACGCCTTGGTCCCGGGTGCCGCCGCGGTCGAGGTCACCAACGGCATCACCGTGGCCCAGGCGGCCACGATCGACGCCCTCAGCGCTCTCCCTGCTGACACGCTCTACAATCTGTCCGACACGGCAGCGAACCTCGCCGGCGCGGGCGCAGCCGCGCTGAACCGCTCGGTCTCCGCCACGGCGACGACCGACGCGTCGTTCGCGCAGGCCGCGACGATCTCCGCTTCGACCGCGAAGCTGACGTACAACATCACCGGCGCAGACACGACGTTCGACGCCACGGGTATCGCGAAGGCGAACAACATCACGATCACCGGTACGGCCGGCCTCAGCGCCGCCAACGCCGCGACCGTGTTCGCTGCCGCCAACACCGGCACGACCACGATCGCCAAGGTCGTCGGCACCGGCGCCGAACTCGCCGCGCTAACCAAGACCGCCAACGACACGGTCACCCTCGCAACCCTGTCGGCGAACACCGCCGCCACGGTCTCGCAGGCCGGCAAGATCGTCGCTCTCGCGACGACCGCGACGTACGCGCTGAACGACTCGGCCGCGAACCTCGCCGCTGCGGCGTCCTCGCTGCTCAACGGCGCGACGACCAATGGCACCGCGAAGGCGATCGTCGCCAACACGGCCGCTACGGTTGCCCAGGCCACGATCATCGACGGCGCGACGCCGGCGGACGCCGCCACGTCGTTCGCGATCGGTGACTCGGCCGCGAACCTGCTCGCCGCCGATGTCGCGCTGCTCGCCAAGAGCAACGCCGTCATCACGGTCTCAAATAGCACCCTCACGGCCGGCGACGCGACGTCGCTGCGCGCCCTCGACTCCGCGAACACCACGTTCGCAATCGACGTCGGCGCGAAGGCCGTCAAGGACACGGCGGCTAACCTGCTGCTCAGCGCCAACGCGACGGCCGTCGCTGGCGCCGCTTCGATCACGGTCGACGGCGCGGTCAGCGTCGCTGACGCGGTCCGCGTCCGGACGGCTGCGGGCGCCCTTGCGGTTACCTACGACCTCGCGGACACGTTTGCCGTGCTCGGCTTGCAGACCAACCTCGCGACCGTCAACTCCTCGACCAACGTCACGGTGACCTCCGACGTGAGCGTCGCTCAAGCCGCAGTCGCTGATGCGTGGCTGAATGCCGGCACGCTGACGTTCAACGTCGCGGACACGGCGGCTAATTTGACGGCCGCCCGTTTGGCTAACTCGACCATGCTGACCTCCGCTTCCTCTGTGAAGCTGCTCGGCACGGCTACGGTTGACCAGGCCGGTGCGATCTCGGAAATCGTCAAGCTGTCGGGTGGCTACGCCATCTCCGACACCGCGACCGAGGTCTACTCCGCGCTCAACCAGCGCAACGGCATCAACCTCGATGACCGCGGCTCCTTGCTCGGTGCCTCCTCGATCGCGCTCACGACGGCCGCTTCGGTAGACCAGGTCGTCGGCTCGGCCACGCAGCGCGGCCTCTCAAGCATCAGCGGCCTGTCTTACCGGATCGTTGATACGGGTGCGACGCTCGCGACGACCCTCGGCGGCGCGAACGCTTCGAGAATCACGGCCGCGACTGACGTCTCCCTGAGCAACTTCGCCGGCATCACCGTCGCCCAGTACAACAGCTTGGTGAATAACCTCGGCACGAAGTTCAAGGGCCACGACCACGACAGTAACCCGGCAACAGCCGGTCGCTACTACTTGAGCGACTCCGCCGAAAACCTGATCCGTGCGACCTCAAGTGTCATCAGTGGTTCGACCACGACCGTGGTTAAGGACAGCTACGCTAACCTGATCACGAACGGTGGTCTGACCGACGTGAAGAACGTCCTCAACATCACTAACGTGAATGTCGAGATCACCGACGCTTCGTTGACCGTCGCGCAGTACACGCAGGTCGACACCCAGAACGCCGCCGGCACGCTCGTCGGCCCGGCGAATCTCTCGGGCACGGCCGCTGAACTCGCCGTCCTCGGTGCTGGTATCCTCGGTGCCGCCGATCGCACGTCGATCACGGTCACGGGCGCTACCGCCGCCGCGTCGGATCTCAACGCCATCGATGCTGCCACCGCGGCGCCGATCAACGCGACCGCCGTCGCGACGATCACGGGCAGCGCGATCGACCTGATCAATGCCACGGATAATCAGATCACTCTGGCTACCGCGGGCAACGCAGCGCTGACCGTCAACGCGGGCCAGGCCACGGTTGTGCAGGCGAATATCCTCGCCGCGGCGACTACGGGTATCGTCACCGCGACGATCTCCGACACCGCGCTCGCGTCGTTGGTCGGTCTCTCCGAGACCGGCAACGCCTACACGATCACGGTCAACGGCGCGACGCAGTCGGCTGCCGATCTGACCGCGGTCGACGCGAAGACGACCGTCACAGTCACTTCGAACGCGACGACCCTCTCCGGCACCGCCGCAGAAGTCATCGCGGCTTATGACGCCAACACCGCTGGCACCATCACGGGCCTCGGTGACGAACAGGTTAGCATCACGGGAGTCTCGATTAACGTCGCAACCGCGAATGCGGTTGCCGCGAAGACCACGGGTGCCGTCACCGCCTCGATCTCCGAGACTGCGATGGCCGCCCTCCTCGGTCTGAATGAGGTTGGTAACGCCTACACCGTGAACGTCGTTGACGCCTTCCAGGCGGCCGCCGACCTCGTCGCGCTCGACGCTAAGACGACGGTCGTCGTCACCTCAACGGCTGGATCGATCCTTGGATCGGCCGCGCAGATCATCGATGCGACGGACAACCAGGGCACCATCGCCACCCCGGCGAACGTTGCGCTCACCGTTAACAGCGGTACGGCCACCGTCGCGCAGGCGAATTCGCTCGATGCCGCCACGGGTGGCGTCGTCACCGCGAATATCTCCGATACCGCGATGGCCACGTTGCTCACCCTCACGGGAACCGGCAACGCCTACACCATGACGGCCACTGACGCTACGCAGGCCGCGGTTGACCTCACTTCGCTCGATGCGAAGACCACGGTCGCCGTCGCCACGAGCGCGACGACGATTACCGGCACGGCTGTCGACGTACTCGCCGCCTACAACGCGGCCGGTATCTCCGGCTTGGGCAACGAAGCCATCACGGTCGCCGGCAACATCGAGGTCGCTGTCGCGAATGACATCGCTGACGGCACGACCGGTGTCGTCACCGCGACCATCTCGAATAACGACATCGCGACCCTGAGCGGTCTGGCCGAGACCGGCAATGCCTACACCGTCACGGTGACTGGCACCGCCAGCGCGGCCCAGATGATCTCGCTCGATGGCAAGACCACGGTCGCAGTGAACGCCAACGGCCTCACGACCCTCACGGGTACCGTGGCCGACATCAAGACCGTCATCGCCTCCTCGACGACGATCCAGACCGGCGGCAACTATGGCGTCACCATCGACGCCTCCGCGAACGAGGCTGCGGTTGATCTGAATGCGATCGACGCTGCGACCTCGGGTCTCGTCAACGCGACTGCAGTCGCATCGGTGAACGGATCGATCGAGCAGCTGCTCGACGCGAGCGACAATCAGGCGACGATCGACACGGCTGGAGACGTCGCCCTGACGCTCACCAGCACCCAGGGAGCCGCCTCCGACATCTCGCTCCTCGCGGGCCGTACCACGGGTAACGTGAACATCGGCTCCGTCGTCACGATGACCGGCACGGCGGCGCAGGCCACCGCGGCGTTCAACGCCGTCAATGTGACCAACGACGCAGGTCAGGCCGTCACCCTGTCCGACACGACGCTCGCCGCGGCGGACCTCAATGCCCTGAACCTCCTGACGACGGGAGTCATCAACGCCGGTTCGGTCACGACCCTCACGGGCTCGACCGCCGACGTGACGCTCTCGTACGACGAGAACACGGCAGGCCGAGTCTCCGGCCTCGGCGATGAGGCAGTGACGCTGAACGACACGACCCTCGCGGCCACGGCGCTCAACACGCTGAACGGCCTCACGACCGGCGCCGTCAGCGCCGCCACGGTCACGACCCTCACGGGTCTGATCGCGGATGTCTCGACGGCTTACACGGCACCCGGAGTGACCGGCCTCGGTAACGAGGCGGTGACCCTGAATGACGCAAGCCTCGCCGCCGCGGACCTCAACGCGCTCGACGGTCAGACCATCGGTCTGATCGACGCCACGACTGCTACCCTGATTACGGGCAGCGCCGCTGGCCTCGACAACGCGACGGACGTTCAGGCGACGATCGCCACCGCCGCCAATGCCAATCTCACGGTTGACGCAGGAACGGCCTCGGTTGCCTCGGCGAACACCCTGGCCGGTCGCACGACTGGTGTGGTCACCGCGACGATCACCGAGACCGATATGGCCACGCTGAATGGCCTCCTCGAGATCGGCAATGCCTACACCGTTACGGTGGCGGATGCCGCTCAGGCCGCGGCGAACCTCGTTGCGCTAGACGCAAAGACGACGGTCGTCGTGACCTCCAATGCCACGACCATTGACGGCAACGCTGTCGATGTGCTCGACGCCACCAACGACCAGACCACCATTGCCACGCTCGCGAATGTCAACCTCACGGTGAACGCAGGTCCCGCGGTGACGGTGGCCGATGCGAACACGTTGGCCGGCCGCACCACGGGTGTGGTTACCGCCTCGATCCTCGAGACGGACGTCACGACCCTGCTGACGCTGAATGAGACCGGCCACGCCTACACGATGACGGTGGCTGACGCCGCTCAGTTGGCCGCCGATCTGGTCTCGCTCGATGCGAAGACCACGGTGGTGGTTACGTCAACGGCAACGAACATCGCGGGCTCCGCAGTGGACGTGATCGACTCGACAGATAACCAAGCGACGATCGATACCCTCGCGAACGTGAATCTCACGGTCTTGGGCACCGCTTCAGTCGTTCAGGCGAACACCATGGCGGGCGCGACGACGGGTGTCGTCACCGCGACCATCACCGAGACCGATCTCGCCACCTTGGGCAACCTCGTGGGCGCGGGCCAAGCCTACACCATCACCGTGGCGGATGCCACTCAGGCAGCCGCGGGTCTGAATAGCCTCAACGCTGTGACCACGGTTCCGGTGACGTCCAACGCGACGACCGTTACGGGTACCACCAATGAGGTGATCACGGCCTACCTCGCCAATATCGCCGGTACCATCACCGGGCTCAATAACGAGGCAGTGACCCTGGCTGCGGGCGCAGTGACCGCCGCCGATCTTAACTCGATCGACGGTTACACCAGCGGCGTGGTTGACGCCAAGCTGTCGAACACCATCACCGGCACGGCGGCTGACTTCGGCACCCTGCTGACGGGTCAGTCTAACAATGCCATCACCTTGGCGACGAACTTCGACGCCTCGATCACCGGCATCTCGACGGTTGCTCAGGCCTCGAACGTCGACGCCGTCACCACCGGCATCGTCACGGCGGCAGACATCGTCGACAACTACCTCGCCGTTCAGTCGGCGGCGGTCACGGTGATGAACCCGGCCCTCCAAGTGACGGCGAACGGCACCACCGCCGCCCAGACGATTGACCTATCGGTCTTCGCGGCTGGCCCAGGCGGACGTGGCATCATCGTCAATGCGGATGCCGGCGACGATGCCGTTATCGGTAGCTCGGGTAACGATCTCATCACAGGCGGCACGGGTTCCGACACGCTCACGGGTCGCACGGGCGATGACATCTACGTGTACAATGGTACCGCGGATATCGGCGCAAACGAGCTGATCGTTGAGCTCAACGGAGCGGGCACGGATCGCATCCGCGTCACAGCCGACACGGACTTCACCGGGATCAATGTGGCCAATGACTCGAGCTTCGACGAAATCGAGATCCAGGGCAACACGACTGCCACGTTCACGGGTACCCAGCTGATCGGCGAGACCCTCTCCCTCATCGGTGATCCGGGCCTCAATGCCTTGGTTGTCACGGCGACCGCGAACGCGGCCACCAACCTCCAGAACATCACGGCCAGTGCGAGCTGGAACTCGCTCATCGACACGGTGACGATCAACGGCGACATCGTCGGAAATGAATTCATCACCGGTACGCAGACTGCAGATCGGATCTTCGGCCTCGGCGGTAATGACTCCCTGTTCGGCGCCGGCGGTGCCGACACCCTCACCGGTGGCACCGGTGATGACCGTTATCGTTACGACGCACAGAGCGACGTCGACGCCAACGAGCAGATCGTTGAGCTCCCCGGCGAGGGCACGGACCGCATCGATCTGTTTGGCAGCATCGACTTCTCGTCGATGGCGGTCGGCAACTTCGATGAAATCGAGCGGATCGGCTTCTTCGGCGCTTTCACCGCCACCTTCACGGGTGCGCAGCTCGATGGTGAGACCGTGACGCTGTTCGGTGCTGCGGGCGTTCAGTCACTGCAGGTGAACGTGGCGGCCGGCAGCAGTGTCGACCTCTCCAATATCACCCCTGACGCGACGTGGACCGCCGGCCAAGATACGGTGACGATCACCGGTGACGCGATCGGTAGCGAAACCATCATCGGCACGGCCAACGCCGATTCGATCGACGCCCTCGGTGGTAACGACGTGATCACTGGCGGCCTTGGCGCTGATACGCTCACGGGCGGCAGCGGTAACGACACCTACATCTACAACGGCACGGCGGACGTCGCTGCAACGGAACAGATCGTGGAGCAGGTCGGCGGTGGTACGGATCGCATCCGTATCGACGGCATCACCGACTTCACCGCGATGGCAGATGCGAACTTCGACGAGGTTGAGCAGCTCGAGATCGCGGGTGGATTCACCGCGACCTTCAACGCGACCCAGCTCAATAACGAGACGCTCGCGCTCATCGGCGCCGGCGGCGCTGGTAGCGTCGTCGAGGTCAACGCGTTGCCCGGAGGCGGCACGTTCCTCCAGAACTTGGTGCCAAGTGTCGGCTGGATCGACGGTACCGATCGCGTTGTAGTCAACGGCAGTCCCTTCAACGACAACATCAACGGCTCGCAGGCCGCCGATTCCATCGTCGGCGACGCTGGTAGCGATGACCTCACGGGTAACGCCGGGTCAGATACGTTTGTGATGAACTCGCTGGTCGGAAGTGACACGATCTACGACTTCGCACTCGGTGCTGGCGGTGACGTGCTGCAAGTCGACGTGGGTGATCTCGGTCTCGCCGGCGATGACATCTACCTCGGCAACGCTGCCGGTGTGGATGCCAACGGCACGCAGGAGATCGTGGTCCTGAACGACGTGGGCTATGCCAACGATTCCGACGCAGCCACTGCGGTCGCGGGCACCGTGACCGCCGCCGGCCTCGACATGGTGATCGTGTACTTCAACACCACCACCAACAAGGTCCACGTCATCCACACCACGAACTCGGATGATCACACCGCGGCTGTGATCACTTCGGTCGCCGTGATGAATAACGTCACGACGTTGGCGGATCTGCAGACTGCTGTTCTGGGCAACTTCGGCGGTCGTCCGTAAGGCTTCGGTTCAGTTTAGCCCTTCAGAGGCCCTCCCGGAAACGGGAGGGCCTCTTTTTTGTGGAGAACGGGTGTTGTGTGGACCTGCTTTTCCCGAGGACCAGAGCAGACTCGGCTCCCCGACCTAGCGGAGGGAACCGCATCTCGCCGCTGATCGGCGAGACAAGCTTGACCTCTCCAGGGCGGCGGAGGAGATCCACCGTACCCTATGGTGCAGACCTTTCTTCACGTTGGTTGCGGGCTAAAACGCAAAGACGAGACCACGCCCGGCTTCAACCGACCGGAATGGACCGAACTCACGCTCGATGTCGATCGGAGCGTGAAGCCCGACATCGTCGGGTCGATGAAGGACATGTCAGCGGTCTCTGCCGTCAGCATCGATGCCATCTTCTCAAGTCACAACATCGAGCACCTCTTCGTCCACGAGGTGCCGGTTGTCCTGGGCGAGTTCCGTCGGGTGCTCAAGCCGGATGGTTTTGTGGTCCTGACGTGCCCCGGCTTGCAGGGATCGCAGAACTCATCGCTGCCGGCCGGCTCACTGACGCGGCCTATACGTCGCCGGCGGGGCCGATTCGCCCCGTTGATATGGTGTTCGGCTTTTCGCCGGCGAGTGCGGCGGGCAACCACTACATGGCGCACCACTTCGGGTTCACCAAGAAGGTGCTCGTCGCGACCTTCCGGGCAGCCGGCTTCGCCGGGCTTGCCGGCTTACATCGACTGCAGCCGTTCTACGATCTTTGGGTCGTGGCATCGGGGACCGATCTGCCCGACGATGACATACGGGCACTCGCCACCAAACACTTCCGCGTCCGTGGTCGCCAGTGGGGTAAAGGTGGCTCCACAGTCCATGCCGCTCTGATGAGTCTCAGCCAAACCGCGCCGTGAAACTCCTCTTTATCCATCAGAACTTCCCCGGTCAGTTCGCCCATCTGGCCCCGGTCCTCGCGGCCGATCCGCGCCACGAGGTGGTGGCGCTCCGCATGCAGCGCGAGCCTGGCAGCGTCTGGAAGGGTGTCCGGGTCGTCACGTACCATCCCACTCGCGGCTCGACGCCGAAGATCCATCCGTGGGTCATCGATTTCGAGACCAAGGCCATCCGCGCCGAGGCCGCTTTCCACGCCTGCTTGCAGCTCAAGCGCCAGGGCTTCTCTCCCGATGTGGTCATCGCTCATCCGGGGTGGGGGGAAAGCATGTTCGTCAAGGATGTCTGGCCCGACACCCGACTCGGCATCTACTGCGAATTCTTCTACCGTAGCCAAGGTGCCGATACAGGGTTTGATCCGGAATTCTCGGACACGGGCGAGGGCGAGCCATGCCGGCTCCGGCTGAAAAACGTCAACAACCTGCTGCACTTCGACATCGCCGACGCGGGCATCTCCCCGACGGAATGGCAGGCCTCC
>Ga0315904_10007415_pt1 | contig 14752 bp, 10 predicted proteins | sample LakEriMetagenome_6_FD_203529 | JGI IMG/M metagenome (GOLD analysis project Ga0315904, IMG submission 203529) | Freshwater fungal communities from buoy surface, Lake Erie, Ohio, United States - Buoy 12 MA120 | ecosystem: Environmental > Aquatic > Freshwater > Lake | place: USA: Lake Erie, Ohio... | reverse complement strand
TGCCGCACTGATCCTGCCACAGGGAAATACGTTTCCTAAGGTAGCGTTTGCCAATCTCCGCCGGTTCCATCAAGACAAAGGCTCGCTGATCACATCGGGGATTCCGTTCACGCACCCCGTGATTCGTAAAGACGGCGCGTTTGTCGACACAGGCCATGAGGATGCGCCCGCCCGCTTTGGCGAGAACGGAATCGGTGTGGGCGGGTTTGCAGGGCCAGACAAGACCACCGCTCCTGCGACCATCACGACCGGCGATCCGCTGCGGCTCAAGGGCATCGTCACGGAGACGCCACTGCCGCGCCCGGCGCCGCAGTGGCTTGATACGAAGTCGCTCCCAAAAGGCGTGCGCCTCATCCCCGCCCTCGGCGATGCGGCGCGGCCCTTGGTGGCGCTTATCGTCCATGAGAGCGGGCCGTTTGCAGGCGCTGTGGATGCCTGGACCTACCGCCTCGGGCAGCGGGACCGGGAGGGCTACGAGAGCCAGCAGCTCGTGGTTCGTGCGACTGTCGCAGCGCTGGCGCAAGCGGGAAAGCTCAGCGCCCGTGAGGCTACCCACGCATTTCGTCGCCTGGATTCCCTGCCGCGCCCTGCGGTCTATAGCGATGTCGTGCTACCAACCGTGCCCCGGCGCTACCCCACGTTCCAGCCGAAGATGCCACCGCCTGCACGACCGCTTCAGGTCGCCGATATTCGCAAGCTCACTCCCGACGAGAAAGTGCTCCTCTTCTCACTCCAGGGTCTGGTGAACCGGATACAGCCACGCATCTACTTCCTCACCGACGACGACGACATGCTCTGGCTCGACGAATTGCAGCGGCAAGGCGCGACCGACAAGCCTCTCACCGTTGCCGATCCGTTCTCGCTGCTGGAGACTTTCAAAGAGGCGTACCGGGGCGCGGTGCTCTGCGATGCGAAAGTCTACACATCACCATGTGTGGCGGTGACCCTGGCGGGGCAAGAGAGCCTGCTGGTCTGCAAGACGCCGGAGCTGGCGAAGCGCCACAAGCTGACTGTCAAGACCGACCTGCGCGGGAAGTTCGCTAATAATGCCGCCGCGCTACGCTACATCCGCACCAAGCTGATTTCCAAGCAAGACCCGTATCTGACCTGTAGCCTCGATCCATCGCGCTTCGACCAGGGCGGGCTGGACCATCTGATCGCCTCGAAGGCGTCGGTGTTCTGGATCACGGGACCGAAGGCGGCGCACCTCCCCGGCGCGGACATGGCGGCGGAGCTGGAGGAGCTGCGGGCCTATCTGGCCAAGCTCCCGCTCGGGGCCGTGGTGCGTGGGTTCTGGTGGCACGGCGATGGCATGGGCCTGCAAGAAGACGATGGCGTGGCGCTGGGGAGCCGCTTTGGCAAGATCACGCTGGTGAGCGACCTCATCACGAATCTCTCGGTACACAGCGGCGTCCCCGCGACCACGCTCAGGCAAAAGCCGCGCCCCGCGCCGCCAAAGTTCGACCCTGCCAAGGTCTATGTCTGCTTCACCATGAGCGATGGCGACAACCTCTGCACCTGGCGCGGCTACTTCCGGCGCTACTTCGAGGACCCCGTGCGCGGCCAAATCCCGGTCGGCTGGGGCATGGGGCCAGCGCTGATTGATCTGGCACCGACCTGGGCACGCTGGTACTACGAGCACGCCACGGAGAACGACGAGTTCATCTGTGATGTCTCCGGGGTCGCCTATATCTATCCGCCGTCGTGGGGCACCGCGCTGAAAGACCGCGACGCGGCGTTTCGCTATTTCTACGGTCGCACCCAAGAGTACATGGCGAAGATGGACATGAGCACCGTGCGCCTGATGGACGTAGACGCCGCCGATATCGCCAAAGTCGGCCCACTTCTCCCCCAGACCGCCTACCTGATGCCCGACTACGGCCACGCAGGCGTCACCAACTATCACGAGCTGACCTACAAACTCCCCACCAGCCAGAGTGTCTTCCGCGCCGCCACCAGCGGCAGCGGACCCGAGCACTTTGCTAAGCAAATCCGAGAGCGGGCTGGTCAAAACCGCCCCGCGTTTATCAATGCCTTCATTTGGAACTGGGGCTCCAAGCTCAGCGACCTCAAGAAAACCCTAGAAATCCTCGGCGATGACTTCGTCGCCGTCACGCCGTCGCAGCTCCAGGCGCTCTACAGACAATCCGGCTAGCCTGCACGGAAATCGTGCGGCTATGGGGCGCTTCGCGCCGCCTCCTCGTTCCTCGTCGGTGAAGGAATGCTCAAAGTACTCGATTGCCACGGCGTATTGTACACTGAGACAATGAACCTTCTGATTACGGGCGCGACGGGAATCGCGGCGGCGACAGTGCGACTGGCTCTGGCGGCGGGGCATAACGTTTTTGTGACGAGCCTGAATGCCGATGACTGTGCGTTGCTTAACGTGCCCTATCTGGCGGCGGACTTGACCGACTCGGTGCAGGCGGATGCAGCAGTGGCAGTGGCAGTGCAGACACTCGGGAGCTTGGAGGGGGTCTTTTGTGTGGTAGGTGGCTCCGGTCGGCGCTTTGGCGATGGGCCGCTAGATGCCTGCACCGACGACGGCTGGCAGCAGACCTTTGCGCTGAACTTAGACACCACGTTTCATATCGCCCGCGCCGCGCTTCGGCAGTTTCTGGCACAAGACACGGGGGGGAACTTAGTATTTACGGGCTCGGTGCTCGCCTCGCACCCTGAGCCGGGGAAGTTTGCGACCCATGCCTACGCGGCGAGCAAGGGCGCGATCTTGAGTCTGGTGACGACACTCGCTTCCTACTACGCGCCGCAGAAGATTCGGGTGAACGCCGTCGCGCCAGGGCTTGTCCGCACGCCCATGAGCCAGCGTGCCCAGAGTGATTCCGAGATTCTGGAGCTGATGCGCACCAAGCAGCCCCTCGCCGAAGATTTATTAGATGCCGAGGAGATTGCCAAGGCAGCGCTTTTCTTGCTCAGTGAGAGCGCCACGCAGATCACCGGCCAAACGCTTACCGTGGACGGCGGCTGGTCTGTATCGTAGAATAGGAGCGTGAGTCCTACCCTTTCTTATTTGCAAGCCTGCCGCCAGATGGTGGAGGTGGTCGCGGCGCAGGAGGCAGCCATTGGCGATGCCTCTGCTCTCTTTGCTACCAGTATTCTCTCGAGCCGAATGGTCCATGTCTTTGGCTCCGGCCATAGCCGCATGATGGTAGAGGAGATGTGGCCCCGCTACGGCTCGTATCCTGGCTGGAACCCGATCGTGGAGCTCTCGCTCAGCTTTCATAACTTGGTTGTCGGAGCCAATGGCCAGCGCCAAGCGATGTTTCTGGAGAATGTCTCGGGCCTCGCGGAGCAGATCCTGCGTAACTTCGACTACGATGCCGCCGACAGTGCCCTGATTATCTCATCGTCGGGGTGCAGCCTCGTGCCTGTCGAGATGGCCGAGGGCTTTAAGAGGCGTGGGATTCCCGTGGTGGCGATTGTCTCCCAAGCCCACGCCCAGGCCAGCGCCAGCAAGCGCAGCGACGGCAAGAAGCTCATGGACTTTGCCACGATCGTGCTGGATACAGGCGCTCCGGTGGGCGATGCGCTGGTGCAGATTCCCGGCATGGAGATGAAGGTCGCCCCCGGCTCGACCGTCGGCGGTGCGATGCTCATCAACTGCATGAAAGCCGAGACCGCCAAGCTCCTCACTGAAGCAGGCCAGCCTCCTCTCGCGCTTGCCGGAGCCGTTGTGGTCGGGGCGGAGCGCTCCGCCGAGATCTTCCAAGCCGCCTACGATGAGCACGCACACCGGCTCGCAAAGCTCTACGAAAACGTCGGGCGCTAGCCGTGCCAGAGCTTGCTGTCGTTGAAGTAATCGGGCGTCTTGGCGGCAAGCTCACGGCCATCGCGGCCAGGCTGGGTGTATTTTGCGAAAAACGAGTCCAAGCGCTCCCGTAGCTCCGCGGCAATTGCCGCATGCTTAGGGTCACTGAGCACGCTCTTCGTCTCCCGTGGATCGCGCTCTAAATCATAGAGCTCATCGCCCGTGGCTTGTGGCGCATATCGGACGACGAGCTTCCACTTGGGTGTACGAATCATCCGCGCCGTGCCGTACTCACAGAAGCTCGCATCGCCCCACTTCATGTCCACTGCATTTCCCAGTAAACCTAAGTAGCTGCGCCCGGGGCCATCGTAGCCGCTTACCGAAACGCCCACGGCCCCGAGCACCGTCTGGAAAAGATCGCAGTGGCTTGCGGGGGCGGCGCTTACCGTCCCCGCCGCGATCTGTCCCGGCCAGCGCAGGACACACGGCACCTGGATGCTCTCGTCGTAGAAGTTGGGCGGCTGGGTCGCATTGCCCTTGAAGTACAGCCCGTGGTGCCCGTTCATGTGCCCATGATCGCTCGTGTAGACTACCAGCGTGTTGTCCAGCTCCCCAATCCCATCGAGATAGTCTAAGACCAGCCCCACTTGCTCATCGATCATCTCGACGGCAGCGTAGTACTGCTCCAGCCGCCGCCGGTGCTCTTTCGCCTCGGGGAGCTTGCCCGGCACCCGCGCCGCGTTTCCAACATATTTTTCTTTCGGAATGTCCGCAAACGTATCTTTCGCATGACTCTCGACCAGCCGCTCCGGGTGCTGTGTGAACGGCGAGTGCGTGTCCACGTGGCCAATAAAGCAGAAGAACGGACGAGACTTATCGCGCTGTGCTAAGAACTCCAGCGCTTTTTTCGTCACAAACGGCGCCCGGTGCCCATTGTGCTCGATGGGCACGCCGTTGTGCATGAACTTGCAGATTCCTTTGTGCGGGTACTGCTCTTTGTTCTCGCCGAGATAGTCATCGAAGCCCGGCTGCTTCTCCCAGCTCGCGCCGCAGTGCCACTTTCCAAAGTGCCCCGTCTGGTAGCCCGCCGCTTTCAGGCGCTCCGCCAGATTGACCTCGCCCTGCAAGCGAATGTTCGGGCGGGTGGGCTCTTGAATCCAGTCGTGAATCCCATGCTGCGACGGCATCCGTCCCGTCCAAAAGCAAGCACGAGCGGGTGAGCAGACCGGCCCTGGCGTGTAGGCATGGGTCATCCGCGCCCCCGTGTGCGCCAGAAAGTCCATGGCGGGCGTGTGCAGCTCTTTATTACCCGCACAGCCCATTGCCCACGCCCCATGATCATCGGTGAGAAAGACAAGAATATTGGGCTGTTTCATTACTTTAAGTTGTCCACCAGCATATCGGCCGTGGCGATATTGGTAGCGAGCGGGATATTGTGAATATCGCAGACCTTCATGAGGGCGTTGATATCCGGCTCGTGCGGGTGTGCGGTGAGCGGGTCGCGCAGAAACACCACGGCACGCACGCGTCCCTCCGCGATCATCGCCCCGATCTGGAGATCACCGCCGCGCGGCCCGGAGAGCACGCGCCGCACTTCTAGCCCCGTTTCGGCTTCGACAATCCCGCCCGTGGTCGCGGTCGCCACCAGCGGCAAGCCATCGAGCTGCACTTTATGCCGTCGCACGAAGTCCGCCATCACATCTTTGCGTCCATCGTGGGCGATCAGCGCCACGTACTTTGCATCACTCATACGGCTATTTTACCCGCCGATTGAAAGCGGCGTCTGTAGGCACAAGTGCCAAAAAGCCGCTCCGCGACTGCAAAATACCCAATCGCGGAGAGATTACCGTGCCTCGTCGGGGGAGTGTTCTCGGAGCCAGACGCGCAGCGGGACATCGTCATCGGTGGGTGAGTAGAAGCCGTTGCAGTTGGTGCCGTAGCCCAGGAGCTGCTTGCGGATCGGGCTAGAAGTCGGCCAGAGGTCTTGGACGGTCATGTCATCTTTCGTGCGAATCCAGCGGTAGCCGTAGCCGTAGAAGAGGATCTTGCGCGTGATATCGCTCCAGTTTGGGCTTGCGGTGTGCCAGAGGCGACGGTCGAAGAACACGGCGGTGCCAGGTTTCACGCGCACCGGAATCGCTCCCTCAGGCTGGCCTTCGCGGTTTTCGGGGAGCGTGAGCGTGTCGTCTAGGTGGCTTCCCGGAATAATCCAGAAGTTGCCGCGTCCCTCCTCGCTGGTGTCCGAGAGGAAGTAGGCGACTTTCAGCGAGAGGCGCGGACGTGGGTGGCTCTCCATTTCCTGATTGACCCGCCCACTGTCTTGGTGCCAGCCAAAGGTTTTAGTATCGCGCATCTTCCCCGACGGCGGCGTGACAATCAGATGCGCATGGTAGAGGTAGATATTCCACCCTAGAATCCCCCAGACCTTGGGCAGAATCTTCTCGTAGTCCACCAAGTCCGCAAACTCAGGCGCTTCGGGGATGAAGTTCGGATAGAAGAGCGCCGTGCTCGGATCAAAGCCTGCCGCCAGTTTCTTCTCATGAATCGTATCGGTGAGCTGCGTCAATCGAGCGACTTGCTCCCGGTCAAGTGCGTCCTCGACAATCAGATAGCCCTGCGTATTGAAGTGCTGCCGCTCGTCGTCGGTGAGGCGGAACTGTAGCGCCGTTGTTTCCATATCTTAGATTGTGGGCTAAAGTGCGGATTGATGCAACTAGAACGGGTTGTCCCAGCTTCCGCCCGCTAAGAAGCCACCATCAATGGCGATGAGCTGACCGGTCAGATACGACGAGGCGGGGGAGGCGAGAAGCAGCGCGACTCCCAGCAGGTCTTCTGGGGTGCCGGGTCGGTGGGCGGGGACGCGCCCCAGAATCCACTTGACTTTCTTCTCATCGGAGAACATCCCCGCCTCGGTCAGCGGCGTGACGATAAAGCCGGGGCAGAGACAGTTCACTTGGATATTGTCCTTAGCCCACTCGACCGCGAGGGTCTTGGCAAGCTGCCCGATAGCGGACTTGGTCATGCCATACACGCCCACATTGCCAATCCCCACATAGCTGGTCATCGAGCCAATCTGGATGATCTTGCCTCCGCCGTTCTTCTTCATCAGGGGGTGAACCGCCTGAGAAAGGAAAAAGACACCGTCCAAGTTCACCGAGAGAATCGTGCGGTAGTCTTCTTCGGTGAAGGTCTCAAATGGCTTTCTTCGATTAATGCCCGCGTTATTGACTAGAATATCCAGCCGCCCCAGCTCACTCTCGATCTGTGCAATCAGCCCCTTACACGCGTCGGGCGTCGAAAGATCCGCAGGCATCACGACGGTTTTGTCGGGTAGGCCAATCTCCTCCGCCAGTGCTTCGAGCTTCTCACGGCGGGTTCCGTTGAGAACCACAGTCGCCCCCGCCTCGGCGTACGCCTTTGCAATCGCCGAGCCAATGCCACCACTGGCGCCGGTCACCAGCGCCACTTTTCCCTCTAAACCAAACAAACTCTCTAAAATTGCCATATTTCTCCTAGGACGGTAAACGTCCGGCTTTGGAGCGCTTCGCGCCGCCTCCGTCGTTCCTCCGTCGGTAAATTTGCCCCACGTTTACCGTGAGGGCTCTGTTAATAGATTCAGCTCCGCCACCGACGACCACTGTTTACCATTCACTTCCGACTGGGCGACTAAGCGGGCATAGCGGGCAGTGATGGGAGCGCTGAAGAGAACACGCTGGATACTGGACGTGTTGGGGAAGCTCCCCGAAGACACCGAGCGCCAGCTTTGGCCATCCTGGCTGACTTCGAAGCTGTAGCGCCCGATACGGCCATTTTCCTGCCCCTGGCGCGGAAGATACTCAAAGCCGGTAAGAGTTTCCTCATCGCCTAAGTTGATCGTCAGTGCATGTGGCGGCCCTGGCTCACGCTGGCTCCACTCGGTGTGCCAGAAGGTATCGGGATCGTTGTCGAAAGCATTGGCGGGACTTCCTTCGCTGGGCTCGGTGCTATCGGCACTCACGCGCCAGCGAGCACGGCTCAGGCGAGCCACGGGGGTGATCTCGGGCAGAGTGACACTCACCAGCTCGCTGGCAGGAAGTCCGACCACCACGGCACGTGCGGCAATCGTGGTCTCTCCTGCGGCAAAGAAGGGACGCTCATAGCCCTGCTCGGGGCCACCGTTGAGGCTGTAGCGCAAGGTTGCCTCAGGGAGCTTGTGAGAGATTGTCACCATTCCATCATCGCCACGGACAATGATCGGAGTGGCGGTGACAGGCAAGCGGCGGCGGGCGACCAGCGAGAGATCGCCCATCGGGGGTGAATAGGGCCGCAGAGAGAAGCGCAGCTGCGCGGTCTTATCGAGCTTACAGAGATACTTGCCCAGTGGACCGGGGCCGCATGATGCCCCCCCAAGGCCCATCTGGAGCCAGTCCACACAGAAGTTGATCTCGCTTCGCGGGATGAGTTTCTTGTAGATTTTCTCCTGGCCCTGCCGGTGGCGAGCGCTATCCAGATCCTCAGGCAAGAAGTAGCTCGCCGACATCGCCAGCGGCTCGTCTTCCGCGACGATTAACAAGCCCATTTTTGTCTTGTCTAGAAGCGCAGACCAGCGGCAGCTCTCTTTATTGCCATTTTCTTGGGGGCGCACATAGGCAACGTACTGGTCTTTGACAGTTCCGCTCCAGAACCCGACATCCATGGCGGACTTCCGGTCAGGGTAGGACTCACTGGGGCCATGTCCCAGCCAAGTGAAGTTACTAAAGCCCGTGGGGGTTGAAAACCGCGCACCAAGACGCGGCAGCGACGGAAGACTGCCAATCGGATCAATTTTCCAGTCCACCAAGATCGTGCCATTGCGAAGGAGGGTGTAAAGAGCGGTCTGGCTAAAGCCATTGCCTTTTGTTCCGATCCACTTCGACTTGATCGTAACTGTCATCGTGCCACCATCGGCAGAGCTCTTATAGACAAACGAGTCTGCACTGGGAGTGAGACTTGCCAGACCCGCGTCCTGAAATCCCCCACGAAGCCAGCCATCGTTGTCGGTCAAGGCGCGGTAGGCATTGAGTGTGAGGCCGCGTCCTGTCAGCACGAGCTTTTTGTTCTGCGTCAGCCTCTCCAGAATTCCCGTATCACGGTTAAAAACAAACTCAAAGTTGGCACCAACCCGGGTGAACGTAACCCGCCCAGGGCCGTATTTCTGGAGGTCAATCACCCACTGGCCCTTGGGATCTAGAGGTGACAGTGCGATAAAGGGCGCGGCCCTGGACTGCCAGGGGAGCTTGAGCTGCTCCCAAGCGATCTCGTAGTCCTCTTCGAGAAAGTCCGTGGCCTTGTTGACCCGGAATGAGACCGTCACAAAGTACTCCGCACCAGGTCGCAAGCTTGGGCGCTTCAGAGGTAGCGTCAGAGACACGGTCTCACCCGGAGGGCAGCTTAGCGGAGCCAGATCGCCGCTGGCGATGGGCTTGCCATCTTCTGTCAAGATATAGTGTGGAATGTACTGCTTCAGGTCTGTAAAGCTAAACTTATTGGTAACACGCACCCGCCCCGCCGCAAGATCCTCGGGAGCAATGGCCACATTCTGGTAGCACTTCTTGACCTCATAGAGCTTTGGCGTTACTTTGCGATCCGGAGTCACGAGCCCATTGCAGCAGAAGTTTCCATCGTTGGGCTTGTCGTCGAAGTCGCCACCGTAGGCAAAGTAGCTCTCACCACCCGGTGCTTTTTTTGTCAGGCCCTGGTCGACCCAGTCCCAGATGCAGCCGCCCATGTTGCGCGGCGAGCTATCAAAGGCCGCCACATACTCGACAAGATTGCCGACAGCATTGCCCATCGCGTGGGCGTACTCACAGACAAAAAATGGCTTTTTGGCATTTTGTTTGCCTGCATTGATCACGTAGTCCACCGTGGGATACATGACGCTATCCACGCTGGTCACCGAGTTGTCCCGCTCGTAGTGGATAGGTCGCGAGGGATCTAGTCTCTCGACAAGCTTCGCGGTAGCGGCAAAGTTTACGCCTGGCCCCGCCTCGTTGCCCAGTGACCACATGATGATACTCGGGTGGTTTTTATGGGTCTGAAGCATGCGCTCCGTGCGGTCTAGGTGGGCTTTCTGCCACTTCACATCGTGGCCCAAGCTCTCACGCCCGTAGCCCATGCCGTGGCTCTCGATATTGGCTTCATCAATCACATAGAGCCCATAGCGGTCACAGAGATCGTACCAGCGGGGGTCATTGGGGTAGTGTGCGCAGCGCACCGTGTTGATATTGAAGCGCTTCATGAGCTGAATGTCTTTGGTCATGCTCTTGAGCGAGAGGGTGCGGCCTGTGTCCGGATCGTGCTCGTGCCGGTTGACTCCCTTGATCTTAACCGGCTGGCCATTGATCTTAAAGACCCCGGTCTGCCACTCGATCTTGCGAAAGCCGATCCGGGTCGAGGTGGCTTCTTGGACGGCCCCGTTTTCGTCTTTGAGTGCCATTACCACGGTGTAGAGATTCGGTGTCTCTGCGGTCCACTTAGCCGGGTTTCCCACCTTGAGCGAGACCTCAGCACTGCGCTCCTGACCACTGGGGAAACCATCAATGAGTGCCTCAGTCAGCCCGATGCGCTTGCCGGTCTTGTCGTAGAGGCTGACCTCGACTTTGCGCCCCTCGGAGCGTGCCTTCGAGAGATTTCGAATCCAGACACGGGTCTTGAGAGTCGCATCTTGGTACTTGCTGTCGAGCTCGGGCTTACAGAAAAAGTCACGAATCTGCACTTTAGGAGTCGAGTGGAGCCACACATCGCGGAAGATCCCCGAGTAGCGGAACATGTCCTGGTCTTCTAAGTAGCTCCCATCGCACCACCGATAGACCTCGACGGCCAGTAGGTTCTTTCCTGGCTTGAGGTACTTTGTGACATTGAACTCCGCCGGGTCTTTGCTGTCCTCCGAGTAGCCGACTTTCTTGCCGTTCACCCAGACATAGAACGCACTGTAGACCCCGCCAAAGCGCACAAAGACCTCACGATTGTCCCAGTTCTCGGGCACGGTAAACTCCGTACGATACGAGCCAACGGGGTTGTTGTCGTGGGCGATAAACGGCGGGTTCTTGGCGTGGGGATAGGTAATATTGGTGTAGATCGGGATGCCATAGCCCTTGAGCTCCCAGCATGAGGGCACAGCAATCGTAGCCCAGCTCTTGTCGTCAAAGTCAGGCTGAAAGAAGTTCTTCGGGCGATCCTCGGGCCTCGGCACCCAGTGAAACTTCCAGTTACCACTCAGCAGCTTGGCATAGGTCGCCGCTGCCGTGGACTCACGGCTCACCGCTCCTGCTGCTTTTACGCTATCGAAGCTCGCCATCTCGGCACGGGGCGCTTCTTTGTTAATCCCCACCACCGCTGGGTTCTCCCAGTCAGGTGCCTGAGCGTGAGCCATGCCCACCATGAGCAGCGCCAGTAGCGCCAGAACGGAACGCATCATAGGCTCATTGTAGCACGTCCCACCCCAAGGCCATCGGCAACTCGGTTGATGTAGTTAAACCAAGAGGCGATCAGATTCACTTGGAGAATCCCCGTATCGTCCAGCCCGGCAGCCCGCAACGTCTCTAAGTCCTCGGGGGTGATTTGGTAGGCATGACGCGTCAGCTTCTCCGTATAGGTGAGCATTGCCCGCTCTCGCTCCGTGAGTCCTGGTGCACTCCGCCAGTCACGCTTAATCGCCTCCGAAAGCTCTGTATCCAGCGTCTCGACACGCAGAAACTCTGCGTGAGACTCCGTTCAGTAGAAGCAGGTATTCAGCGACGAAACCGTGGCGGCGATCAGCTCGTGCTCCCGCCTAGAGAGCGGCAGCTCGGGGTTCATCAGAGCGCCAAACGTCGAAAATGCGTGCTTCAGCGCCTCGGGGATCAGCGAGTGCGATGCCACAATGCTCTCGTCGAGCACTGCCTTTGGAAGCCGCGCCGCACTCTCCGGGCTGCCCGCATAGGCTTTCGGATAGAGTGGGCGCTGGGCCATCATCGCCTCACGCACCTCATCGGAATCTTGCGGAGAGATAGTCTTGATCCATGCCATAATAATCTACATTGTACCGATTTAACGGCAGGCCAGAGGCGTATCTGGTAGAATGTGAAACGTCAAAAACCCGTGGATAACTTATTTAAGCTCCTCCTGGCCCTCTTGCTTGTCTTTTTGACCGCCTTTTTTGTGGCGGCAGAGCTGGCTCTTGTTAAAGTTCGTACCACCCGCTTGGACGAGCTGGCGACGCGTAAAGTATTCGGTGCTGAGCGTGCCCTAGAGGCCTCGCGCCATATCTCCCACTATCTTCATGCCACGAAGTTTGGTGTCATGGTCTGCGCCGTGGTACTCGGTAGCGTGGGACACGATGTGGTGCATGGGTTTCTCGGCCCCGTTCTCCATAGCGTCCCCGACTGGGTTTCTACCGTACTGATCATGGTGATCGTGACCCTCGTGGAGTTTGTGCTAGGCGAGCTGGTGCCCACGACGATGGCGATCAAAGACGCAGAGAAGATCCTTCTGGCGACCATCGTCCCGCTGGATATTTTCTACCGTGTCTGTAAGCACCCTCTGGCGGCGATGGGCAAGCTGTCCTCACTGATCCTGCGGCCTTTTGGCTACAAAACCGACCACAGCGACGAGGAGAGTATCTCGGAGGCGGAGATTCGCCTGATCGTGGAGCAGAGTGGTGAGGGTGGCGCTCTGGGGGAAGAGGAAGTGGGGCTGGTGCATCGGGTGCTGGACTTTGCCCACCGACAGGCCAAAGAGATCATGGTTCCCAGACCCGATATCGTCTTTCTTTCCACCGACAAACCACTGGCGGAAAATCGAAAAATTGCGGAGAACTCGGGCTACACACGCTTCCCGCTCTGTGAAGAGGGCTCCACCGACGAGATTATCGGGATGATCCACATTCGGGACCTGCTACGCTTTAAAAGTGGTGATCTTCTGAGCATTGTCATTGACTTGCCACGAGTCCCCGAGACCAAGCCCATTGACCAGCTCCTGCGCGAGCTTCAGCGCCAGCGCCAGCACATGGCCGTGGTGGTGGATGAGTTTGGCGGCACCGAGGGAATCGTCACGCTGGAAGACATCCTCGAAGAGATCGTGGGTGACATCATGGACGAGCGCGATCCCACACGGCCTGAGATTGAGTCCGGCCCCGAGGGTACGTCGGTGGTGGACGGACGGATGCCCCTGGAGAAGCTAGAGCGTCTGCTGGAGCTTACCAGCCCAGAAGAAGAGCCCGAGGTCGAGACCGTGGGAGGGTGGGTGCTGACACAGACCAATGGCTCACCCCGTGTGGGGGATACTGTCAGCTACAGTAATGCCCAGCTCACCGTCGTCGAGATGACGGGTCGCCGCGTACGAAAAGTGCGTGTCAGTGTCCTGGTTCCCCAACGCACGGACTAAGACGAATTCGAGGTACAATAGAGGCCCATGGCACTCTCGCCCCAGCCCCTCCCCCCTGATGTTGAGCCGATGACTCCGGCAGAGCTGGTTGTGGAGCGTCAACCCACCAATGTCCGCTGGCTCGGCTTGCTGGTTCTCACTGCCTTGGCCGTTGCCCTGGGAACCAGCCTGACACTCCGAGGAGCCAACCAGGCAGATGAGGAGCAGCGCCAGTTTGGCCGAGAGCTACGCCTCCAGACCCAGATCACCCAGCTTTCCAGCCAGCTTCATGAGGCAGAACTCTGTCAGGCAGCCTACATCGGCACAGGCCGAGCGGACTATGCCACACAGTTCCGTCGCCTGCACACCACTCTCTCGTCGGTTGCCAATGACTTGACGGTTCCCCAAGACTTTGGAGCCCCGCGCGCGCAGCGCCTTAAGCAGCTTCCGTCCCAAGTAGATGCCTACCTAGATCGCCTCGAAAGTGCCGCCGCGCTCCGTGAGGCGGGACAGAGTAACCAGGCTCTCGCGGCCCTTGAAGAGATCACCCGTGAAGGGGATCGCCTTCAAAAAAGTGTCGCTCTTGTCGCCCGTGATAGCCAGAAGGCAAGTGACCGAAGTGAGCAGGCACATGAGCTGGAAAGCCAGAGATTGCGTGCGGAGGCGATTGTCCGGGCCACGCTCTTTGCACTCGTGCTTCTGCTGGGCTACTTACTCTTGCGTGTGGAGCGACGCTTTCAAGTGCAGCGCGTGAAGACCCTCCAGCGCGAGAACGAGCGCCTTCGGGAGCTCACCGAAGAAGACGGGCTCACGGGCCTAAGTAACCGTCGCGCCTTCGACAACCGGCTCGATATTGAGTGGCAGCGTGCCCAGCGCTACGGGCTTCCGCTCTCACTGGTGGTGCTGGATGTGGATCACTTCAAACAGTACAACGACTCTTTCGGGCACCAGGCAGGCGATGCCATCCTTAGGCTCATGGCCAATGCCCTCGCGCAAACCGCCCGCCTCTCCGACACCGTAGCCCGCTACGGGGGGGAGGAGTTTGCCCTCATCCTGCCTCACACCGATGCCGATGAAGCCATGGTAGTAGGAGAGCGACTGCGTGCCTTGCTCCTGCGCTCCGAGTGGCCGCATCGTGCCATTACCGCCAGTATCGGCGTGTCAACGATGAATAAAGAGAAGAAGACCTCTGCCGAGCTCGTTTACGAAGCCGACAGTGCGCTCTATGTGGCCAAAGGCAATGGCCGCAACCAAGTCATGCACTGGAGTCAGGTCAAACCGGAAGCCATAGCCCCCTAAGCCACTTGACAATCGCGGCAGCCCCTGGCGCAGGGAGCGAAGAGACACTTCCCTTTGCGGGGATACTCTCCAGCGGCCAGCTTGCACTCAGAAACGCCTCACTCTCTAGCCGGATGCCACCGTCCCAGGCTTGCAGAGCCGCATCCAGCGCGGCAAACTCGGCAAAGCCAGCACGCGGCCCGTAGATTAGCGGTGTTCCTGCGGCCATACACTCCCCCACGAGGCCATAGCCTGCCTTAGAGATCACGCAGTCCACCGATGCCACCAAATCCTCGTGCCGCACTGTCTCTCGGGCCAGCACCACCAGGTTGCGGGGCCAGGGCTTAG
>Ga0315904_10007414_pt1 | contig 14753 bp, 22 predicted proteins | sample LakEriMetagenome_6_FD_203529 | JGI IMG/M metagenome (GOLD analysis project Ga0315904, IMG submission 203529) | Freshwater fungal communities from buoy surface, Lake Erie, Ohio, United States - Buoy 12 MA120 | ecosystem: Environmental > Aquatic > Freshwater > Lake | place: USA: Lake Erie, Ohio... | reverse complement strand
TATTGTTAACAACGTTAAAGGTGCTGTAGATCCACAAGGCACAGCTAGAACAATTACTAAAGTACAAAACACAGCGTTAAAGACGACAGGAATAAAGCCATTTAACTTTGGGTTTAGATAACCAATGCCAATTTACACACCTACATTTAAGATACGTATTGCTGGCGTTGAATACACTAATGAGGTTTTAAGTAACGCAACTATCACAGCGGGACGTAACGACTTTTTTGAACCAACACAACCAAGTTATTGTAATCTTGAACTTATTAACTTATCTGGCACAAGCCCAGCAATTAACTTATTAGACGTAGTAAATATTCAAGTTAAAGACACAAATAATGTGTTTGTTGATTTGTTCACAGGTGAAGTTTCAAGTGTTCAAAACACTCTTGAAGGTGCTGGGGCTAATGACCAGTTTGCAAACACAGTACAAGTGCAGGCTATAGGTGTGCTTGGTTTACTTGTTAAACGTTACGCAGGTTCAGTATCTTACCCACAAGAATTTGACGGACAACGCATTGAAAGAATACTTGAAGAAACTTTATATGTTGCTTGGGAAGATTTAAGCAATATAACTACTTGGAATGATTTACCTGCTACAACAACTTGGCAAGATTATGGTGTTCAAGGCATAGACGTTATTGACAACGGACGTTACGAGGTGCTAGCACGATCAGCACAAGTTGAACAAGCTAATGAAATAACAGACGTTACAGCCACAACAGGTTTAGGTTATTTGTACGAAACAGGTGACGGACTTATTGGTTATGCTGATGCTGAAAGACGTTCAACTAACTACGGAACCAACACTATAGCCGTTGACGCTGACATTCTTTCAAGCGCAGGCTTTACCACACGTTTACAAACAACAGATATTATTAACAGCGTAGTCATTCAATACAACGATCCAGTTGCCGAAGAAGCAGCTGAGAATGACACAAGTATAGATACCTATGGTTTGTTGCAACAAATTGTGCCAACCATTTTAGCTGAACAACTAGACGCACAGGAACAAGCTGCTAGAACAGTTGCCCTTAGAGGTTTACCTAAAGTATCTTTAGATTCTGTTTCTTTAAACCTATCTAACCCGAACATAACTAATGCTGTACGTAATTCATTCCTTGGTGTTTCAATGGACACACTTGTAGCCATAACTAATATTCCAACAGGCATTATTACTTCAGGTGTGTTTGAGGGGTTTGTTGAGGGTTGGACTTGGACTTTATCAAAGAACAGTCTTGAACTTGATCTAGCAATTTCTAATTCAATTTATAGCTCTCTTGATGTACAATGGGAAGACTATAACCCATTAACCCAATGGCAAAACCTGCCTAACGATTTAACGTGGCTTGACGTCGCTTAAGAAAAGGATAAACTAGAACAATGGCAACTACGACCAATTATGGCTGGACTACCCCAGATGATACCTCACTTGTTAAAGACGGGGCTTCTGCTATCAGAACTTTAGGTTCTGCTATTGACACGTCCCTTGTTGATTTAAGAGGTGGTACAACAGGTCAGGTTTTAAGAAAACAATCTAATACACAAATGGATTTTGAGTGGGCAACAGCTTCTTCAGGTTTAACCTTAATTAACACCACCTCTTTCTCTGCAGTAGCCAGTCAAAGTTTTAATGATGTTTTTAGTGCAACTTACAATAATTATTTAATTAGAGGTGACATAGATGACACTTCAGGAGCAGGCGCAAATTTTAGACTGAGAGTTGGTGGTTCAGATAACAGTTCATCAAATTATAGATATAGTCGCATTTATATTGGCAATACAAATGCAACAGGATTAACAGGTGAATCAAATCAAACAAGCACAGGTTTTCTTTTAGGAGATTTGAGCACACAAACAGGTATTGAAATTTTACTTTTTTCACCTTTTCTAACTAAATTGACAACATTTAGACAAGGATTGAATAATGATTATTCTGTAACAACTTCAGGAACTATGACTGTGACAACTTCATATACAGGTTTTACTATTGTATTTGGTTCTAGTGCGACAGGAGAATTGTCAGTTTATGGCTTCAACAAATAAAATTATGGTCGGTATTGACGACCAAGTTATTGAACTTAAAGGTGCAGATAAAGAAGCCTTTATTGCAGACAGAGAAGCGACAGCAGAAACACAACGCCTACTTGAAGCCGAGTATAAAGCCAAACAAGAAGCCAGAGAGTCTGCTATCAAAAAGTTAGCAGAAATAGCAGGACTAACAAAAGATGAACTTGCTTCAATCCTTTAACCATAAACAATTTTCTTTAGCTGCAATTGCTTTCCTAGCAGCTTGGCAAGCAACAGACTTCGCCCTTGATTACAGAGCTGTATTAGGTGCTGTCGTAGCTGCTTCAATGGGAGCTATGAACCCTAATGCCAAAACCAAGGTTAAGTAAAGCAGCTGAGCAATTACGCTCGGAAATAAACGCCAAGTATCCTAAGCGAGATAAACGCTCGGACGGCTGGATAGGCGACACAGCACACAACGCGGGTAAATCAGACCATAACCCAGATAAGAATGGTTGGGTTCGTGCCATAGATGTTGACTCAGACCTTGTTAAAGGATCTAGTAAAGAGTCTTGGTTACTTGCTGAGCAAATTAAGACAATTGCACTTAAAGGCGACAAAAGACTTAGTTATATTATTCATCAACACCGAATAGCCTCACCACGACAGAATTGGGCTTGGCGTGTCTATAAAGGGTCTAACCCTCACGTATCACATTTGCATATATCCTTTACTAAGGCAGGCGACCTTAACGGAAAGGTATTTGGAATATGAGCAAACCTAAAGCAAAAAAGCAAACAATTGAATTACCAGACGTAATGGCCTCAGAGCTGGTAAAAGTGATTAACACAGCTCACGAAGACGGCAAACTTATTACAGGGTTTGTTTGTTTACTTGAAACTTTTGACGGACGCAAAAAATCTATAAAGATACAAGCCAATGCAGATATGCCACAACACAGCGTATTTGGAATTATCAACTTTGCTGCTGAAAAATACCAGTTCACAGTATCGCCAGAAGAAGACGACGACGACTTTTATGATCCTGAGTGGTTTGACGGACAATGATAAATGAACTTGTTGGCATTATTGGTTTGCTTATTACTATTCTTGTTTTGGTTATTAAGGCAACTGCAGAAATTATTAAAATGAAGTCACAATTGTTTCCTAATGGTGGAAGTTCTTTATCAGATAAAGTGACACGCCTACAGTTAGATGTTGTTAAAATTCGTAGTACTATAGATAGTATTAACTCACAGTTAGGTAAGAAACCTACACGAAAGAGGTAACTATTAAACGTTACGTCGTAATTTCAGACTTGCAATACCCATACATTAAAAAGCAATACGTTGATTCTTTACTTGATTATATAGATTATGTTAAACCAGATAAATTACTTTGTGTTGGTGATGAGCTTGATTGCCAAACCATTTCAACTTATGCACGTGGCACAGCCCTGGAGTTTGAGGGTTCTTTACAAAAGAATATAATTGGTTTGAAGGGCTTACTCAAAGAATTCCGTAGTGCTATTGGACGCAGTAAGCCTTTCCAAATACAACGCAGTAATCACACAATACGAATTGAAAAGTATATTAGCCGTCACGCACCAGCATTTGCAGTTATTGACGCAATTAAAATTGAAAACCTTTTAGGTTATAACGAACCAGATATTAAAGTTACTTATAACAGATCATTAACCGAAGTTGCTAAAGGTGTAATTATGGGTCACGGTGACGAAGGCAGGCTTTATAATCACGCAGGACAAACAGCTCTTGGACTAGCTACAAGAACAGGTAAGAATGTTATTTGTGGTCATACTCATAGGCAAGGTATTGCTTCAGCGTCACACGGTTTTGCAGGCAAACTTAGTACTTTGTGGGGTATGGAAGTTGGACATCTATGCGATCTTAATAGTGCTGGTATGCGTTATATGAAAGAAGGTCACGCAAATTGGCAGGCAGGCTTTGGCATATTATACGAACAGGACGGACAAGTTAAACCCGAGCTTGTGCCATTTAACAAAGACGGTTCATTTATAGCCGAAGGCGAACTTTGGCGTTAAAGCCGTTATCAAATTGTTATAATTCAATGCCGTGTTTTGACGCACCTTTGCTTTAACCTTTCATTAACGAAAGGGGCAATAATGGATAAACAGTTTTACCCAATCTCGATATTGCTACAACACGCATATCACACAATGGATTACTACCACAGAACCAGATGCATATTTGAACCTCTTGTATGTGCTGGAGATTGTGAAAACAAAATGCAACAGCTGCAAGAATTTTACGGACTATTTATAGGAGTTAATTAAATGGATTATCTAAAGAACTACATAGAAGTTAAAGATCGTATACAAATGTTTTATGACAAATACCCAAACGGAGTATTACGTTTTCAATACCGAGGTGTATTGGAATTTAACGGTGAAACCTTTATTTATGGTGAAGCCTTTGCTTACCCTGATCGTGAGCAATTAAATCACGCAACAGGTTGGGCTTGGGAACGTGTACCTGCTAAAGGCTTTGCTCGTGGGGCTGAAATGATGACCCTTGAAACAAGTGCTTGGGGTCGCGCTATTGCAGCTCTTGGTATTGCTGTTACTAAAGGTATTGCTAGCAGAGAGGAAGTACAACGTAATATGAAACCAGAAAACGACCCTTGGCAGACCCCACCAGATACCGATTTAAGCCAAAATAAGGGCAAAATTAGCCAAGAAACCCCTGCGCCTGTATCTGGACAAGGACAAGGCCTAGAAATGTCTTATTTTGGGTCTTATAGGGTTGCTACAGAAAAGCAAATAAACTTCTTGCATTCTTTATGTAAACGTATCTATACTGACTGGGATAAAGAGAAACTACTGAAATATCTGCAATTCCTAAGTAAGGAACAGGAGTTTTCTAAGCTAGAATTCGCACCATACACAATTGTTAAAAACCAATTAGACAACCAACAATTATTGGCAGATAACCTCAGTGCTTGGTTAAACGCTTCTAGACTTCCGTCAAGCCACGAACAGGCCGAAACGGCAGCTGCAGATTGGAAGACAGAACAATTTTAGAGATACTTTTAATAAACCCATATTTTAATGACGTTGAGCTACTCCCAAGCGATTACCGGAAAATAGCCGTTTGTGAGTCGTCATTAGATCCAACAGCTGTTAATCGGACAGGCAAGTATAGGGGCTTGTTTCAGTTTGATAAACGCTCTTGGGAATGGGTAGGGGGGTCTGGCGACCCTGCTAGAGCGTCTGTGCGTGAACAATATAAACGCGCACAGATGCTTGTATCAAGACAAGGATTTGACAGAGCATTTCCACAATGTTCAAAAATTATGGGGGTTAAATAATGGAAGCAATTATTGTGTTCTTTGGCGCGTTTCTGGTGTTACTGGCGTTATATATGCGACAATAAGACTAAGAGAGGGGGGCAAATGAAACCACAAGACGTATACAAGCTAGAGCAAGTCTTGAGACTCTCAATTTCACAAGACTTACTCAATAAGGCATCAAACTTTCACAATCAAGACGATATGGAAGAAGCAAGAAAGATAGTAGAAAAAAAACATTAAGTCAAGACAGGGGCAACAAATGGAACAAAGATACATAGACGCATTACTATTTGCAGGTGTAATACTAGCTGTGTTTGGTTTGGCTACATTATGGGAAATGGTGAAAAACTATGTTAGAACTAATCGCTAGATGTGTTAGTTGTGGTGGTTGGACATATAACGCTAGTTACTGTAAAGCGTGTATGCAAAGGATCAAATAATGGCTACGTATGTTTGGTGTAAAATGTGCAACAAGATGATTGCTAAAGAATTATTACACGAGTGTGATGAAGAATGACCACAATATATTTGCATTATCACTATGATTACGACAACAGCAGAGAAGTGTTATGCAAAGACGCAAAGTGTTACCAAAAACGTCTTGATGATAAAAAGAAGCTGCAAGAATACCAAGATAAAGTAGATCTTGATTTACAACGTAAAGAAAATTTAATGCGTATTAACGATATGATTCAAGACCCAAGGATAGACAACTACAACGATTACTGATATAAGTTACATACTTGGTAGCTAGTGCCAAGTCTAAACCTAAAGTCTAGGGTTGGTTGATAGCCAATTTAATCGCCGTTAGAGGGCGTTAATTACCTATGCCTAATCAACGTAGCGTGTAACAATAACGAGAAGTTACGACATCATAAGCAGCTATTAACGAGTCTTCTAATAGCAACACAACGTTTGTGATGATATGGCAAGACTACGCAGAATAACCAATAATGCGTCCGTTTGAAAGTGCGAAACCGAAAGGGTTCAAACTAGAGAATGGTTCTAATCACTAAGCCGTTCTCTGTGCTTCAACACTCAGGGTTCATATAATATATAATTGAACAATATATGGATAAGATTAAACGTAACGGATCAACATCACGTTGGAGAAAGATTAGACTTGGAATACTCAGACGAGATAACTACACCTGTTACTACTGTGGAATACCTACAGCTACTACAGTCGATCATCTCACACCCGTCGAGCAAGGCGGCGACGATTCATTCAATAACCTCGTTAGTGCTTGCTCAAACTGCAACTACAGTAAAGGCAATCGAACCGAAGAACAGTACATTAAAGCAAGAAACAGAAAACATAAACGCAAAATGATAAATAAAACCCAATTTTTTGAGCACGGTAAGACACCACCGACCCCTGCTATGTCTTTCTCCCCAAAAGGGCTTAAAACACCGTTTGAATTACCTAAAGGAGTTAGTTGTAATGATTAAAGAAGAAAAGCACAGAATTCTGCCTGCTTTAGATCGTGCTCACGAAGAAGCGTTACGTCAGGGCATAATCTCAGACTTTGACGCAGCCGGTATGGCTATGGCGTTTACGCTAGCTGGTGTTTTAGACGGTGGAACATTGAAACCTATTGAAGAAGTTAAATATATGGGGCAGTTGCAACAAATCTTAGACAAGTATGGTCTTAGCTTGTTTGGTCGTAAAGAAAAACCTGAGTTAGAAGTTGGTGAAGACCCACTTGACGATCTTAGGAAACTCAACCCCGAGAATTCAGACCACACCACTAGCTCACCCAACTAGAGGTAACGAGGTTGCTGAGTTTGCTGAGCAAATCGGTATGCCGTTGCTTCCTTGGCAACAATACCTAATTGACGAGGCTAGTAAAACTAAACCAGATCACACTTGGGCGCACCGAAACGTGTTAGCAATCTGTGCAAGACAACAAGGTAAAACCCATTTAATGAGAATGAGAATATTATCAGGTCTTTACTTGTGGGACGAAAAACTACAAATTGCAACAGCACAAACACGTGATTTATCGTTAGAGACTTTTAGAAAAGTTATTGAAACAATAGAAAACTTTGATTGGTTACGCAAAAAAGTTAAACACATAACACGAGCTAATGGTCGTGAAGAAGTTGAACTGAAAAATGGTATGCGTTACAAAATTATAGCACCAACAGCAGGTGGCGCGCGAGGTTTATCAGCTGACACAGTTTACTTGGACGAGGTAAGACAACACAAAACCTTTGACGCTTACGCTGCTTTGGCTTTTACAATGAACGCAAGACCTAACCCACAATTTTGGGGCATCAGTAACGCTGGAGATCATTACAGCGTGGTGCTTAATGCTTTACGTCAACGAGCACTTGACAAAATAGAAAAAGATTCAGACGAAGACATCTTGTATATGGAATGGTCAGCAAGACCTGACAGGAAACTTAACGACATTGAAGGCTGGCAAGAAGCAAACCCTGCCCTTGGAAGAACAGTACAGCTAGAAGCAATTAAAGCCAGGTTGAGTGACCCACCAGAAATATTTCAAACAGAAGTTTTATGCCAATGGGTTGAAACAATGAATTCAGCTTGGGAACAAGGTGCTTGGAATTCTTGTATGCAACCTAATCTAACACTTGTGCCTGACAGACCTACTTGGCTTGGTGTTGAAATAAGTCCAGAGCGAAACAGTTGGGCTTTAACAGGTGCTCAAATGCTTAAAGATAAATCTATAGCTGTTGGTTTAATGGAATACGTTGATTCAGATAACCCAATAGATGATTTACAGATAGCAAGCCGTATAGCCGAATGGGCAAAACATTACAACGCTGAAGAAGTTATAGCAAACAGGTTTACAGGTGATTCAGTTGTAGCCAAATTACGACAAGCAGGCATAAACGCTAATTTAATTAAAGGAGCAGACTATTTCACAGCTTGTGATCAAGTGCTTAGTGCTATGAGTGGGGGTCGACTAGCTCATTCAAACCAACCAGAGTTAACAAGTAGCGTAAACACTTGCACAAAGAAAACAAACGACTCAGGTGCTTGGTATGTGATGAGACGCAAAGTATCCACAGCTGCAATAAGTATGATTTTGGCAATACACAAAGCCGAACAATACGGCACAAGGTCAGTTAACCAAGACATTGTAGTTGCTTAGGTGCTTGACTATTATAACGATTTGGTAAAGAATTAGAAGTTATGGGCTTCTTTCAAAATCTTCTTGGTATCACACCAGACGACAGCGTAAACAAAGTTGACGCAGCCGTTGCACCATACAACTATCAACAATACGCCCAACCATTTGACTATTTTGGTTTATCATCAGTAACCAGAGCACAAGCTATGCAAGTCCCAGCAGTTGCAAGAGCTAGAAATATTATTTGTGCAACTATCGGATCACTACCATTAGAAGTTAGACGCGAAAGCAATAATTCAAAAGTTCCGACCCCACCATTTATTAGGCAACCCGACCCTCGTATGACTGGACAGTCTGTTTACACATTTTTGGCAGAGGACATTTTATTTACAGGTCAAGGTTATATGCGAACACTTGAACTTGGCACAGACGGACGACCTTTATCAGCTGAATGGATTTCAGTAAGCCGTGTAACAAGAACACTTGACGCACTTGGTCACAACGTAAGATATTACAGCGTTGACGGTAATCGTGTACCAGAAAACGGACTTGGTTCACTAATACCATTTACAGGATTTGACGAAGGATTACTTGTAAGAGCAGGAACAACAATACTTACAGCACTTGCATTAGAAAAAGCAGTTAAAAGATTTGCAGACGAACCAACACCTAACGTTGTGTTGAAATCAAACTTGCCAATGCCTGCTGAAAGAGTTACAGCCCTATTAAATTCTTGGAAAGAAGCAAGACAAACACGTGGCACAGCTTTTGTTAACGACACAATCGACTTTCAAAGCATAGGATTTAGCCCAGAACAATTAACGCTAAACCAAGCACGTCAATATATGGCTTCTGAGATTGCTAGGGCTTGTAATTTACCTGAATATTACGTAGGCGGAAATGCTGCTGGTTCAATGACTTACTCAAACGTCACAGCTGAAAGAAGAAGCCTAATAGATTTGTCATTAAGACCTTTAATGACTTGTATTACACAAAGATTAAGCGACAACGATATTACGCCACGTGGATCTATAGTAAAATACAATTTAGAAGAATTTTATAGCCCAAGTGCTATAGAACGCGCTGACATTTATCAAAAACTTATTCCTCTTGGTGTAATGACAGTAGAGGAAGCAAGAGAAAGGGAAGACTTAATAAATGAATAACTTTATTAAATTCTCAACCGACATTATCGCAGCTAATTCATCAAAACGTGAATTAACAGGCGTTATTGTTCCCTTTGGTCAAGTAGGTCACACAAATATGGGTGATGTTGTATTTCAACAAGGCTCATTAAAGATCGGTGAAGGTATTAAACTTTTTACCGAGCACGATATGACTAGACCAATTGGAAAACTATCAAGATATGAAGAAGACGACAAGGGAATTGTCGGAACATTCAAAATCGCAAGAACCAATGCAGGAGACGACGCATTAGCCGAAGCACAAGAAGGTTTAAGAACTGGATTTAGCGTAGGCGCAATGATTGACGACTATGTCACCAAAGGTGAACAAGTAATTGTTAACGAAGCAACTCTTAGAGAAGTTTCACACGTAACATTTCCAGCATTTGGCGAATATGCCCAAATAACCGAAGTAGCTGCAAGCGCAGACACTTCACAACCAACAGAAAGCGAGGAAACTATCGTGTCAAACGAAGTTACCCCAGAAGTAGTAGAGGAAGTTGCAGCAGAAGTTGTTGCAGCCCCAGCTGTTGAAGCCCAAGAACGCAACGCGCGTCCTGTAATCTTCACAGCACCACGAAGCCCAATTGTTTCTAAAGGATCATATTTAGAACACAACATTCGTGCAGCACTTGGAAACGAAGATTCACGTCAATACGTAATGGCAGCTGATACCACAGGTAACAACGCAGCCTTTATTCCAACCCCACAATCAACCGAAGTAATTAACGGCATTGCAAACGCTGACAGAGGATTTATTGACGCAATTTCACGCGCAACACTTCCAGCCTCAGGTATGTCATTTGAAATTCCAAAAATTACAACAGCACCAACAGTTGCACAAGCAGACGAAGCAGCAGCATTATCAGAAACAGATACAGCTTCTTCATTCGTATCAGTTGCAGTTAAAAAATTTGGTGGACAACAAACATTGTCAGTTGAATTGTTAGACCGTTCTTCACCAGTATTTTTTGATGAACTTGTTCGTCAAATGGAATTTGCTTATGCAAAAGCAACAGATTCATATGTAATGAGTGAAGTTGCAAACAACGGAACATTAAACGCAAGTGCAACAACTGAAGATGCATCTGGTTTGATTTCTTACGTTGCATCAGCAGCAGCAGCTGTTTACTCAGCATCTCTTGGATTTGCACGCAACCTTGTAGTTAGCCCACAACAATGGGGCAAAATTATGGGTTACGCAGAATCAAATGGTCGCCCAATTTATACTGCCTCGAATCCAAGCAACGCCGGTGGAACTGTTTCACCACAAAGCCTACGTGGCAATATTGCAGGTCTAGAACTTTACGTTTCACGTTCAATGACTGGAACAGGTGGAACTGGTTTAGGTGACTATTCAATGGTCGTATTAAACCCAGATTCATACACTTGGTACGAAAGCCCACGTTTAAGCCTACGCACCAACGTAATCAACACAGGACAAATAGACGTAAACTATTACGGCTATGGCGCACTAGCTACAAAAATTGCAGCTGGCGCAAACTGGTTTAACAAGTCCTGATAAACCACTAAGTCGTGAGGCTACTCTCGCCCCTGTGGGTAGCCTCACCCTAAACGAAAGGAAATGAAATGCCCGTACTAGTAACAGCAGCTCAATTAAGAGCTGTACTTGGTGTTTCATCTTCCCTTTACAATGACGCAGCTCTTGAAGCAATAATTGACACAGCAGAAGACGCTATTGGTGATTTTCTTATTCAATGGAAAGTTAACATAGATAAACATTATTCAGAAAAAGCAACCGAAACAACAATTCACACAACAAGACCACACAAATTTTATGAAACACAAACAGTTGCCATATCAGGTGTTGAAGCACACGTAAACGGCAACAAAACAATATCTGCCATAGTTGATGATTACACTTTCAGAATTACAACAACAAGCGCACCAGTACATAAAGATTACAGATTTGTTATTCCTAATGGTATTGCAGCCGAAAATGATTTATCACAATACAACGGCGTAGCAGCAATAGAAGAAGCTGTGCTACAAATATCTGTTGACGTATTTCAATCAAGACTTTCAGTATCGGGAACTGCCCAAGCTTTAGACTTTACCCCTGCCCCATATCGTATGGGTCGGACACTTTTGTACAAAGTTACAGGTTTAATTAGCAAATATATTGACTCTAATAGTCAAGTAGGTTAATTATGCCTTTAAGTACATTACGTTCAGACCTTAAAACAGCAATTACTTCAAATACAAATTATTCTGCTTATGATCACGTTCCAGAAATAATTATTCCACCAGCAGCTTTAATTCTTGCCTCAGACCCATATCTTGAACCAATGGTTATAGGTAATGGCAAAAATTATTACGTCAGACTAACTTTAGAAGTCGTTAGCACTACGTACTCAAATCCAAGCGCATTAAAAAACTTGGAAGATGATATAGAAACAATCTTGGCTTTAATACCTTTGAACTTCATAGTATTATCGGTATCTAGTCCAAGAATTAGAGCAACTAATAGTACAGACCTATTAGCTGCTGAAATCCAACTACAAACAGCCTACACAGGCTAAGAAAGGCAATAATGACAACAACAATTTTAAGTGGTCGTTCTCTAAAATTAACAATTGCTTCAGTTGATTATTCAACCCAAATTTTAGACTCTGCTATCAACTTTGATACAGAACGTTTAACTTTTGATACCCTTGCAGGCAAAGCCTACAAATATATTGACAGCAACGTTACTTTAGATATTACATTTTTAAATGACGCAGGTAAAACAACACCAATAGGAAGTCTTTACAAAGCACTTTGGGATGCAACAGAATCAGCCCCAGATACAGCACTTGCTTTTGTTATGACACTTACAACAGGTGTAACTTTAACTGGAACAGTATTACCACAATACCCTGGTATTTCTGGTTCAGGTGCAGATGCACAAACTTGTACAGTATCACTACAAGTTGTAGGAATTCCAACAGAAGACCTAACAGCTTAACAACTACTAAAGAACAGGGGCATCAAAAATGCTTAAGTTACAAATTTCGTGGGAATTAGAAACAGGTGAAAAGTTTGATGAGTGGACAAGACCTATTGAACTTGCTATGGCAGAAAAAGAACTTTATAACAACAAATCTATTGTTAAAGTTCTTATGGAAGAAAGCACACCAAGCAATTCACTTCTTTTATTCCTTGGTCACAAAATTCAGCAACGTGTCACAAAGAAGATTGAAAGTTTTGACGTTTGGAAAACCAAAGTCATCTCTATTGCAGCTTCTGATTTTGAGACAGCAAATTTTACCAAGCCCGAAGTCTTGGGCGAACAGCAGTAGAACTAGCAATAGCAACTGGGATAACACCGGACTATTGGCTGAATGCAGAACCCGATATATGGGCAACGGCTATAGACATATTGAACGAGCGCAATAATGGCTAAAGCAATTCAGCTAGTTAAAGTTGATAAAGACTATCGTGGTTTATTACGTGCGTTTGGCAAAATGGATGACGTTGCTAAAACAGATATGAAAAAGATTGCAAGTGATTTGGCTGAACGTGGTGCTAATTATGCAAGAGGTGCAGCTAGTCGCGCACCATATAACGTGCGTCAAGCAATAGCTGTAGCAGATTCAATTAAAATATCTAGATCAGATAAAGCACCAAGTTTTAGTATTGGTGGTCGTGCCAAAGTTGGCTCTAGTGCTTTTAGTGCTGGATATGTGATAATGGGTAATGAGTTTGGTTCAAAGCAATATAAACAGTTCCCACGTCGCTCACCAAGCGAAGGCAGAGGTAATCGTGGTTGGTGGTTATATCCTGCTATGGCTAGATTCCAACCAACTATTGCAAAAGAATGGTTAGCAGGTTTTGAACTTATTAGAAACGCTTGGACAGGAAGAATTTAATGGCTGATATTAGGACACTTAAATTAGCGTTACTTGCTGACACAAAAGATTTTATTGCAGGACTAGATAAAGCTGATAAAGAAACAAAAACTTTTAGCAATAAGTTAGATGACGCTTTACAAAAAGGCGCAGCAGCATTTCTTGCTGTTGGCGCAGCTGCTGGGGCTATGGCTATTAAGATTGGTATTGACGCTGTTAAAGCAGCCGTTGAAGACGAAAAAGCCCAAAAGTCTTTAGCCGTAACATTAAGAAATACAACTAAAGCAACAGACGCACAGATAGCAGCTACAGAAGAATTTATTGACAAAACAGCAAGAGCTACAGGTGTTGCAGATGACCAATTACGTCCAAGCCTTGACAGACTTGTTAGATCAACACAAGACATAACTAAAGCACAAAAACTACAAACATTAGCCCTTGATATTGCTGCTGGTACAGGTAAAGACCTTGCCACAGTTACAGAAGCCCTTGGTAAAGCCTATGACGGCAACCTTGGCGCGTTAAAACGTATTGGTGTTCCTCTTGACGAAAACATAATTAAAACTAAAGATTTTGACGCAGCAACTAAAGCCTTAAGTGAAACCTTTGCTGGACAAGCTGCTGCTGCTGCTGAAACTTTTGCTGGTCGTATGGCAATAATCAAAATTTCTATAGATGAAGCCAAAGAACAATTAGGTCAAGCATTATTACCTTTACTTGAAAGATTTGCTAAATTTGCTACACAACAATTAGCCCCAGCACTACAAGGTTTAGTAGACGGATTGACGGCAAAAGGTAAACAATCTTTAACTAGAGCCTTTTATGATGCTGGAACAGGTGCAGTTACTTTTGGTTATGATATGGATACTGTTCAAGGTCAAGCATATTTACTTGGTGAACAACTTAGACGCACAACTCAATTGCTTACAGATATGTTAGAAAAGGTAACTGGAGCTGCTGAAGGTGAAGGTTTTAAGAAGTTATTAACAGTTATTACAAGTGTTATTACTGGTTTAGAGCGTGCTATAGAACTTTATAATAGTTTGCCTGATTTTGGAAAATTGCTTATTAACCCAGTTGGACAACTTGCACCTTTGGCTGGCACAGCAGCTCAAATACCTAGCACAATAGCAAATAGAGGCACAACAGTAAATATTGTTAACAACGTTAAAGGTGCTGTAGATCCACAAGGCACAGCTAGAACAATTACTAAAGTACAAAACACAGCGTTAAAGACGACAGGAATAAAGCCATTTAACTTTGGGTTTAGATAAC
>Ga0315904_10007413_pt1 | contig 14754 bp, 13 predicted proteins | sample LakEriMetagenome_6_FD_203529 | JGI IMG/M metagenome (GOLD analysis project Ga0315904, IMG submission 203529) | Freshwater fungal communities from buoy surface, Lake Erie, Ohio, United States - Buoy 12 MA120 | ecosystem: Environmental > Aquatic > Freshwater > Lake | place: USA: Lake Erie, Ohio... | reverse complement strand
CGCGGATCACACACCCGACGAGGCCTATTGCCACGTCCTGCGGTCGCCACAGCCGGTGGCCGCCTAACCGCTCGCCAGACTACATAGCAACGGCCAAATCTCTGTCCGAAAAAGCGAGACCACTTCTACGTTGACACCTACGGCGGGAAGGTTGTTGTCCTTCCAGGTGAGCGGGCACCCTCGCAACGCCTGTGGGTAGTTGAGATGATATGTCGTGAAGCTGTTCAAGAACTCAGCCTCGGCGGACAGCTTGCACGGCTCTGCGGCCGTGATGCCTGGGGACTGCTGGACAACCGGTTGGCATCCCCCCAGTAGAGCGCTGAGCGCGACAATCGGGCCGACGCGCGCGAAGACCATGGAGTGACGCATGTTACCGCACCTCCACGGGAGTCGCCACGAATTCCGGCCGCAGCCGCAACAGCCTCGGAGAGAAATCCGGAATGTTCGTGAAGAGCGTATCGACCCGCGCCTGACCCCCACCTGACGGAAGCGCGCTGACCGATATCTGGCCATTTGACGTGGTCGCGACCAGAAACGCACGGGCACGCCCGGTGCCGCCGGCCAAGGTGGTATAGGCGGATGCCGTCGACGTTTCGATGAGCCACTCCGCCAACCACGGAGAGTAGAACGCGTTCCGGGTGACGCGTTGCGGCACGACGCTCACTTGCACCCCGAACTTGCGCGCGACTGCGCTGATGACATCGGCGCTGCTTTGTTCGGCGCGCGTCGTTCGCGGGGGGCCAACCAGTACTGAATTTCCCGGGTACAGTTCAGCGATGCCGTTGGCGTCCAGTTTGAACGCCACACCTGCGGCGACGTAGATCGTCGCTCCGCCGTTCTTCAGCGACGAGCAGACGGGAACCGCCCACCACCCCCCACTCAGGTGACGTGTCAGCGCGTCCGCGCTCTCGTACTCATATGGGCCTCCTACGTACGACACTCGCCCGCAGACCTGCGACGAGCCGTCCAGCGTGCCGCCGTGACCGAAATCCACCGGCGTCCCTGGCGTCCCCCTGATCACGAACAGTCGGATGAATCCGGCAGCGACGTCACGAGCCGATCGATCATTCGACGGAAGGGCAGTGACTGTCGGCAGCGCCCCCGACAGCAGGGCTGGGCTTGCCTGCAAGGTGCGGAACACATCTTCGGTTACGTCCTCTCGACGAACACGAGGCGATGAGTCCGTGAGTTGGTCTCCGCAGCCGAGTGAGACACCCGCGGCTACCAAGCCAAGGAAGAACGCCCGCCGCACCTTGCGAGCACCGAACCTCCCGACGGAACTACTGGGTACGGATCTTCTCGCGTCGCGCGAACCAAAAGACGCCGCAGTCGATACTGGCCCAGAAAGCGGTTCCCGTCGCTGCAATTCAACCAGCGGGACTGCTTTCACACGGCACGACGGCACGACGGCACGACGGCACGACGGCACGACTTGGACATAAATCGGCCCTCCCTCTCAGGATGTGACAGCTTGGACTCAACCGGTCAACGCAACAGTTCGGTGAACTTGTCGGCCGGTGAGCAGAAGTCAAGCGTGGCCCGGGGCCGGTTGTTCAGCTCCCGGGCGACGGCGTTCAAACGGTGTTGGGGAATCCGCGAGAGGTCCATGGACTTCGGGAAGTACTGCCGCAGCAAGCCGTTCGTGTTCTCGTTGGTGCCCCGTTGCCAGGGGCTCTGGGGATCGCAGAAGTACACCGGGATGTCCGTCGCCACGGTGAACACCTGATGGGCCGCCATCTCGTGGCCGCGGTCCCACGTCAGCGTCTGGCAGAGCGCTGCGGGCAGGTGCTGGAGTTGGCGTTGGATCCGCTGCACCACGTGGTCCGTCGCCCGCGAGGCGAGCTTCACCAGCACGACGAAGCGCGTGCTCCGCTCCACCAACGTGGCGATGCTGGAGCCCTGCCGCGCGCCGATCCGCAGGTCCCCCTCCCAGTGCCCTGGGATGGCCCGATCCTCGACGGTGGGCGGCCGTTCCCGGATGGACACGGCGCCGGGGATCGTACCACGGCGCTCGGTGGGGGGGCGCCGACGGCCGCGCTCCTGGCGCCCCGTGCGGAGGTACGCCGTCAATTCGCGCTTGAGCGCCCCGCGCGCTTGCAGGAAGAGCGTCCGGTAGATCGTCTCGTGCGACACCTGAAGAGCGGGCTCGGAGGGAAACGTGCGCTGCAGCCACCCCGCAATCTGCTGCGGGGACCAGCGCGCTTCGCGCTTCCCCGCCACCAGGCGGCACAGGCGCGGCTGCCGCGTCAGCTTGCAGGGCCTGGGGCGCGCCGCCCGTCGCCACGCGGCCTGGTCGGCCTGGACGGCGCGATAGGCCGCCGCCCCGCCATTCCTCATGATCTCACGGCTCACCGTGGACGCCGCACGCCCCAGCTGCCGGGCGATGGCTCGCCCCCCCAGCTGCTCCGCCAGCCCCCGGGAAATCTGCTCCCGCTCAGCCGCGCTCAGCGTCCGCGCCGCCCGCTGGCGGGGCCGCTCAGGGATGCCACCGGCGTGGCGGATCCGGGAATAGATCGCACCCGGCGACCGCGCCAACGCCGTAGCGATGTCGCTCAGCCGCTCACCCTGCTTCCAACGCGTCCACAAGTCCGCCCGCTCCGCCGCGGACCTCCGCGGCCGACGCGCCCGATACGTCATCAGCTCTCTAGGTGAAGACCTCCTACAGACGATCTGTTGCGTTCACCGTTTGAGACCACCAGAAGCATTTCGCGCACTTGGGCGTGGCCGAAGTGCGCCGCATGCACCAGCTCGTGGACGAGAACAAGCGACTCAAGGCGCTGGTCGCGGATCTCACTCACGACAAGCACATGCTGCCCACGGCGCTCCAAGAAGAGTCTGAGGCCGACGCAGCGCCGCGAACTGGCCGACTGGCTGATGCAGACGTTCGGGGTGCCGGTTCTTCGCGCGTGGGCGTTGGCCAGCTTCAGTCGGGCGGCGTGGTACCGTTCGAGTACGGCGAAGGACCAGTCGGCCCTCCGGCTCCGCATCCGGGAGCTGGCGATGGCGCGGCCGCGATTCGGCTTCAACCGGATCTGCGTCTTGATGCGCCGGGAAGGCTGGCCGGTCAATCTCAAGCGCGTGCGGTGGCGGTACCGGCTTGAGGGGCTGCAGCTCCGACAGCGGGTGCGGCGGCGCGAGCACCCGGCGTTGCACCGGGGGCCGGCGCCGGTCTCGGCGGGGCCCGCGCTGCGCTGGATCATGGACTTCGTCCACGATGCGCTGGCGGACGGCCGGCAATTTCGCATCTTGACCGTGGTGGATCAGTGGAGTCGCCAGAGCCCCATCCTGAAGGTGGGGTTTCGCATGAATGGCACGACGGTCGGGCACGCGTTGGATAGCGCCATCGCGACGTACGGCAAGCCGGTGTCGATCACCTGCGACCACGGCACCGAGTTCATGTCGCGCGTGCTCGAAGATTAGGCGTTTACGCGCGGCGTGCAGCTCGACTACACGCGGCCTGGGAAGCCCGCGGACAACCGCTACATCGAGTCGTTCAACGGGAAGCTGCGGGACGAGTGCTTGAACGTCACGCAATTCGCGGACATCAGCCACGCGTAGCAGGTCATCGCGGCGTGGCGCACCGACTACAACGAGGCCCGGACTCACGGCGCCCTGGGGCACCTGACCCCCAAGGAGTTCGCCGAATCCCGTCAGGCGCACCACCCCTAAGAAGCGGCGTCACTCTACGGACGACTGTCTGCATTTGGGACCAAGGTCAGGGGGACCGGGCTTCGGCGCGACCGCCACCGCGCCGGTGCGCCTCGCGGGCTGTTCGGCCTGCGGTCCGGACGGGTGACCCGAGGCCGGCGAGAGGGCGCACGAACGAGTCGGCGGGCTCGCCGCCACCCACGAGTCGGCGTTCGCACGGTCGGTGAGCGCGTCGAATCCTCTGCGGAGCATGGACGCGCTCCGGTTAACCTTCCTATCCCGAGTTACCTGTCCCGGAGGTAGCTGCTTCCGAGAAGGGCGTACCGCGGCGCATCCGCGACAACAGCCTCGGAAGACACACCGATACCGCCAGGAGCAACGCCCACAGCATCCGTGCGCGAACCGGAATGCCCGGGACCGCTTCGACGATCTCAGGAGCGAGGAAGGCCGCAGTAGAAGCCCCCACGAAGATCCACGAGACGCTGCGAGTGCCCATGACCACCGGAATCCGGGGCGCGACGAGCCAAGCAACCGAGAACGAGCCGAGAACGACCGACCAAAGCACAGCAGGCGGCAGGCGGAACCCGTCCACCACCCCCAGCCCGATCGCAACGAGGATTCCAGGGCTCAGGTCCTTGAACACCGCGTCGTTCCACCGGAGCACGCGAGACGCGAATGCGTAGAACACGAGGGCAACGGCTGGCGCGAACGTCTCCGCGATGCGAAACGGCTGGCTCTCAGCCGCGGCGTCGCGACCGATGAACGGCAGGTCGCGCATGAGCAATGCGACGATGATCGAGGCGAACGGTACGCCGCGAAACGACGAGTGGGGGCGTGCATTCATGACATCTCTACCGCCCGCCAACGAACGCCAGGACCCCGTAGCACCAATCCCGACGACGCCAGCGAGCTTCACTTCCGGGAAGTTACCGCAGATCCTCTTGTCCCACGGGGGGTTCCGGGTGGATTGAGCGAACGCAGTGCGCGGCAACAGCATGCCAATCGCAGCCGGCTCCCGCTCGAGCATGTCGCAGAACCCTTCGAACCGCGGCGGGAAACCCTCGGAGGTCGGGCATTCGGCGCGCAGCGCCTCGAGGGTCGCGATGAACGCGCGCGTCGGCTCTGGGACGGGCCTCAGACCGCTTCCGCGTGGCCGGTGCGACGGGGATCGGCGCAGGCCGTGGCGTTGCCCGCGGCGTCCAGCGCGATCCCCTCGAACGCGCCGTTCATGAAGTGCCACGGCGACGTCACGTGGAACCGCACCCCCCGCTTCGTGACCTCGTGCCGCACCGCCTCGGGGACATCCACCTCGATGTAGTTCGCCCCCGGGAGGGCGATCGAGGATCCGCCGAACCGCGGCCGATGGACGGACGCCTCGAGCGGGAGGCCGAAGTCGAGGTGCCCGATGGTGTTCTGGAGGATGTTCGCGATCAGCCCCACGCTCGGCGAGCCCGACGCGAGCACCGGCCGGCCGTTCTTCATGATGAGGTTCGGGGCGACGTAGGCGGTCGCCCGGTCGCCCGGCTTCGGCATGACTCGCAGGAAGTGGCCCCCGGACGCCGCGATGCTCACCCCCGCGGCGAAGAGGCCGTTGCTCCACGGCAGCGCCATCACCGAATGGAGGACCGTCGCGACGTTCCCCTTCGCGTCAACGACCGTGACGTGGTTGCTGCCCGGCGGCGGCGCCGGCCTGGCGGAGCCGGTGTCATCCTGCATCCGCAGGAGGTCGAGCCGCATCCGCGCGTATTCCTTCGAGACGATCGTCTCGAGCGGGACCCTGTGGCTCGCCGGATCGGTCTGGTTCCCACCGGCCGCCATCACCTCGTTGGTGATCCGCACCATGTGGTAGAGCGTCTCGGGCGACTCGGTCGGCGGACCCCAGCGCGGGATGTCGAGGAGCTCGAGCATGTTGAGCGCCTCGATGATGTGGGTGCCGCCGTTGTCCGGCGGCGGCGACGCCACGATCTCGTGGCCGCGATACGTCCCCCGGGCCGGCTCCTGCCAGCGGACCTCGTAGCGGGCGAAGTCCTCGGGGGTGATGACGCCGCCCGCCGCCTTGACGACCGCGCTGTACGTCCGGGCGAACGCCCCGTGGTAGAAGTACGCATTGCCCTCCTCCGCGAGCCGCTCGAGAGTGTCGGCGGCCTCCACCTGCTTGAGCGTGTCACCGGGATTGAGCAGCGAGCCGTTCGGCAGGTAGATCCGCCGGCCGGTCTCGGTGAGCCCGATCATGTCGAACTGCTCGAACATCTCGCCGTACAGGAACGGGTGGATCGGGAACCCGTTCCGGGCGAAGTGGATCGCCGCCGCCATGACGTCCTTGCGCGACTTCGTCCCGAGCCGCGTGAGGGCCGCCTCGAACCCGCCCCAGAACCCGGGGACGCCGGGCCCGCGCCCCGTCCTGAGGTCGGCGGCGCTGAACCCGGGAAGGCCGGCGAGCGGCGCGTTCATCCCGCCGTTGAGGTACGTCGTCTTGCCGGACGCGGCGTCGTGGTAGAGCAGACTCAGCATCCCGGTGATCGTCGTCATGTGCGGCTCGACGACGGTCTGGGTGATCGAGGCCGCGAGTGCTGCGTCGCAGGCGTTGCCGCCGGCGCGGAGGATGTTGACGCCGGCCCGCGTGGCGAGGGGATGGCTGCAGATCACCATCCCGTTGCGGCCCGAGGCGCCGCGCTTCCGGCCGAACCGCGCCGGCTCGACGCCGTCGAACGGACCGGCACTGCTCGGGGCGCGCAGCGCGGCGGCGCCGCCCGGGACGAGCGCCGACGAGACGAGGCCCAGAGCGGAGGTTCGCAGGAAGTCTCGGCGGTCGGTCATCGTGGTGGTCCTCGGGTCGGAGCTGGCGAATGCGTCGGGGCGCCGGTGTCGGGGAGCTGGGCGTGCCGGCGGCTACGGCAGACGCTACCGGCGGCTCGGGCGCGGCGCCAGCGGTGTCGCGCCCGCATGAGGGGGTCGGCCGAGACCTCCCGTGCCCCACGCCTGACGCGCGGGTGCGTCGTCCGTCATGGGCCTGTCGGCGTTCCTTACCCGCCTGCTCGACGGCCTCGCCGCCGAGCGAATCCCGGCCATGCTGACAGGGTCGCTGGCGGCGGCGCGCGGAGCGACGCGGGCCACGCTGGACGTGGATGTCGTGATCGATCCCGACCAGGGGACCTCCCGCGGGCGGAGTACGAAGCACACTTTCACCAGGCCGCGTCCACCATTGTGGCTGCGGGGCTCGACTCACCGAGTCTCCGATGAACCCGGGACGACTCATGCGCAGCAGTGCGCGACGTCGCGTGAGAGGCCAGGAACGCCGAGCGACACGACCGGGAGGCCATGTGCGTTGCGGGTGGGTCGGATTCACTGCGATATGCCTCGCGACGGCCTGCGCGAAGTCGGCGCCGCCCGCAGCCCCTCTCGTGCGACTTCCGCAGGGTGCCTATCGCGGCCGCCCCGCCGACCAGGGTGTCGTGGCCTTCCTCGGCATCCGATACGCCCGCCCGCCAGTCGGCCGACTGAGGTGGCGTGAGGCCGCACCGCTGGAAACGTCCGACCGCGTCATCGAGGCCGACGCCATCGGGCCGACGTGTCGTCAGCCCATGGACCCGAACGAGGCGGCCTCGGCGACTCGTCAGGACGAGGACTGCCTCAGTCTCAACGTCTGGACCCGCCGGACCTCCGGATCACCCCGGCCGGTGCTGCTGTGGATCCACGGCGGCGCCAATGTCAGCGGCGGCACGGCGGACCCCCTGTACGACGGGCACCACTTCGTCCGCGACAACGACGTGGTGCTGGTGTCGATCAACTACCGGCTCGGTCCGTTCGGCTTCCTCGATCTCGACGACGTGGGCGGACCGGACTACCGGCGGAGCCGCAACCTGGGCCTGCTCGATCAACTGACCGCGCTGCGTTGGGTGCGGACCAACATCGCCGCCTTCGGTGGTGACCCGTCGAACATCACGCTCTTCGGCGAGTCGGCGGGCGGCTCGGCCATCATGCGGCTCATGGCGATGCCGTCGGCCCGCGGACTGTTCGACAAGGCGATCATCCAAAGCGGCGGCCCGGCCAACATCCGCGTGAAGGGATTTCCCAGGAAGGACGACATCCCGACGGGGCGCGCGCTGACCCGGGCGTTCATGGTCGAGGCACGAGTGTCCGACATGGCGGGGCTCACGACACTGCCTGCCGACTCGGTGCTCGCGGCGGCTGGTCGCGTGGCGCGGAGCCGCGGCGACGTGATGGGCGTCAGTACCTGGGGCGCCCGGATCGACAACGACGTCCTCCCCGAGGACATCTTCGGCGATGTCCGCCGAGGTGCCAACCCGGGCGTGAAGGTACTGATCGGCACCAACGAAGACGAAATGCTGTACTTCCGTCAGTACGACACCGACTTCGAGCGGAACCTCATGCGGGAGTATCGCGACAAGGGCTCGGCCATGGGGCGTGACTTCACCCGGGTGCGGGAGATCGCGGATCGCTACACCGCGGGCAGCGTCGATCCGATGCGCTACGTCGATTTCGCCGGTGAGTTCTGGATCCGGCAACCGTCCATTCTGCTGGCCGAAGCGCAGGCGCGCCACAACGATGTCTTCATGTATCTCTTCACGTGGGACTCCGCCTTGCCCGGCATGGGAGCCGCCCACGCGATCGAGCTCCCGTTCGTCTTCGGCCACCTCGAGGGCAAGGACGTCGAGCAGTTGACGGGACCTCGTCCGCCGGCCGCACTCTCGCGCCGGATCCAGGCCGCCTGGACCGCGTTCGCCACCACCGGCAATCCGACCGCACCGGGCGAGCCGGCCTGGCCCCGCTACACCGGCGATGCTCGCGCGACGATGCTGCTGACCGACGGAGCGTGGACCGTGGTGTCCGACCCGAAGGCCGATGCGCGGCGGCTCCTGCGGCGCATGTACGATGTGGGCCAGTGAGCGCATCATCTGCAGCCATGGGCCGCACGCATGTCCCGTAGCCGCGACGCGACGCGCCGTGTGATGGCGGCCGCCTGCAGTGCCGTGGCGGGCATCGTGTCCGCTGCCGTGTCCTTCGTCGTGCTCGCGCACCCGACGACCCCGTTCGTGGCGCTCCGCGAGCTTCCGGGCGTCCTTGTGCTGTCGTTACTCGCGACGGCCCCGGGAACGCTCGCCGTAGGCCTCCTGACGGTCGCGCTCGGTCCGCGGTCTCGACTCTTCCGACCGGGGATTCGTGTACTCGCGGGCGGCGTCCTCGGCTTGGCGGTGATGCAGTGCTGGGGGTACCTGTTCGGCGACAGTTGCTACATCCCGACTGGGAACGGGACAGGACCCTCCTGCGGCTGTGCGCCACGCTCGCTGGCGGCGTGGCCATGGCCACGGCAGGGTCCCTGATGCGGACCGTGCCTGCCGCCGAGGATGGGGGATCATGATGACGCGCGTGAGGGACCATGTCCCGGTCCCGAGGCATGGCCGCACGAACGGTCGTGCGCGATATGCGCGAGGCGCCGCATCCCATATCCGCTCATCGACGCCCGGCCTGTGCGACCTCGCCACCATCGTCGCCTCGAGGCGCCACTTCGAGGACCCGCCGCCCTACGGCCGCAACCGGCCGAACCGCACGTCCCGCGTGCGTCCGTTGGCCGCATAGAAGCCGATCACCTCGCCGTTGCGGTCGCGCTCGAAGGAGAGCGTGAGACTCCGACCCTCGAAGGTGTCCGCGGCCGTCGCGGCCGCCGTCAGCGGGGCGTCGTCGTACCGCCGCTGGCGCAGGAACAGCGAGTCGCCACGCTGCACGATGGTCATCGCCGATTCGAGCTCGTCACTCCAGTACCGACCGGCGAGGGCCGCGAGCGCCGCCCCCTTCGGCGGCGCCACGGGCGTATCGGCGATGCGCGTGGCCGGCTGTTCCCCGCCCTGCACCAGCGTGAGCCCGGTGACCCGGCCGCTCGCATCGCGCCGGAAGCGGAGCGCCGCCTCCACGCCGGTAACCTTGAGACTCGTATCGGAGGTGGGCACCAGGGGGTTGCGCCCCTGTCCGGTGGCCTGCACGAAGAACGCCGAGCCCTCGCGGAACACGCGAAGGACGAACGTCGGGGCCGCGTCGAGCGCATAGCGGCCGGCCAGCGAGTCGAAGCGCGCCGCGGTCATCCGCGCCGGATCGTAGCTCCCGGGCGCCGCCGCTGCCGTGGCGGCGCGCATCGCGTCGTCGAAGAACGCGGACGCGATGTCGAACGCGACGCTGGCTGCGAAGCCGGCATCGTTGCTCTGTACCGACACACCGGCGTCGAGGGTGGGATACAGCGCCAGCATCGAGCGGTGGGCCACGTCGGCACCGCCGTGCTGAATGCGGCGCAGCCCGCGCTGCTGGTCCACGAAGACGCCCATGCCGTAATCCGACTTCCGGCCGTCGTTGAGTCGGCCGTTAGTGGTCATGGCGTCGAAGATCGCGCGCGAGCCGACGGTCGGCGTGGGCGAGAGCATGTTCTCGCCCCACCGCTGGAGGTCCTCCACGGTGGTGTAGATGCCCCCGGCACCGAGCGCCCCGCCGAGGTCCGTCGCTTCAGCGAACCCGGTCGGGCGCGCCAGATAGCCCATCGCGGCGTTCGGGATGATGGTGGCGCGGTCGGCGCGGGCGGCGGAGCGGGTCATGCCAAGCGGCACGAACACCTCGTCGCGAAGGAAGGCCGGGAAATTCTTCCCCGACGTGCGCTCGACGATGATCGTCGCGAGCCCGAAGGCGGTGTTGTTGTAGTTGAACTCCGCCCCCGGCACGTTCTGCAGGCGCGGCTGGCGCTGCACGATCTGGATGATCTCCTTGCGGTCGATCCAGTCCTGTCCGACCTGCCGGTCGGTCATCAGCAGCAGGTTCAGGAACTCGCGGAGTCCCGACTGGTGGGTGATGAGGTGCCGCACGCGGACCGTGTCGCCGAGGTACGGCAGCTCCGGGAGATGCTTCCGGATGTCGTCGTCGAGCGACAGCTTGCCACGCTCGGCCTGCAGCAGCACGGCGAAGGCGGTGAACTGCTTCGAGGTGGACCCGATGTTGGTGGGGGTATCGGTGCGATACGGGATGCCGTGCCGCAGGTCGGCCATGCCGAACCCCTTCGTGTAGAGCACCCGACCGCCGCGCCACACGCGCACCTCGCCGCCGGGGACGCCCGGGGCGTCGTGGCGGGCCAGCAGTTGGTCGGCGCGGCGGGCCGGGTCCCGCGCGGGCGGTTCCTGCCGGAGCAGCGTGAGCGCATACCCGGCGACACGTCCGGACGGCGCGGTGAGCTCCACCTGCATCGTGCCCGTGTCGCCGACGAAGGCGGCGAAGCGCATAGCGCCGACCCCGGGGCCCTCGAAGCGCCCGCGGAGCTTGCCCCCGCTGGCGAGGAGGCGAACGACGAGCGGCTCGTCGGGCTGCGTCACGCTGCCCAGCAGGAAGGCGCTGTCGCGGATCGTGAGCGCGAAACGCGCCGTGTCGCCGGCGGCGAGGCGGCCGCTGACGGTGGCGCCGACCTTGAGCGGCGGGGCCGACGGCTGGGCGGAGACCACCGCCGGGGCCTGGAGGGCGGTCGCGGCGAGGGCGAGGGCGAGGGTGGCGAAGCGGAGCGGCATGGGTGGGCAGCGGGTCGTCAGTGGCGTCGCGCACATGTGGGACGGGCGACGATGCCCCGAGTATGTGCTGTGTACGGTGATGGGGTAAGCTGAGCGGGGTAGGCGCGATGGTGCCTCACGGCCCGGGGGCCATGCGCCTGGGGGTGGAGCGGTATGCGTGGACACCGATTCACGGCTAGACTCCACCGGTCCGTAGTAAATCCCGGGGCCCCATGCCGAACCAGCTGTTCGTCAACCTTCCCGTCGCCGACCTGTCCCGCGCCCGTGCCTTCTACGAGGCGCTCGGGTTCGCGGCGGTGCCGGAGTTCTCCGGTGAGGACGCCGCCTGCGTGACCGTCACGCCGCAGGTGTTCCTGATGCTCTGCCCGCACGCGAAGTTCCGCGAGTTCACCCCTAAGGCCATCTGCGACACGAGCCAGGCGGTGGAGATGCTGCTCAACGTGCGCTGCGACAGCCGAGCAGCCGTGGACCAGCTGGTGTCGCGGGCGCTCGCGAACGGCGGGACCACCCATGACCAGCCGGAGGACTTCGGCTTCATGTACACCCACAGCTTCCTCGACCCGGACGGCCACGGATGGGGGGTGTTCGCCACCGCACGTCCGTAAGGTCGCGGCGGGAGCTCGGGACCGCGCCGATCTGCCGCCGGATTCGTGATCAGTCCACGACCGGTACGGTCGCCGCGCTCAGGCACGGCCCGTGCTCTGTCGTTGCGCGTCGCGGGTCTGCCGATCAGGATTCCCGAGCAACCGACGGGCCTTCGATGATGGAGGACGCGACACGCGGAGCGTGCGCTCGCGTCGAGCTGCGCGCGGTCTCCTCGTCACCTGAAGCTAGACCTCGGGGATGCCCAGCCCGCGCAGGTACTCGTAGGTCTTGTCGTAGTACTCCGGCCTGCGCGTCCGGTCACGCTTCGATCCCTGCGGAACGAAGAGCACCATCCCCTGTCGCGCTCGTGTCAGCAGCACTCGATACGCATTCGTCAGGTACGCTCGGCGATCGTCCTTCCTGACGTGCTGCCACATGGCTCCGCGGAACTTGTGGTAGCTCCACCCCGCCCCCTGCCAACGCAGGTCGGCGTCCCACGTGACGATCGTCCAGTCCAACTCGAGGCCCTGCACGTCGAACTCGGTGGCAGCATCCTCGAGGTAGTTCGACGACCGCGTGTCATCGGCTCCGGCGAGAAACCAGTGGACCGGATCCAGACTCACCCGAACGTCGATCGCGTGCGGCTTGAGTCGTTCGGCCGAGGACGAGGCGACGATGCCCATGCGCTCCGACCCTCGGCGCTGTGCGCGCACCCACCGCCGTGCCGATCGCAATCGGCGGGTGAGACGAACCGGGTACCGGCTGGCCAACTCGTCGAGCAGGTGGCTCGAGCGTGCCGCGTCTCCGTCGAGCAGCGCCTTGACGAACGTCGAGACATGCTCGGCCCGGAACGACCGCATCGACGTGGCGAGATGCAATGACGGGGTGACGTCGGGCCGAAGCGCCTCGACGTGCGCGGCCGTTCCCCCCGCCCGGTACTCGGCGTCGGTGATCTGATCCGAGACGTGGACGCGCCACGACGGGAAGTGCTCGCGGACCGCACGCAGCCACTCGCCGATGCCGGCTTCCCCGTCGTTGATCTCTTGACCGCCACCCACCAGGCAGATGACGACGCACCACTCGCGATGGCGGTGCATGGCGTCGAGGAGCACCGCCGGTTCCGACATGGTGATGTCGTCGCGCTTCTTCCTGGTCTTCATGAAGCGCCCCAGTTTGTCGGCGTGCCATGCGCGCTGGGCTTCATCGAAGATCACGATGTGGTCGTCCGGTTCGACGAGCCGACTCAGGTGATAGTCGCGCCAGCGATGCACGATCTGGATGAAGCTCTCGACCCGCTGCTTCACTTCACCCTTTCGCACACCGGGGCGTTCGGGCTTCTCCCGTGCCAGTTCGTCTCGGGCAAGGGCTTCGGTCAGTACCCGCACCAGCGGCCCGTTCCCCGACAGGTATGCCGCGTGGGTGTCGCGGTCCCTGGCCGCGTGCCGAGTGGCGACGTTCAGCCCGACCAGGGTCTTCCCTGCGCCGGGGACACCGGTGACGAAGACGATGGCCTTCTCGCGTTTCGTACGGCAGGCGGTGATGATGGTCTCGAGGGCTCCGGCCGTCGCAGCCAGGTTCTGCGCCCCGGCGTCGTGACGCAGGATGTCGTGCACTTCATGGCGTGCGTACATCGCCCGCGCCGCCTCGATGATCGTGGGCGTGGGCCGGTACACGCCCGCTCCCCACGTTGCCGGATCCAGCCCGGCATCCGGCAGGCCATTGAGGCCCGCGCGGATGGCTGCGGCAAGCCCCAGCGCATTGCACCAGAACGGCGGGCGGATGCCATCGGTCGCCGATCGCTTCCAGCGCTCGTGACCCTTCTCCGCACTGGCGGCCGTCGCACAGAGCACCGGAAGGATGGGCGCGGCGTGGCTCGGCGCGTGGAAGTTCTTCAGGTCAAGCGCGTAATCCCAGACCTGCTCGTGCGCCGCCACGTCGAAGGTGTCGGCGCCGACCTTGAATTCGATGACGATCACCGCCTGCGGCACCACGACGACCGCGTCCACGCGACGACCCAGCCGAGGAATCTCGTACTCGAGGTAGAGCCAACCGGTCAGGCCCCCCACGGCGTGGCGAAGGATGGGCAGCTCCTCACGCCACGCCGAGCGTTGTTCGGGCGTGAGGGAGAAGTCGGCAGTCCCGGCGAGCGTGCCCTGGACGGCACGATCGTCCGTCGCGAGGAAGCTCGCGATGCTCGCGGCGTAGGCGGACGACGGGTGAGAAGGGGCCACGGGTGTTGTCGGACCGATGGATGCGAAGTTAATCGACCGGAGCGGCCGCACCCGTATCCCGAGCTGTCGGTGGCCGAAGCGATGGGGCTGCACGCGGCCTTCTGGCACCGGACGTGGGACGCCACGTGGGCCGAGCAGTTGCGCCGCACCTTCGGCCTGCGCGGGGACGCGCAGGTCGGACGCCTGTCGAAGGGGAGTCGGGCAAGCTCCTGATGCTGCTCGTCCTCGCGCAGCGCCCCGAACTGCTGATCCTCGACGAGCCCACGGACGGGTCGTGGTGGTCTTCGAAAGACATTTCAGGGATGCGCCGCCGGGTGACGCCGAATGGGTCGCGGTCGCTTTCTTCCTGACGCATCTCTATCTGCGCGCCAGCATGCATCGGAGCCGACGGTGCGCCGCGGGGGCGGACGCGACATGCCGGGACGCGGTCTCCGGCATCCCGGCCGGCCCTCGTCGTTCCGACCTCGAGGACGTCCGAAGACACGACGACGGCGGGCTTCGTGGCGGCCTTCGGGGTCACCGAGGCCGAGTGGGCGCGTCGCTTCCTACGGGCGGAACGTGCCCCCCCTGCTCCCAAATGTGCCGGCGGCACCCGCGCCTACCCTGGCTGTAGCCCTGTCCGACCCCGCTCGAGCCGGAACGTCCGCGACGTCTCCACCGGCGCCCCGGGACGGCTGACGTACGGCACCGTGCGGTAGCGCGTCACCCACTCGCGGTCGCTCACCTCGCACCGCACG
>Ga0315904_10007410_pt1 | contig 14760 bp, 8 predicted proteins | sample LakEriMetagenome_6_FD_203529 | JGI IMG/M metagenome (GOLD analysis project Ga0315904, IMG submission 203529) | Freshwater fungal communities from buoy surface, Lake Erie, Ohio, United States - Buoy 12 MA120 | ecosystem: Environmental > Aquatic > Freshwater > Lake | place: USA: Lake Erie, Ohio... | reverse complement strand
CAACAGCCACAGCAGACAGCCTGCTCTCCGCTACCGCAGATGCCAATGGCGAATATGCCATTGCTGGAGTAAGCGTAGGGCGCCACAATTTGTTGATTACCCTTCAAGGGTACAAAGAAGTGGTGCTGCAAAACATCATTGTAAGCTCCGCGAAAGAAGTGATTCTGAATATTGAAATGGAGGAAATGGTAATGGAGATTGGGACGGCCCGCATTGTTGCCAAATCAAAACAAACCGAACCCAACAACGAAAACGCATTGGTAAGTGCGCGTCTGTTTACAGTGGACGAAACAGACCGTTTCGCAGGGAGCCGTGGAGACCCTGCCCGAATGGCCAGCAATTTTGCGGGTGTACAAGGGGCAGATGATTCCAGAAATGACATCGTAGTGCGTGGGAACAGCCCGCAAGGAGTATTATGGCGCTTGGAAGGTATTGACATTCCCAATCCAAACCACTTTGCCATTGCAGGTACCTCTGGCGGTCCTATTTCCATAATCAATAACAAAATGCTTGGAAACAGCGATTTCTTTACTGGTGCATTTCCTGCGGAATATGGCAATTCCGTAGCAGGCGCTTTTGACCTTAAAATGCGCAGTGGCAATAACACCAAAACAGAGTTCAGCACCCAGTTGGGTCTCTTCGGTTGGGACCTCATGGCAGAAGGCCCATTTTCAAAGAAAAGCAAGTCCTCCTTTTTGGTAACATACCGCTACTCCACACTAGCAATATTCAATGCCTTAAACATTAACCTAGGTACAGACGCCGTTCCTCGCTATCAAGACCTGTCTTTCAAAATGAATTTCCCCCTCGGAAAAAAAGGCAATCTTTCCTTCTTCGGAATCGGTGGCAATAGCAACATTGACATTATTATTAGCAATCAAAAAGAAAGCAGCACCGAACTCTATGGCGACGACGACCGTGATCAATACTTCAAATCGCGCATGGGTACCGCAGGCAGTGTGTTTACATGGAACTTAAATAAGAAAAGCTACCTCAATGCGGTTGTAGCAGTAAGCAATCAAAATATCAATTCCATGCACCAGTTGGTATTTCGTCATGCCATCGACAGCTTTATCAGGCCCAGTGGCCAAAAAGCCTACAGGTATGAAAATGATTCAATTATTAAAAATCTAAGATATACGTTCAAAACTTCAACGATAGGAACCAACCTATTTATTAATACCAAACTGTCCAGTCGTGCCTCTATTAAATACGGAGTGCAGATCACCCAGTATATCTTCAATTTCAGAGACAGCGCAAGAAACTTCGACTTCGCAGATACAGCCAACTACTGGAAGTGGTTTGACCGATGGAACTCAAAAGGCACTGGACTCATGCTGCAACCTTATGTGCAGATGAAATGGAAACCCACGGCAAAATGGCAGGTTTCAGGTGGTATAACTTCACAAATTTTCACCATTAAAGACCAATCCTCAGGATTGTCTCATACCAGCACTGAAGCCATACAGCCGCGCCTAGGTGCCCGGTATCAGTTGAGTAAAAAACAATCCCTCAACTTTGGTGCAGGTTTCCATAGCCAAATCCAACCCGGCTATACCTATTTCTATATCCTTCCCGGAAATACGAGACCCCACAACCTTAATATGGGTATGACCCGCAGCAAGCATTTGGTACTCGGTTTTGACCAGGTCATTGGAAAAGACAAACGCTTCAAATTTGAGACCTATTATCAAACCCTGTCCAATATTCCGGTAACCACGCGTCCGAGCTCGTTCAGCCTTGCAAACACGGGTAGTGGGTTCAGTCGTTTCTTCCCTGATACCTTGGTAAATAGCGGAACAGGTACAAATTATGGCGTTGAATTTACCTTCGAAAAGTCATTTACAAAAGGCTATTTCTACATGGCAACCTTGAGTTTATTTGATGCCAAATACAAAGGCAGCGACGGCGTAGAACGCAATTCTGATTTCAATACAGATTACGCTTTTAACGCTTTATTTGCCAAAGAATGGAAAGTAAGCAAACGCGGCATACTTAACCTAGGCGGTAAAATCACCATGGCCGGCGCAAGAAGGTATTCACCAATTGACACCTTTGCTTCTCGCAGACAAAGAGAATATGTGGAATTGGATGCGCAAAAAAACACATTGCGTTTTGGAAATGCCTACAGCCGCATAGATGCCCGTATAAGCTATAAAATAAATGCGAAAAAAGTAACCCATGAAATCGCATTTGATCTGGTGAATATTACCAATAACAGGAACATTCTGAAATACTCCTACACTAGCGATGCACCTTACTTCAGAGAAGAGTATCAGTTGGGGTTCCTACCCGTTTTCTACTATAAATTAGATTTCTAATTCATTGGTTTCGTATACATAAAAAAAGGCGCCGTAATGGTGCCTTTTTTTTTGTATTGCTTTATGTTCTCCCTAAATTAGGAACTGTTACTTCAATTTCGAAAAGACTTTCTTCCCCTTGGCAAAATAATTCCAAACAAGTCCTTGCATCATCATACCTTTCAAGTCCTTTCTCAATACAGCCACAGGATTCGTTGGCGTATTTGGCTTCATGGCGTCAAATGCTTTGTGTGCCTTCCAGACTTCAGGTATGTGCGCTATTTTTCCTTGGAGAATAAAAAAACAAGCCGCTAAACCATCCAATAATTTTCGTTTAAAAATTACTGAATCCCGTTCTGATGCATGCAGATTTTTATGCAACATCAATAAATTATTACGAAAATTCAAAAATGTTTTACGCGGACTCAAATTGCTCAGCGTGCCCCCACCCATGTGATATACCACACTGCTAGGGCAAGCCAATATCTTATATCCGAGCAGCTGCAATCTCCAGCACAAATCAATTTCTTCCATGTGGGCAAAGAACGTCTCGTCTAAACCTGCGGACTGTTCCCAAGCCTCTCTGCGCACTAAAAAACAAGCACCTGTAGCCCAAAACAGCTCTTGCACATCATCGTACTGTTTTTGGTCTACTTCTACATTGCCAAATATTCTTCCCCGGCAAAATGGATAGCCGAATTTATCAATAAATCCACCGCAAGCTCCGGCATACTCAAACTTATTTCTATGATAATAATCCAATAGTTTTGGCTGTACTGCGCCTATACTAGGATCTTTACCTATCAAATCCACCAAGGGTTCAAGCCAATTCTGCTCAGGTTCTGCATCGGAGTTAAGTAGTATAAAATAATCTGCTTTTCTATTCTTTAATGCCGCATTATATCCACCCGCATATCCTTTATTCTCAGAAATTTCGATCAGTTCAATTTCAGGGAAGGTGCCACGCACAAAGGCCACACTGCCATCTGTGCTGCAATTATCAGCAACAACCACAGACACCCCTTCCATCCTAGATTTCTCAATTACCCTTGGAAGCAAAGTTTCTAACAGCCCTTGGGTGTTAAAATTGAGTATAACAATATCGATGGTTATTGGCATTACTTATTGTCTGAATCTCTGCGTGCATAGGGATAAAATACAAATCGTGCTTGCGCCAAGGTTACAAAAAACACACACATATTTTGCTTTGCATTGCCATAAGCCGTTTTAAATAATTCTACCTTATCGGCAGGAATAATGCCTGATTCAACAAAATCCTCAAGCATAGAGACATTGATATGATAGGGCACTTGATACTCTCCCGCATCAAATAGCACCTCACCCAAATCTTCAATATTGCCTTCATGGGCGATAAAAATAGGAAATTCTGTATAGCCTTGGCTTATCATTTCGGTGCTTACTTCTAGCAGGGGACCTGATAGTTCAGCCAATTCTGACTCAAGAACTTTAAGCTCTTTTTCTGTTTTGTCAGACATTAATGTGTAATGTGAATGCGTTCAGTAAAGGTTTCCGAACCCCGAAGAACTTTAATAAAATAAAATCCTGCAGTATATTCAGATACATTAAGAACCGCAGATTCACCGTTGAATTTGAAGGTTTCTAATGCTGCACCAGCCATGGAGTATACCATAACATCTGCTGGCTTCTGATTGCCTTCAAAACGAATGTGCACCTCCTCTGAAGCAGGGTTTGGATATACCTTAACAAGCGCTTTTAACGGATTTTTCACTGCGTTAGTTCCGGTGGGTTTCAATTGCAAATACCACATACCTCTGCCATGGGTATAGATAAACAACGTGCGGTCTTTGCGCATTTTTATTTCATGCACGGCTACATTCGGGATTCTCAATTCTTTCACCCAAGTGGTTCCGCTATCGGTACTGTAATACAATCCAAAATCAGTACCTGCAAACAAGTTCTTTTCAGGATATGCAGGGTCTACAGCTACGTAATTGACAGGTAAACCTGGAGGCAAATTTCCTGACACATTTTTAAATACTGGGTTTGCGCTATTCAATCCTGAAATGCGCCAAACACGCGGCTGTGTGCTGTAGTTGCTAAAACTGATAAATACACAATATCTATCATTAGGATGCACCACAATAGAATTGAGAAAGTCCGAAGTAATAGAAGCTGGGAACGCATTGTTATAACTTACTTCGCCACCTGGCTTGGCATTTACAGCCTTATCGATTCTGTACAACTGGGCTGCACCGCCGCCAGTGTACACTACAGGATTTTCTTCTGCACTGATACCAATAGCCTTAAGTTGACTGCGCAAATTGGTAATTGGATCCCAACTGTCTCCACCATCTACCGAACGGTAGAGGTATTTGTTCGTGCGATAATACAATTGCATCTGATCCGCAGGATTCATCGCATAGGCATTGATAAAATTCACCCCATCTGTGGCAAATCGGGCATCATCAATACCATCCGTAAACGAGGGAATAACAGCAGGATTGAAATTCTGTATTCTTCTAATGCCCTGATTCTGGGTTGAAAAATACGCAATTTTACCATCCTGCAACCCGATATGCGCGTAGGCACCATCGGCGCCATAATACTTTTGAGATGTCAATTTAGCAGTCGCCACATGCGTGCCATTATCCTGCGTTCCACCAATGGAAGCAAAGTCATTAGGCCCAAAATTTCCCGCATAGAATTGGGTAACATAATACCCCGTATTTAATGTCTCTTGTACGTTCGCCGATGTATATCTGTATTTGTAAATTCCACCATCAGTACCCACTAAGAAAAATCCTGTGTTGCTATAAAAAGGCGACATTGCATGGTGGTCTGCATGACCCACATTCTTACTAATCCAATTCTTGCCACCATCATTGGTTTGTCCAATATATACACCACCGGCAACAGCAACGTTGGTATCAACAGGACTTACTCCAAGCATCACACAATAGGTCTGATAACCTGAACCAATATTTGTAGGAGCAGTTTGTTTTATCCATGTTTTGCCGCCATTACTGCTTTTAAAGAAACCCGCTGGGGCGTCATTAAAACCATAACCTTCGAGCAGTGCATACACTACATTCGGAAAATTACGGCAGTTTGCCAATTGAACCCTGCCATATACACCAGAGCCAGGCCAGCCTGTTATCGGTACGGTCTTGAAAGTACCCTTTTTACCGCTGCTGTCACTGGCGTAAATCTGATTCGTATACATACCTACCAACACACGGCCATTAGGCAATACCAATAATGAATTGGCCTGCAAACTGCCCGTGCCTAGCACCTGCTCAAAGGTTTTGCCACCGTCTATGGTGCGGAATACACCACGCGTGTGCGTACCTACAAAAAAGGTTAAGGAATCTGTAAAAGAATGTTTGATATCCCAAATGGTTGAAAAACCAGACAAGCCTACAGTTGCAGACAGCACTTGGAAAGTCTTGCCCCCATCGGTACTCTTATAAATACCATTACCATCTACATCTGCGCTATTGGCTCTTCCTTCTCCTGTTCCGTAATACACGATATCAGGATTAAATGGGTTGTGAACAATACAACTTGCCATTAAGGAAGTTTCTTGGTCATTAATCGGAGTCCAGGTTTGACCCCCATTTTCACTGCGCCATACACCACCAGAAATAGCTGCAGCCAATATGACTTGGTCGTTACGAGGGTCAATCCAAATACTGCGGGTGCGTCCGCCAATGGCTGCGGGCCCCATTTGCACAACCGTATCAATGATGTCCTCAGTGCCACGGCTTTTCACTTGCATGCGATCCCAGGCTGCCCATTTGGCATATTGCCAAGAAGGAATTTTTCCAGATGCATCCTTTTTCTCTGCAAACCACTGGTCATAATACCCTGGATGCTCCCCTTGTCCCATAACATTAAACGAACTCAATGCACGAGCCCCCATGTATAAAGTGCCTATAGCAAAGAGCAAACCTATGCTGCTGAAAATCCCTTTCTTATTCATGTATATTTCTTACAAAATTAACAAAAATGCCTGAATTAAGTTGATCAATCCTTTAATCCACTCATCGAATGAGTATCACATTGAGGTCTATCACCGCGCGGTTGTGCACCTGCATGCGATCCCATCGCGCCCATTCTTCGCGCATCCAATGCGGGAATACGCCATTGGCAGGCATTTTCTCGCGCAACCATTGATCGTAATAGCCTGGATTTTCGCCTACTATTAATGGAGTAATTCTTGAAAATTGTTGCAGGCGCTGCCCAATAATCAAGAGCATAAATACCATAAAAACAGTAGAAGAATAACGCAATATTCTCATGCCTTCACCCCTTCAGGGATAACAATAGGCACTTCCATTTCTTTTATTTTGGAAAATCCGCCATATACATTCTTTACCCTGTAAAATCCATTTGCCTTCAATATGGAACATGCAATCATGCTGCGATAGCCACCTGCACAATGCACTTCATAATCCTTTTCTCTATCCAAATCTTCTAACTTATCCTGCAAGTTTTCAAGATTCACAAGGGTCGCATTTTCTACAATTCCGCCGGACCACTCTGATGGTTTGCGCACATCGAGAATCGCTTGTTCGCTGTATTTGGTATCCAATGCAAATTCCTCTGGGGTAATGCTAATCACCAAATCCAACGGCTTAGCAGCCGAAGTCCATGTAGGTATACCACCCGCTAAATACCCTTTTATATTGCTAAAGCCAACGCGGGTAAGACGCACAATACTTTCACGTTCTTTTCCCTCATCAGCAAGTATGACAATTTTCCTGTCCAAATCAAAAAGCGTAGCAGCCCAAATTGCATATTGTCCATTCAAGCCAATATTGATCGCACCCGGGATAAATCCATTTTCAAAGACATCAGGAATGCGTGTGTCCAAAACCATAGCCCCCGCTTTCATTTCAGTTTCAAATTCAGCAAGCACAAGCGGCTTTGCCTCATTCATGATTTCATCAATCAGGGAATATCCATTTTTATTCAAGGCGGCATCTGCAAAGAAATAGGCAGGGGGTGGCGCGATACCATCGGTAACTACCTTAATGAATTCATCTTTGTTCATGGGTTGAAGCGCATAGTTCGTGGCTTTTTCCTTGCCTATAGTACTCTGAGTCTCAGGTCCTAAACTCTTGCCGCATGCGCTGCCTGGGCCGTGCCCCGGATATACAATCACGGTATCTGGCAACTTCACAATTTTGGAATTCAACGATTCGTAAAGCATTCCTGCCATGTCTTCCATGGTCATGTTCGCACCGGCTTGGCATAGGTCAGGACGGCCTACATCTCCAACAAAAAGGGTGTCTCCTGTAAATATTGCATGAGGATTATTGGTCTCATCAAACAACAAATAACAAGTACTTTCCGGTGTATGACCTGGGGTATGCACAACGCGCAATTCCGCCGCGCCTAGCGCAAATACTTCCGCATCTTTTGCCACCACACAGTCAAAACCCGTTTCGGCGCCCGGCCCAAACACGATGGTGGCTTGCGTGGCATTGGCCAAATCCAAATGCCCACTTACAAAATCAGCATGAAAGTGCGTTTCAAAAATATATTTAATGCTTGCACCCCTCTCTTTGGCTTTGTGCACATAAACCTCATAATCCCGGATAGGATCTATGATGGCTACTTCTCCGTTGCTCTCTACATAGTAGGAAGCCTGCGCCAAACAATTGGTGTAGATTTGCTCAATATGCATAACGGCAAATTTAACGTTTAATGCACAGATATTGTTTCCCCAATTCCTTGAATTAGCATACAGGTTTTCAGAGCCTGGTAAGTCATTATTAAAATATTCAATTACTGTAGGTTAATAAAAATACGCCATCAAGGATGAAATAAAAATACCCCACCCGCGTTATCCCAATATGAGGTATCCAATAGCTTTGGTCATTATTTTCCTTCTTTCCTGTCAGCAACATGAAACTGTAAACGCACAAGAAGAAGTGATTGAGGCACTTTCCCGAGCTGAAAATCAAAAGAAGATCAGTCTTGATCCTGGAACCCACAATACAAAGGACTTCACCTTTAGTACAGCGCAGTCCTACAGTCCATTGGCAGATAAAGGCAACAATGCCGTGTACAACCCGGATACTCAAGATATCCAATACCTGCAACCCCGCACCCAAGTCATAGCCTATAATCCCGCTTCTGATACGGTATTGTATGGCGCTGCTGGAAGCATTATTGCTATTGCAGGACACAGTTTGGAGACCAAATCAGGCGTGGAAGCTACAGGTACAGTTACGGTTCAGCTTACGGAATATGTAAAACCTTCTCAATTCGCGGCAGAAAACCTGATTACCCGCACCACGGATGGTATAATACTCGAAACAGTAGGCATGCTCAATATTATTGCCTTGCAACAGAATGACACCTTACAGCTCAAGGATAAACATCCTATTTCCGTTGCCTTTCCGCTAAAAAACACACGTAAAGATTTTAAAGTTTGGGACGCCGTGCGCAACCAACAAGGCATGGCCGAATGGGAAATTCAAGATCAAAACGACACACTAAACGCACTAAAAAATAGAAAAATAAACGTGCAAATGGTATTACATGCAGGGGATACTAAAAACCAACCTGCACGCCTGCGAACTTGCAGCGGCGCTGGCTGGCAAAACTATTTTAATAGGCGTTTTGTTTTTCCTGAAAATATAGGTGAAGAATTAAATGATAATAAAAACTTTTTAGCTTATGCCTTTAAAGTAAACAAATCGGGCAGGGTGGTAAATGTATTTGTTGAAGATAACTTATATTCAAAAGAAGTATATAATTTGAGTAAAAAGTACGAGAATTATGTAGAGAATTTTCTTAAGAAATACCCCAAATTAAATGTGTGCAAAATGCCAGATGCGCACAAACGTACATTTCGATTTAAGGTTATGTCTGGGGCTGCGCAAAATCCGATGGAACTTGTTTACATAAGTCCAGAGGAAGGCGGTTATACCGCCGAAGAATTGGCAGAAATGCACAGCGAGACGGGTGAAGCAGTGTATTTAGATGCCTGGATGAACCGGACAGGAAGCCAATCTCAGGCCGTTCCACAGACCCAAGAAAAGCTCAGTACTGCACTGATGAATAAGGCCTTGGGTGTCATTGGAAATACGGGCAGGGTGGTGCTCAAAGTCGCCTCTCTAGGCTTAATCAATGGAGACGCCTGCGCCAATCTTCGTGTAAAATCCCAGTTCAAAACGGCGGCGTACTTTAAAGTGCTCATCCAAGGCTCAGGATCTGCTGTATATTTGGTGTTTAAAAATGTACGGTCTTTCCTCAAAGGAAGCGCTGAGAATGGCGGACTTATCACTTTTGGCGACCGACTGCCCCCAGGACAAGAGGTGTATTTGGTAGCCCTTTCTGAAATTCATGGCCAAAAATATATGTCAAAAGTAGAATACGTAACGGACAGCCAAACCATAGCCATAGAGCCCAATACGCCCTTTAACCTACAATCCTTTCAGCAGTGGATCGACAATGAACCGGCTGCAAAAAAAGACAAGAATCCCAAGGCGAATTAAGCCCTAAGACCCTTGTCCATTAAGTATGGCAACGTAGTCCTTCAAACATTGTATTTCTGTGTCTAAAACAAAATGATTGAATTCTGTGTCCCCTTCTTTTCGGGAATTTTCTAAGGACTGATAATACAATAGCCTTTCAGTGGTATCGCCTTTGATATTGGCAATTACATAACCGTGCTGCAGGAGTATTAAATTCATAAGCAAGCGCGAGGTACGTCCATTTCCATCTATGAATGGATGAATGGCTACCAACCTCGAATGCATTTCAGCTGCGAGCAACACAGGCTGTATATGCTCGTGTTTCCGATACCATTCCAGCAGGCCTTCCATTTGAATGGAAACTTCCCATGCATCCGGAGGCATGTGCTTGCTGCCCCCAATACGAACTTGTAAGCTGCGGTATTTACCCGCATTTTCGCGGTCTATGCCGCGCAATACAAGGTTGTGTATTTGCAAAATAATGCCCTCGGTAATTGACCTTTTTTCTTGAACCAATTCCTTAATAAAAGCCACCGCCTCGGCATGGTTGATGGCTTCCAAATGCTCGCGCATGCTTTTCCCTGAAATCGTCAACCCTTGGTTTATAACCAAATCAGTTTCTTGCAAGCTTAGGGTGTTGCCTTCTATCCGATTGCTGTGAAATGTATACTCAATATCTAGCGCTTCTTCTATTCTGTAATTGCCTTTGCTTCTGATGCGGTCTAGCTCATCCTTCCAAACCTTCACCTCTTTCAGTTTTTCCGTGTAATCTTGAAATTGATTTGAAGTATTGAGCTGATAGGTGACTTGCTGCTCGGCTGCAATTAAGGCCTCTTTTGCCAAAGGCTCACCATCAAGCTCTTTCATGATTCTTGCGCTTAACCACAATACCATGAATTCAGACGATGGTGTTTGCAAGGCCTCTGCCAACAGCAACACTTGCGACTTGGTAGGTAGTCTATTGTTGCTTTCAAAGCGCAAGACAAGGCTTGAATCCACCCCAAGGTGCGCTGCAATTTCAGGCACTCTCTTGCCCAATTGCTTGCGGGCCTTGCGTAAGGTATTTCCAAAACTGGAATTCATGACTATTTTATTCATGACAAAATTAGTCATATTTCATCGGAAAAAAAAGTGGCACCATAAATTGCCACTTTTTTTTCTTTAATTCTCCCCTGTTAGGGTTTAAATCTATTCTATTTTAAGCACTTACACTTTTGCGGATAATATTCAAAGCACCTCCGGCCTTAAACCATTCGATCTGCTGTTCGTTATATGTGTGATTTGCCAAAATCGTATCCTTGCTGCCGTCTTTGTGGTTCAATAGCAATTCCAAAGATTTACCGGGAGTGAAGCTGGTCAAGCCAAGAATATCGATTGTGTCGTGCTCTTGAATTTTATCGTAGTCCTCTTTGTTCGCAAAAGTTAATGCCAACATTCCTTGCTTCTTCAAGTTGGTTTCGTGAATACGTGCAAAAGACTTCACCAATACAGCGCGCACACCCAAATGGCGAGGCTCCATAGCAGCATGCTCGCGGCTTGAACCTTCTCCATAGTTCTCTTCACCCACTACTACGCTAAATTCACCTGCAGCCTTATACATGCGCTGCACTTTTGGCACTTCATCATAAGCTCCAGTAAGTTGGTTCAACACTGAGTTTGGCTTCTCATTAAAATAGTTAATCGCACCAATCAGCATATTGTTAGAAATATTGTCCAAGTGACCTCTGAATTTCAACCATGGTCCAGCCATAGAAATGTGGTCAGTAGTGCATTTCCCTTTTGCCTTAATCAACAAACGCGCACCTGTTAAATCGGTTCCTTCCCAAGCTGCGAAGGGCTCTAACAATTGCAAACGGTTGCTGTCAGGCGCTACATTTACTTGAACACTGCTTCCATCAGCTGCTGGAGCTTGGTATCCGGCATCTTCTACTGCAAAACCTTTTGCTGGCAATTCCATTCCCGTTGGTTCGTCCAATTTCACCGCTTCACCATTCTCATTTACCAAGGAGTCAGTAAGCGGGTTGAAATCCAAACGACCTGAAATCGCAATAGCAGTTACCAATTCAGGACTGGCTACAAAGGCATGCGTATTTGGGTTGCCATCCTGACGGGCAGCAAAGTTTCTATTAAAGGAGTGAATGATTGAGTTCTTCTCTTTCTTCTCAGCACCTACGCGGGTCCACATACCAATACAAGGGCCGCAGGCATTTGCAAATACAGTGGCACCAATCTGATGGAAAGTATCAATGAATCCATCGCGTTCAATGGTGTAACGCACTTGCTCACTGCCCGGGGTGATGGTGAACTCAGCTTTGGTCTTCAAATTTTTCTCAGCCACTTGCTTCGCCAAGCTTGCAGCGCGGCTGATATCTTCATACGAAGAGTTGGTGCAACTTCCAATCAAACCGACTTCAATATTTGTAGGCCAACCATTGGCTGCTGCTGCTTCTTTCATTTTGCTTACAGGTGTTGCCAAATCTGGAGTGAACGGACCGTTGATATGCGGTTCCAACTCAGAAAGGTTAATCTCAATCACCTGATCAAAATACGCCTCTGGATTTGCATAGCACTCGGCATCCGCAGTAAGGTGCTCACGCACTTGGTTTGCAAGATCCGCTACATCAGCTCTGCCAGTAGCACGCAAGTATCTTTCCATACTGTCATCGTATCCGAAAGTAGAGGTGGTTGCTCCAATTTCAGCACCCATATTACAAATGGTGCCTTTACCTGTGCAACTCATATTGATGGCGCCTTCGCCAAAATATTCAACGATAGCGCCCGTTCCACCTTTTACAGTAAGAATACCTGCTACCTTTAAAATAACATCTTTAGGTGAAGTCCAACCACTCAGCTTACCTGTAAGTTTTACCCCGATGAGTTTTGGAAACTTAAGCTCCCATGGCAATCCTGCCATAACATCACAAGCATCTGCACCACCCACACCGATGGCGACCATGCCCAATCCACCTGCATTCACAGTGTGGCTGTCGGTTCCTATCATCATTCCACCCGGGAATGCATAGTTTTCAAGCACAACTTGGTGAATAATACCTGCACCTGGCTTCCAGAAACCGATACCGTATTTATTTGACACAGAGGATAGGAAATCAAAAACTTCCTTGCTTTCCTGATTCGCAAAAGCCAAATCCTGCTCTGCTTCCACTTTTGCATTAATCAAGTGATCGCAGTGCACCGTAGAGGGCACAGCCACTTTAGGTCTGCCTGCCTGCATAAATTGCAACAAAGCCATTTGCGCTGTTGCATCTTGCATAGCCACTCTGTCTGGTGCAAAATCTACATAAGACTGCCCTCTTTCATAAACATTAGAAGGATCACCTGCCCACAAATGCGAGTAGAGAATCTTTTCAGTCAATGTTAAAGGCTTGCCCAACAGGGTCCTAGCAGCTGCCACGCGGGCAGGCATTCTTTCGTAAATGGTGCGTATGAGATCAATGTCAAATGCCATAGTTTTAATTTGTCGCGAATTTACAATTTTTCACCTGCAATTTCATGGTGATTCTTTAGAATTATTCCATTGATTGTCAAATTGTGAATATACCCCCTTGCACTTATGTCAGGATTGTGTAACTTTGGTCGATCGTTTTAAGGGAGTCGACAAAAAATACTGTGTCATTGTCAACTCCAACGATAAAGCCTATGCAAAAAATCACTAATCCTCGACTCGCGCTTTTCTTACTCATTCTTGGTTTCCTGAGTCCTTTCGCACTCAAAGCCCAACCTGCGCAATTTAACCCCAGCACGACTGCTGGCTGTGCCCCGCTTGCGGTCACCTTTTACAATTCTAGCATTGGAAATGGTTCCTATGTCTGGAATTTTGGCGACCCTGGCAGCGGACCCTATGACAGCAGTTATGACTGCAGTCCCACACACACTTTTGTCAATGCAGGATCCTACACGGTGACGCTTTCCTATGTAGTAAATAACATTACCTACACCGCAACCCAAGTCATCACCGTTTACCCCAAACCTTTCCCTTCCATAACGGGTACAGATACCCTGTGTGAAGGCCAAAGTGCCCTGTATACGGCCAATGGATTTGTGGGCTCGAATTACTTGTGGACCGCCACGGGCGGCACCATCACAGGATCCAACTCGGCAAACCCCGTAAATATCAATTGGAATACCGCCGGTACTGGAATCATTGTAGTTACTGAAACCACGGTAAATGGTTGTAAAAACACGGGTAAACTCAATGTACTCGTGGCCAACCAACCCCAAATTGGCAATTTCTGCGACCTTAAAAGACAACCAGGGAGCACAGACCAAAATGGTAAAGAAGGCCGTTCTTGCCTCTGCCAAAACAATGTGAGTTCTATTCAAGCCATTGATATTCAAGGCTTCCTCATGAGCAATGCGCTTTACAATTTCCAATGGACGGTGCTTAGCGGTGGTAGCATCGTTTCAGGTGCCAATGCTAATGTCGTTCAAGTTTTAGCAGGCGCAGGCCCAACCGTAACCGTTCAATTGGTAGCGTACAACGATTTTGGCTGCACAGATACCCAAATTTGTGTGTTTGATGTGTGCCCCTCACCAACAGCTTCCGCAAAAGCAGATACCGCTTGCCTCAGCGGAGCTACGCACTTTAATGCAAGCGCCTCAAGCATTGCCGGACAAATTGTGTCCTACCACTGGAATTTTGGCGACTTCTCTCAAATCACTACTGTCTCTCCTTTTACCTCTCATACTTATGCAAACTTTGGCACTTACAATGTTACCCTTACCGTAAAATACGCTTCAGGTTGCTCGGATGATACCACCTTCGCTGTTTTGGTAAACAATGGCACACCGCCCCCAATTCTTTGCCCTGGAACGGTATGCCACCACACCAAACATTGCTATGGAACACCTTATTATCCTGGTGCTACCTATACCTGGACCGTTACCGGGGGTGTAGGCACGCCTTCAGCGAATGGCGATAGCATTTGTGTAGTTTGGGGCGCAGGTCCCTTGGGTAACATCACGTTGAA
>Ga0315904_10007406_pt1 | contig 14763 bp, 31 predicted proteins | sample LakEriMetagenome_6_FD_203529 | JGI IMG/M metagenome (GOLD analysis project Ga0315904, IMG submission 203529) | Freshwater fungal communities from buoy surface, Lake Erie, Ohio, United States - Buoy 12 MA120 | ecosystem: Environmental > Aquatic > Freshwater > Lake | place: USA: Lake Erie, Ohio... | reverse complement strand
GAACGTCTACTTTTGCCATGTTTTAGCCCATCCATGAGCCCGGAATCTGGTAGACCGGCTTCTTTGGCCCTGCCTTCCGGGGTTCGTTTACCACCAATCCAATGTACCGAAACGCATCCGCACCATGTGAATATATGTCGTGCAGGGGCGATTTCGAGAACTGTTTAGTATCTGGATCAACATCATACCGATAGTGCCTCAGACATTGTAGCCCCTGATAGCAATTTTCTTTATCAAAGTAACACTTCTGGAAAATGGTGCGAGCTGCGTTGATTGAGTCCGTGACCGGAACTCTCGGTAGGATCTGAACCTTGTAATTTGCCCCACGGACGATGTCCGCAATCGACCGACCGGCAGCCGCTAGAGTCGTGTTCTCAGCGTCATGGGGTAGCCAGATGGTGTCGTAAACGTAGCCCAAGGACTGCAACTGGGCCAAGTAGTAGCTCATGGTCTTTTGGTTGTCCTCAAGGTATCGGATAAGTCGGATCTCAAACCCGATGAACTGTACAAACCAGATAGCCGTATTGTCTGCCCAGCCCAAGTCAAATACCGCGTGGACGGGCTTGATCGCATCGTAGGGAACTTTGGTGATCCGACCGTCCATCTCTGCCATGTTCATCTCTTGGGCAAAGACCGCCCCATCGACCGTCCGTCTGCATAAGCCTTCCCAGACGTTTAGGTAGGCGTTGTGGTCATGGATCTCAAGGTTCTCTTTTTCCTCCCGCAGGGTCTGGGGGAACCACGGGTTATCGCGCCATGTAATCTTCTGGACTATGGCGTTCTCAAGCGGGCTGATCACGAAACGCTGGTAGGTCTCGTCAGTCTCTAGCTCCGGGTTAAAGGTGACCCATATCTCTGAGTTGTCCCTACGGATGGTTGGGATCAGGACGTTCCAGCTAGTCTTGGAGATAGTCTGGGCTTCCTCGCACCAGCAGATGTCCACGCCCTCAAAGGACTTGATGGACATAATGTTGTTTTTGAGTCCCGCAAAGAAGAACTCGGTTCCGTTCTTGCCCTTGATCGAGGTGTTGGTTACCTCGTAGAACTCCGATAAGCCTAGTTGCTCAATCTGGTCGGCTAGGAGCTTGTGGACTGAGTCCTTGATTGAGACCTGAAACTCTCGCGCACAGAGTATCCGGAGGGGATCTTTGGCTCCCTTGATCAGCAGGGCTCTGGCAACTCCCCATGACTTTGCTCCACCTCGGCCTCCGTAGAGAACCTTATAACGCTTGGGCTCAAAGAGACACGCAAGTTTGACCGGGAACTCTGCCTTAGCTACTGCGCGAGCTAGTAATTCTCTATCTTCTACAACCTCAACCATCCAGACGTTCCATGCAATTCATGTCTCGGCAGTTAGGGCATCCGTACTGAATGATGGGTGAGTTAAATACGTTGTCATCGACCAGCATCTTGTTCTGCGGGGTGTCTTTACCGCAATTAGTGCAATGCCACATAGGTTGATTAAACATCGATGATCTCCGGTTTTACAAAGGTGACCTGAATAGCGTTCAGTAACGGTGTCCCGTCCGCGTTCTCCATCTGGTTGATCTGGATCGCCTTGCCGTCTAGCCGGTCTATGACTTCCTTCACAGCCCAAGCTTCTCCCAGCTCTGCCTGAGTAAGTAAAGACTCAACGATCCTTGGTAGTCTCGCAGGGTTTTGTACCAACGCTTTTCGCAAAGCATCGTGGAACATCTTCCCCTTTACAGCATTAGTGTTACCTATCGGTGCGGCCATATTGATTAACTCAATCTATAAGTTCCTGACACGGAATTGGAAATGTAAACTATTCTCGTTTAGATTGCAACCTATTTCTGTCCTAAGAATTGCATTAACGGGTCGTTCTCAGCTTCTCCCATTCCTAAGAACTGCATGAGTGGATCTTGGTTCGCAATCGGGAAAGCTGGCGAGCCCGCAAACAATGGCTGGCCTTTTGACGCTATCTGTTCGCGCATCTGAGGAGTGATATCCATTGACCAGACTTCAACTTGCTTTGGTCGCATAGATGGAATTCCGTTAGCGTCTCTTGTGTAATCCCCCGGCATAGTGGTTTTAGTAACCTTTGTGCCGTATTTCTTGGTTAAGTTCTGTAACGCTTTAGGTAGGATTTCGTCATAAAACCCTTTTTGTCCTTCACCGCCTACTTGCAAGTCAACGCCACTAAACTTTACAGAGCTTGATTTGCCTTTTTCTGCCACTTCCATTGCAGAAGCCCAGTTATACCCACCAGAGAAAGTTCCGTCATCCCATTCAACTTTGTAAGTACCATCACCAGCGTCAACAACTTTGCCAGACACAAGACTTGGCTCAACTTTCATTACCTTGTCAGCCATTTCCTTGCCAATAACTTCATCTAACGCTTTGCCGGTAAATTGATTAGAACCTGACCCATAGCCCGTAACGATTCCGTTTTGGTCAACCATCAATTTAATGCTTGTCCCGCCTGTTGGGTCGATTCTTACGGAGCGCGTACCGTCTGCATTAACCATTGGGACATTGATGCTATCCACCTGCTTACTTAGGTCATACCGTTCTGCCTGTGTCTTGCCGGTAGTAAACGCTAACTTATCATAACCTTTGTCTACTGCTTCTTGAATTGCACGTTTTAGGGCTAGCTCATGCCATGACTTTTTAAATGGTGCGTCTGGTACGCCTTCGCTTACTTTGCGTTCAATGGTTTCATATTTGACATCAACCGTATCTTTCCACCCAACATCAATTGATGCTTCTGCTTCGGCTTTAGTTTTGCCAAACCCAATAGGAATCCGCTGCCCAGATTTGGTTTCGTAATAAGCCTCAACTGTTGTTTCAGTTTGTGGCCCGTACCCCTTCTTACGCCCAGCCTGATGCCAATCTGACTGTATTTCTTCTATAAACAAGGCTTTCTTACCATCTATTACACGGTCATTTGCCCGCAAGTGGGTAAGGATATTGGGTTGTTCATAATGGGAAGATTTAAATGTGCCTTCAGCGTAATCTTGTAAACCGCCTCTAGCGACTAATTCGTCATATCTTTCTTGGGTCAATGGTGCTGCCCCCCTCCATGCACGACCGTCATTTACTTCTTCTAAACTTTTAACTCTTGTACGCTCTGGCAGCGTCAGCAATATCTCTCTGTAATTCTCTCCACCGGGGATAGTATATTTTGAAAACTTTGATGGTCTACCACTTGTTTCAAGAATTTGGTTATATTCGTTCCGAGTAAGCCTTCCTTCTGAATAATCAATATCAGCCTTGGCTCTGATGTCCGCACCACCGCCCAAAATTGTTTCTTGAACATCTGGCTTGTTCGCCGTTATGTAGTCTTGAACCTCTTGCTTGGTCACCGTGGGCTTAGATTGTAAGAACGTATCCAACCCTAAAACTTCTATTTCCTCTGGCTTTACGCCGGGAGTCTTTTGAATCTGGGCTAAAAATTGGCCTCCAGAGCCCTTGTTTTGTAACGGTAGAGTGGCTTCCTCAACCTTTGAGTAAAAGCCTAATGGTGACCTTGGGATCTCCCGCAAGGGTACTGTTCCAGCAGGCGCAGTCCTAGCCGACATCCCTAATGCCCCAATCGGAACTGATCCGCTGGTCGCAAGGCCACCCCCAAACATATTAAGAGCCGTGTTCAGGGCTTCTTCTTCGTCAAGCACCTCACCCCGCGCAGCTCGGCCCGGAGCCTTAATCGCCCGGATAAAGTCGTACAGGATCTTCGGAGCCACCAAATCGGGCATAAACCGGTTTTTGACCCTCGGGTCTTGGAGCATGACTGAGCCCATCATCTCAGGGCTTACACCGTAGTCTGACGGCAATGATCCCCGCATCCGGGGTAGTAGGCTTAACCTCTCAACATTCGGATCAAGATTGAATAAGTCTGAGAGGGTGGGCATTACTTTTTACCTTTAGTACCCTTTTTGGCTTCCCGTTTGACCGCATAAGCTATCGCAACCGCTTGCTTGACCGGTTTCCCAGCCTTGACCTCGGTCTTGATGTTCTGCTTGAACGCCTTGTCTGTCGTGGATTTCTTTAGCATGGCTACTTCTTTGCTGTCTTGGCTGACTCTTTGAACGCCTTTGCTGTGGGCGCTCCCTTGCTTCCGGGGGCTCGCATCTTTTCTGGGGTCTTGCCCGCTGCCTTTTGAGCCTTGATTCTCTCGCGCTTGGCGTGGATGTTCGCATAAAGTCCGGTAGCCATCAGTCATTCCCCTCGTTTTCGTTAATCTTGACGGTATCTGCCTTGATCTTCGCAAGCCACCAATTGCAATCCGCAATCGCTCCATCCAACGCTTGAAGATTTGCAATGGTGACGGCGCGTTGTTGATTAAGTTCCGCAACTCGCGCAAGTATTGAGTTCTCATCCATTAACAGTTCCAGTTTTTCAAGGCCGCAGCCTTACGGGTGGGTCGGCCCTTCTCGTCCTTCATCGGGCCGGGGACTCCACTCATCCGCGCACAAAAAGACTTTTTACGGCCTTCGTCAGCCTTTGTCTTAGGGTTTGGAGCTGGAGCTTTAAGGTTTGAATTATTTTTCGCATTGTATGCCGCCCTTCCTTTTGCAGTCATGCCCGCACCCTGCTCCACGGGCTTGTAGTTCTTGCCCTTGCCAGTAGTAGTCCGGGGTATGGGTTTATTGGTTGTTTTCATCGATCCAACACACATCCTTCCATGACATCATAAGCAGTTTTTGGCCTTCTTGCTCTACTTCTTGATACGTCAGGTACTCGCCTGTTGTTCCGTAACGAATCCTCTGACCTACCTCGCAGGGGTTAGGAATGATCCTGCCCTTCTTGTCGTATTCACCCGGCCCAACAGCCACCACCTCGCCTATGTTAGGGTTTTCCCGCATGATTACTTCAAGGATTGCGCTCTTTTCGCGCTCAATCGGCTTGACTAGAATCCGGTCTCTCAGGGGTCTTATCATTTCTTTTGCGTGGTTTAGGGTTGATTTCGGGTTTGGGGGTGTCCTTGGACTGATACTCCCCGCACCATTGCGTGTCTTGCTTCATTACATATTCGGGATACCGCTGGCACATACCGAACTTCTGGTTTGCCAGAAAGAACTTACAAGTCCCGCAATTCACTTCAAGTTTTCCAGCTTGTAAATCGTTGTGTTAATCAGATCCGTAATCCCGTCTATCAGGTTCTGGATCTCTGAATCTTGTGGTAAGTCCTTTCGGGTGTCATCCACATAGCTCCGCAGAGCCTTCATGTACGCAAGCGGGTCTTTATCCATATAGACCTCTTGCTCTTTATCGACCTCTCCGAATATCCCGTTGCGACCCATATAGGTCTCAACCAGCCCGTCAACTAGGTCAGGCATGGCTTCGTAGAACTTGCCCAATGCTTTATGGGCAGAGTAGCTAGTAGTCTGCCAATGATAGACATGAGCGCAACTTGCAGAGTGCAAGAGGTTTAGCGCGAAAGATTCCATTTCACCCATGACTAGATTCTGCACTTTCCTCAAGGTTGACGCAATAGACATTTACCAACCGTGGGCCTGTCTTGGCGTTGGTTTCCTTACCCTTTTCGCACCGGATCTTGTTCGTTGCCACCAGCTTAAATAGCACCGCCTTAACCGAATGGTTCTTCGCATGGGTCTTAATAGAAATCTCTCGCCTTGTCAGGTTCGGATACTTCGTTAAGACCTTTAGGATGTCTCGGCTGAGAAACGGCCTACGGGTGCGCTTTTGGGGTTCCATCAAGCTATTATAAACTGTTTGGTGGGAGGCGGTGTGTACGACAACCGGATCTCACGATGCTCCATTTGTCCCTCCCCCCACCAGCTTTACTTTTACCATACCCAAACATTGATCGCTCACCTTATATGTGCAATCAATCCTTTTATCGTTGATTTTCCAAGCGTCCGCAAGCCCGTCCTGCCCCGCCTTGAAAGCACCAACCATGTTGTCCTTATCCCGTGGCCTTCGGTCTGGGGGGTAGAACTCCACCTCCAGATATATCGGGCCTTCCTCGGGTATCTCCCACTTCTCTTGTAGGGCTAGCATCCTGACCGCAAACCGGTACTTCTTCTTGGCTGACGCTTGCGGAGCCCAATGGCCTGAGTAGTTGGGACTCAGCTCCTTGGGGGGCCACGGCAGGGACAAGCGTTCTTTTCGGTCAATCATTTAACGCACTTTCAGCCATATGGCAAAAAATGCCACATTCAATTGCCTGTTCAGTTGGATAATCCCCTACGTCTTTTGGTAGCTCGGTCAGCCAAATCCTAGTTCCCTTATGTTTTAGTATTTTTGCGTTTATTTTGCGTTCCATTTGCGCCATACGTTCAAATTGTTTTGGAAAATCTACTTTGATTTTATTCCAATACCCCAAACCACCTTTTACGCAACCTATGCAATTATTATTTTTATAACCTAATTTATACATGGCTGGTAATTCAATATTTGCCCGTTGCAAAATTGCAAGGCAATCTTCTTTAGTTAAGTTTTTTTCAATCAAAATTGACCATAAATTTACATTGTTATTCGCATCAATAAACCGGTCTACGCGGTCTTGTTCCTCTATGGTGTAACCAAAAACCTGACGATCATTTGGCAATTCATAACCTTTTCGCATTTCTTTTTTAAGCAATCTAGTACATGGCGCGCCAGCCACGCCAACCAAATAATTTCTTTTTTCAAATACTTCATAAATACTGCCATCATATTTTTTGTTGCTAATTACTTTAATTTCTTGCCCAAACCATTTTTCACAGTCGTTTTTGAACCTTATATTGTCTGGGTGTTCTTCTTTGACATAACAGTAAACAATTTCGGCTGGCCCTTCCATTAAAGCTAATTTTGTCGCCACCGCTGACGCTGCGCCACAAGAAAACCAACTGACTACTCGGCTCACCGCAGTAACCTTTCAATTGTGTCATTCAGTACGCTCAGTTCGGTCTTTTTCAATACGTTCCAAATAGCCTTGCGACCGTGGATACCGTTATGGCTCCCTTGATGGCAGTCCTTACAAAGGGGTATACAGGTGTACTGTAGCCCCTGCTCGATGTGGTGTGCATCAGAGGGTTCCGCAGCTCCGCAAACCCCACAGGGCAAGGATTTGACCGCCGCCAAGTGCCGTCTTTGAGGGGCGGTGAGCTTATTGTTCACGCAGCCTAGACTTTCTAAGACAGGTGGTCTTGCACCCGCAATGGGGTTCGCGCTTGTAGTCCGGTAGGAACCCAAACTTCATATCCAAATACTTGGCCTCTATCTCCCTCAATACCTTGCAGTCTATCCCCATGACCAGCCTATCCCGGCAGCCAAGGCATTGCAGATTAAATATCCGCGAGTTCTTTTCACACTTCTCACAGGTCACCTAAGACTTCCCATGCGCGTCTAGCCACTTCTGAAACTTGTCCGTTTCCAATGGCTTTAAGTCTGTCCACCCTAGAGGCCACCCCATCAGCCACTCGACCCACGTTGGGTTCAATTGCCCACCACGATGTTTTTGTTCTTTTATTACCGCAGTAACCAATGTCACCTGTCCCTTTTTTGTTGCTAGATGTTGTTCGCTCCTCGGCCCCCTTCGGCCATCCCAAGCGTTTGGTGTCGGCCATTTTGGAACCTTCCCCTGTGCTTCTCTCACATCCCGACCCGCTATGGCTAATGCTTCCTCTAAACTCATCTTCCCCGCTTCCCATACTTTTCTCATAATTCTGACTGTTCCCTCGCATGGCATCATTGATGCTGTTGGAGTTGGGAAGATTGGCTCTAATCCAGATTCTGTCCCTCTGATGGTTTGCTCCAACGTCTGCTGCTCCCAACACTCCCCATCTCGCATCAAACCCCATCGAGGCCAAGTCTCCGAGAACTCGTCCAAGTCCCCTAGAAGTGAGCATTGGTGAGTTTTCCACGAACACGAATTTGGGTCGTACTTCGTGAATGATCCTTGCCATTTCTCGCCACATTCCTGACCGTTCTCCGTCAATTCCTTCTCCCTTTCCAGCTGCGGAGATGTCTTGGCATGGAAACCCGCCAGATACAACGTCAACAATTCCTCGCCACGGCTTTCCGTCAAAGGTTTGTACGTCATCCCAAACCGGGAAAGGCGGGAGAAAGCCGTCATTTTGTCTGGCGCACAGTACGCTTGCTGGGTAGGGCTCCCATTCGACTGCACAGACTGTTCTCCATAGGAGGAGATGTCCCCCAAGTATTCCTCCACCAGCGCCCGCGAAAAGAGCCAACTCATTCATTGATCCCCCTTAATTCGTAACCAAACCAAGACTTCTCCCCAACTAAGAGGTGTTTCACCAAAATCGGGCTCCCGCAACCCAAATAATGTGTAGTCAATCCTCATGCGACCTTGACCGATGCCCGCATAACGGCGCTCTTAAAGTCTTGAGGGTGAGTAAATTGGCTCTCATCGATGCCCAGCTCTCGGCCTTTAGCCTGAATCCCCGCCCAAGTCTCGTGCCACTCCTTGCCCTGAACTACCCCCGGCAGGGTGACTTTCAGCTCGTCCTCCCACCTCTCTTGGCGTAAAAACGTGGCTGGGTAGGGTATGAACTGACCGTCATTCTTGCGCCATTGGTCTGACCGGCATTGAGCCTGAATCGCCTCTAGTAGCTCCGCAAGGGGTGGACGGATTTGGTCGGTCTGCTTCCAAGCCTTCCTCGCGTCCCCCTTGGCAACCTTCTTGGGGTAGGCTTTCCAAAAGGTCTCAAAGTCAGTCATCTTCACGCTCCCGTATGGACTTCGCAGCCTCTTTACTGACGTACCCGGCTAGCTTGGCGCACTCGGCTCGCTCGTACTGGACGGCCTTCTTGATGGCCTTGACCATGATCTCTGAGGCGCTCTGCTTAACGTCCCCGATGACAACCTCAAGCATCTTGGCTATCTGGGCATCTGAGGCCGTCCAAAGCGGTTTAATCAGGTCTCCCTGAGTGCGGATCATCCCAACCGACAGGGCTAGGTGTTCTATATCGTCACGGGTCATTTTTTTTGCCTTATCTGAGCTGCTAGTTCAAGACCAACCTCCCGGTAGTCCCGGTCGTAATCCTCGACCTCGGCCTCAATCTCACGGGCGCAAGCCTCGCGGGTCTGGGCCTCAACGAGGTTTGATAGAGCCATCAAAAACTCGTCAGGACTCAAGCCCTGCGGGACTTTTGCGATTAAATTGCCTACGTTTTCTGTATCCATGTCTGAAATACTAGGGCTTTTAGAAACTGTTTGCAAGTCCTTATCGACCAAAGACCGACCAACTAGCAAAAACAGGTTTTTGCCAGACTTACATGGAGATGTATCCCGTAACAACGGTACTCTAGGTAGCCATGCCCACTACTAGACGGATATAGCGGGTGTCGACCCCGGCTCCGTGGCTACTTATTCCACGGCCTCTATCCCATCCCCGCCTTCTACTTTGCTGGCGTTTCGCGCAGTCGGAAATGGAAAAACCCTTTAGTGGAGACTTGGGCTTGACAGGCCAGCATCGGGCACGAACCAAACGATGACTACAAGCCCCCACTAAAGGGTTCTGGGTACTACGTTCGTGCCAAACGCCGGGGTGTCACTTCCGACGCATGAATTGTAACGGTTTCCAATAACGTCCAAGTTAGATTAACCCCACACTTTGTAGGGAAATATAAAAATAATTGAAAAAGGTGTTGACATGGGTAATAAACAGTTTACTATTCATATCACGGTCACTTGATCGTAACTAACCGGAGAGAATAATGGAACAGAAAACAACTTTGACACACAACGAAATTTGGTCTTTGATTGACAAGCTGATGGGCGCTGCTGGCAAACTAAGCGATGTGCAAGAGTTTGGTTGCACCCAGTTTGTTAGCGAGCAAATGAACGCGGCTAAGCGAGACATCTTTAACGTCATCCGCACTTTAGATCCACGCAAATAATTAACGGGGCTTCGGCCCCCACCTTCGGAGAGAATAAATGACAACATCACAAACTTGGTCAATATATCGGGATGATCCTGTTGACCATGTCCTCAGAGTAACAACCCCCCAAGGCTATTACCACCAATGCGTTCATTGCAAGGGTCGCATCTTTACGTCTGACCATGACTGCCTTGAGCGTTTTATCAACGACCACCAAGACTGTGAGGCAACGAAATGACTGACGCAGAACACCATCAGCAAGAACTTGAGCAACAAGAGCAAGAGGAAAAGATAACGATCCAGCACCTAGACCTGATTGCTTACAAGTGTCTTGGTGTAGCCCAAGCAGTTCGTGACCTGAGTTTTATGCGTGACCCGGAGTCGTTTGAGAAGTCTAGAGCCCGCTTAATCGAGCTGGCAACTGAGTTTGATAATCTAAGGAGAAAATACGATGAGCAAAGCACCAAGCACTAAGATTGACAAGGTAGCGCACCACTTAGTTACCAAGAAAAAAATTACAAGCTGGGAGGCGATTCAGTTGTACCGCGCTACACGCCTAGCCGACATTATTTTTAACTTGCGTAATGAAGGCTGGTTGATCAACACGATTATGATTCAGAGAGACAAGACCCGTTACGCAGAATATATTTTGATCAAGGCGGGAACCAAATGACTAAAGACCAGATTGGTGATTTAATAGGTGGCGCTCTACTTGCGCTAGTAGCAATAATGGCAATGTTTATCTAAGGAGAATAACTTGAATACAGGCATAGTAAATATCAGAGGTAAAGAGTATCAGACAGTAGCTTTGCGGGTTCAGAAGTTCCGCGAGGCTCACCCGGAGTGGGAACTATCTACCGAGATCATCAAGGCAGACGATACCGTGGTGATCATGCAAGCTCGGATCTACACAGATTTGGGCAAGTGCATCGCTACGGGCCACGCAGAGGAGTTCAGAGCGTCTAGCCAGATCAACTCAACATCCGCTTTAGAGAACGCTGAGACCAGCGCCATCGGTCGGTGTCTAGCTGCGGCTGGTTGGGGTGGTACTGAGTTCGGCTCTGCTAATGAGGTTCAGAACGCTATACACCAGCAAGCCACGCCTAAAAAACGTGAGAGCAAGAGTAAAGAGGAACTGCTCAAGATAATCAATGAGGCATCGAGCCCTGAGATCCTCTCGGTCTTTTGGAAAGCTCTGAGCCCAGAGGAACGTGAGCTGGTCAGGACTGAGGCCGCGCACAAGGGCGCAAAACTCAAAGAGTCCAAAGGTGTTTTGAAAATAGGGGAGCCAAGAGATGCGTGAGGCCAACCCATTCCAGCTTGATGGGAACTGGTGGAACGACCGGCTGGGCAAGCTCACGGCCTCGCGTATGGCGGCGGCTATGAACTTCCTGAAGTCTGGCAAGGAGTCCACCGAGCGCGAGAACCTACGGTATGAGATTGTCGCGGAACGGATCACCAATACCTTTGCGGATAAGTACACCACCTCTGATATGCAATGGGGGGTAGAACAAGAAGCTGCCGCAAAGGAACGGTTTGAGTCTGTGACCGGCCTGATAGTCACGGATACACCGTTCATTGACCATCCGCGTATACCGTTTTGCGGTTGCTCACCGGATGGATTCGTGTCTGACGGGTCGCTCATAGAAGTCAAGTGTCCCAAGACCAAGACCCACATGAAGTACATCGCCAACCAAGAAGTCCCTGCGGAGTATAAGCCGCAGATGACCCTACAAGCTGCGGTCACCGGTAAGCCGGTCTGGTTTGTTTCCTACGATCCGCGCATGGGTGAGGGTAAGGACTTATTCATCAAGAAGTTCAAACCCACCCCGGAGGAAATCAAGGTGGTCGAGGACGCAGCCGAGCAGTTTTTGGCTGAGTGTGATGCCCTGTTTGATTTCTACAACAACAAAGCAGTTTATTTCGATAAGGATTAAAAATGTTACTAATTGGATTAGCTCGTATAGGTAAAGACCCAGCAATTCGCCATACCGCTGACGGTAAGCCCGTGATGGATCTGTCGCTGGCTATGGACTACGGCAAGAAAGGCGCGGACGGCAAACGGCCTACGCAATGGATCTCCGCGACCATGTGGGGTGACCGCGTGGAGAAGCTCCAATCTCACCTAATCAAGGGCCAGAGCCTCTTTGTGACCTTGTCTGAGCCTCACCTTGAGGAATACAAGCGCAAGGACGGAACCACGGGTACTTCGCTCAGAGCGCGGTTAAATGAGCTGGAGTTTGCTGGAGCCCCGCGAGATAAGGTGCGCGAGGAGCCAAAAGAAAACTTTGACTCCACCGGCCTAATTGATGACGTGCCTTTTTAGGGGGGTTTATGGAAGATATTTCGTCACTAATTATTAAGCTCGACCTAAACCTGTCAGAACTAAAGCGTCTGACCAGAACCCCGGCGTTTAGCGATAACGAAAAAATTACGCAGATCATTTTGGATATGCGCTGGCAGTTATCGCAAGCCCTGACATCAATCGGTAAATCAGATGCCAGACAGGATTAAGTGCTGGGCTCTTAAGGATTCAAGGGGGCGCTACGTTCAAATCGAACATGGTGCGATGCCGCAAGAAGCCTTTAAGAACTTGACATTTAGAACTCAGCGGGCGGCTAATGAATGGCTGGCTAGGAACTTGTACTGGTACTACAAGGCCAAACCAGTTCAGGTAATTGTCAATATCAAGGAGGTAGGTGAGCCATGACATTTATTTCTCATTTAGTCGCTGCCGACATTTGGTTTTTTATTCTGTGGATGATTGCGATGATCGCAATGGTCTGCTTTGTATGCTCACAAAAGGAAAAAAAAGATGAAAAGACTACTGATAGTTTTAGCCCTGACCGGGTGCGCCACCACAAGCCCCGGGGGTTATAGCGTTCCACCACCAGCTCAGAAGCTCATTGTGGATAAAGAGGTTCACGCCATGACCCGCTTAGAGACCGCCAACGCCATTCAGGACTGTCAGGCGGCTAGGACTAGGGCTGTGGTGATCTACGGACGCAGGGCCGTGGGAGGGGTGACTAGGGACGTTGTAATCGATGTAACGTGCGCCCCGCTGTACTAAAAAAGAACCCGGCCTAAACCGGGTCAAGCCCCAAAGGGCAAAGAGAAAGCGTCTTAACTGTAGCCCCGAGTTCCCTGCCGGTCAATGATTAACGCCTGACCGCGTGGGGACGTTTCCGGGGTGTTTGGAACGCTGATGTGCGTCCATGAGTCAAACTCTAGGATGATCTGATCAAAGGGCACAGAGGCCGCTATACAAGCCTCTACAACCTCTCTAGGCTTCATGCCGGGAACCCGTAGGTCAGCCGCACAACCTAGACGGTGCTGGGAGGTGTCCTTAGACCCCACCGCGTCATTGACCTGTTTCGACCGAAAGGCCGAGTTGATCATTACGGGCTTCCCACCAACCGCAGCCTTGACTTGCTCTAATAGCGCCGCCAGACGGATTAAGTTTTCTTTTTCCGCGTTAGACGGAATGTTAAGCCAACCGTTACGCTCGGCGGTCTCAGACCGGGTCAGCTCATCGTAAGTGAAATGTTCAGATAGGTTCATTTTTGTTGATTGCTTCCTATTTTGATTCCGGTAATTAGCCCAATAAACCCCCCAACAATGGTCTGAAAGGCTGGCATCAACATCTCAAAAATCTTGTTGTTGTCTACATGAGCGTCAAATAAGCCAATACAGACCGATACCGTCATACCCAAGAGGATCATAGACAGGGAAATGGTCGCAATAATCGTTATCCAAAAACCAAGTTTTTCAAGGTTGGAGTTCATTTCTTCTTGTCCATAATATCGTCAAGCTGCTGGGACTTCTCCTTAGATCCCTGACTTGACCCAAAGTAGTAGCCCAAGACCATCGTCATAGCAGAGGTCAGCGCCCCTAGAACGTATATCAAAATATCTTTAGATTGGGTATTGACCTCTACAAAAATAATCACTAGGAACAAAATAAAGGTCAGAGACACGGTTCCCAAGGCCAAGATGGGCGTGACAATCTTATTGATTACCGGCGCAAACTCGCTAGTCGCAATCTCAATCTCACGCTTTCGGGCAGAGTCCATCTCTTTTACATGAGCCTCCAGCTCCGCAAGTTGACCCTTCTGAGCCATTTCCATGAGCGTAGCCTGTGCCTTTGCTTTGGCCTCTGGGTCGGGCAGAACCTTATCTAAGACCTTCTCTCCGATGCTTAGTAGAGCTGCTATTGGAATCATAAGTGCCCCTTATAGATGTAATAAATACTGACCAGCAAGAACGCGCCCAATACCGCGTAAATTTGTGTCTGTCTCCAGAGCTTTAGATCCCGGCCCAGCTCGTCCTTATTGGCCCGAGACTCTGACTGCATCTTTTCCTTGATGTCCAAGACCTTGCCAAACTGGATACGGCCCTCGTCCTCGCCAAACTGCTGGCAGAGAACCTCCTTGACCTCATCTTCCATCTGCTTTAGCCGGTAGAGCCTACGCCACTCGGTCATGGCGGTCATGATCGTAATGTCACCAAACTCTGTCCTCTGGCGTACCTTGTAAGCCTTGCGAGCCTTTAGCTCCGCAACCCCAAAGTTCTGTATGGACTCAACGGCGGTGCTGATTTCCTTGCCAGACTGTATAGCCGATTTTATGCCCTTGGTTGCACTCTGGGCCGCCGCAATGATTGGATCTATGTCGCTCATAATTCATTTGTCTGCCTTGTCGTTGAGGCGATCATATAGCGATCCGATTAAGCTCTCTATCTTGTCGAACCTTGCAGCCATCTCAACTCGAACTTCTTTGAGGTCATCTCTGCGGACGTACAGCTCACGCAGTTCCTTTTCTATCTCGTGGGTGTCCTTACGCAGCTCTTTTAGTGAGTCCCATAGCTCTCGGGCAAACCAACCCATTGCAGCCACAATCGTACCCAACCCAAGATTGATAACGGTCTGCCAATCCATGTTAGGTTTTCAT
>Ga0315904_10007405_pt1 | contig 14766 bp, 25 predicted proteins | sample LakEriMetagenome_6_FD_203529 | JGI IMG/M metagenome (GOLD analysis project Ga0315904, IMG submission 203529) | Freshwater fungal communities from buoy surface, Lake Erie, Ohio, United States - Buoy 12 MA120 | ecosystem: Environmental > Aquatic > Freshwater > Lake | place: USA: Lake Erie, Ohio... | reverse complement strand
CTTCCCGTGCGCGGCTTGACTTCAGGAAGAACAAGCCAGCGATGTTTTCTGGCATGTTGAACACCTCGATGGTCTGGGCGAGGATGAACTGTCCTGGCTTCAGCTCGTAGGGATTCTCTGCGGTGCGTCCTGCAATGCTGAGCGGGCGCATGTCTAGGTTCTCTGCCGACTCGATCATGATCGTGTCACCAAGCCGCAGGTCAAGACTGGCTGGATTGACCAATGCCTCGTCATGATTTTGCACCATGCCGTCGGTGCAGAGTGCTTTGATCTCGTAGTCGCAGAGGATGGTCATCGTTTAATTGCAAGAAAACTCGAAGTTTAGTGGTAATGGCTAATGAATAGGGACTTACAAAAGGAAGGCTTGCTTGCACGGTGCCTCTAAAAGGGAGAACGCACCCTGTGGAACCGCACCGCGTCCTCGCTGGGAACCTTTAACTTCACGCGCTTGGGAAGTACAGCCCACCAGTTAGCCCGACCAGTGGCATCCCCTACGCAGGCAGCAAGCCGAACAACGGGATCAGTTGCTCCTTTATGCCCCATCATCAGTGCTCGTGATAATGCCGTGTAGCGTCTAACTGCCAGCAATACTCCAGATAAGCTATCTGCCACTCAGCCTCACTATTCAGCATGTACTGCTGAATTGGGCTCAGCTTGATGCAGTCCTCAGCAGGAATACGGTCAAACAGACCAAGCAAGCGCATTGCTAGCCGCCACACAGCTTTGACCATCAGCCTTTGTCCTCGTTGAAGTTGGCTACCTCAGTAACAGCGCCTTTAAAGCCGTGGTAATACAACACGCCTTTGCGCTGCTCATCTGGGCAGAAACATTCATAGCGAAGATCACGCACGATGTCGGTCAAAAGTGACAGAGCGTCATTCATTGCAAAAATTGCATCCTGGTGACAGGTTTCAGTGTCGTCGTCGTACCAGGCACCCATTGCGCTGATAACTGCGCTTTGAATCACCTTGAGTTGCGCTTCGTGCTTTTCTAGCCACTCACCCTTGAGCACCAAACGTTGCACTCTCTCTTGATGCATCTGCTTTTGACGGTCCTCGGCATCGTTTTTGTTTTGATCCATAATCGGTGTAGTCAACATGCGCTCCTTGATAGCTGCTTGAGTTTCAGACGGTTGGTTTGCCAGTGGCAGTGCCCAAGCGATTAGATCATTGCCGTTTTGTGCAGGACCACGGATAGCAGCACGGATCGGAACGGTAGAAGGCACGATTGCCCACCAGTCCTCGTTGTCTGGCTCATAAACCAGAACATCAACAAAGCCTTGGTGTTCGCTGTGCATGACGGCTACCCTGCCGCCTTGCTTCTTACCGTTACTGTCGCTTTGTTTACTGTGGAACCAGCGGTAGGGAACCGCCTCAATGTTTTTAGGAGCTGTGGTGGTTTCGGTCATGAGAAGCCTTCTTCAAGGTCAACGGTGATGCCGCATTCGGTCCATAGACGTGCGGCGTAGAGTTTGCGCAGCTCGCGTATTTCGCTAGCTTTTGACCAGTTTGCGTGACGTTGGAAGTAATGCTCACGCGTTGTCTCCCATGAATAGCCGATAAAGATCAGCTCACTGGGGACAGATTTAACTGCAGTACGAAAGTTCATTGGCGGCGCCTGTGAAACATCTCTGTCAGCTTTGCATTGAGCTTGATGATTTCATCAGCCCAACTGCCAGCTTCAATTTCAGCATTTCCACTCTCTGGATCGACGAGGGTGTTGTGAGCATTTCTGGCTAGCTCATACAGCAGATCAAGTTCAACTGCATCAAACTGACAGACGTAGGTGTGATCGTGCCTGTTGCTGCTGGTGCAGGTTGGATCAAGCTGTTTCATTTTTAGACCTCCATTCTCCACACCAATCTTCAGGAAAAACATCTGGCTGCTTCCAGAAAATATCTGAACAATCAGTAGTGGCAATTGGTTTTGGCGCGTATCGTCGGCATAGACCATGCTCCTGAACTATCTCACGATAAAACTTACAGTTACAGCAAGCCTGATTTTCGAGACGAGTTTTTAAGCTTGTCATCGCTGAACCTCCTGTGTGCCGCTATGGGTTGAGCCGTGATGTCCGCTGGCTTCAATGCTGATCATGGCGAAGACTGATGCAGCGAACAGAAAGCAGATGAAGTTGTTGACGTAGCTGAGGGTTTTAGTAGCTGTTCCACGCGTCCGCCTGCGGGACGTATTCGACGTGGAACGTCGCACCCGTGATGGTGCAGGAGCGCTTGAGAATGTCGAGCTTGTCGTAGGCGACAGCTTCGAGAAATGCGGCAGAGCCGGTTGGTGAGGTGCGTGTTCCATATTCATCGGTGATTGTGCAGAAAACTTCGTACATAGGTCAGGCTTGGTTGTAGCCATCAAACCACTCGCCATCTTTGCGAGTTTCAGGATTGCGGCACCACTGCTGTGCCTGCTCAAGGGTTAAACCGCGTTTGATTACCCGGTTGGGTTTGCTCAGGCTTGGGTGGTAAAAGCGGATGATGTTGTAGGTAGGCATGGTTCAGCGCAGCGCGAGTTTTTGTGCGACGAGCGTTTGAACCTGTTTCATCTGCTTGTTCACCGCACGCTTAGCTTTGCCGCAGGCTGCAAAATCACCGCGAGCGAAGCAGTGCAGGTACTCGGTTTGGGCGTTTGAAAGTCGCTGCTTGGCAGCCTCCAGGTCTGCAAGGATCGTGTTCATCGGAAGGGCTGAGGCGGGGTAGCTGGGCGCCTCATGCAGTAATGATGCCAGGGAATCCGGCGGAAAGCAAGGGGAAACGCAGCGGATTTGCCGAAATCAGTCCGCACCGTGCTTCAGCCCTGGGAACTGCCCGCCCTTGCTGCGACCAGATTTCCCAGCCCGTCTGCGTCCTAGCCGCTCGTACTTCCGCTCGCTATCCTCCTGCGCTTGCACCACTGCCTCCTCGTATCCCGGTGGCGCCAGATCTGGTCGGCGCTGAAAAATGGCAGTCCAGTCCAAGTCGCCTAAAACGGCAGTTCCGTCAGCTTGAATGCGTCCCACGCGTCCACCCATGCCATCAGGCATTCGTCTGGCTCGTTCTGGATCAGTCTGCAGCGCCCAGGTCCGACGACCACGGTGTAACAACCATCCACCGTCAGTTTCGGGTGGTGGTCGATCAGCATGGCAAGGTAGCCGCCGAGCTGCGCCTTAGCAGGTTTTCGCCTGTCTACCGCAGTTTCGTTACCAACTGTTTTCAAGTCGCCCAAAATCACCTTCCCGTTCGGGCTACGCAGCAAAAAGTCGAAGCTGCCGCCGATCCCCTTTCGCGCATCGCATAGCCGGTACTCGACCGCCAGCGGTTCAGAATCACGCAGCAGCCAGCAGTCCTGCAGCGCCTGCGTCCATTCCTCGTACTCGGTTTCCGGCAGTTCCTGCCCGCTCAGCATCGATTCGCAGAACCCGTGAACAGCATTGCCACGGGGCGCCCACAGGTGCTTGGTTCGCTCGAACTGCACCGCCTGTTCCGGTGTGGTGCGGTTGGTGACCTTGGAGACGCTGAACGGCAGCCACCGCCCCTGGTAGCGGTAGCGATGCAAATCCTCGTAAAAGTCAAGCTCTGGGATGGGCGGCAGCAAGTTGGCAGGACGGCGTTGGCATGGCATTATGGCGCGGTTCCGCCTGGAAATCAACTCCCATGACCATCGGCAAAGGCATCTCCGTTGAAATTGACGAGACCATCCTCAAGCGTCTTGACGCCTACCGCCCTTCCTACACCACCCGAAAAGTGTTTATCAATTTGATACTCGACGCTGGCGTGTCAAAGATGGAAAAGGAACAAGCCACTGTCGCTGATTCCCTGCCACAATAAAAAACCTCGGCTGCGCGAACAGCCGAGGCAATGCACCAAAACACGCGACCATCTTACATGACTGCAGAACAGTACGCCAGAGGCACAAAACCTTTCTCGCTTATCCCGAACGAAATCCTTGATACCGCACCCGACTATCACGTCATCATGGTTTGGTGCGCCATCTGGAGACATGGCAACGGCAGCGATGAAGCCTGCTGGGCATCAGTTGAACGCCTAGCAAAGGTGGCTCGGATTGGCAAACATCGCACCAGAGATGCAATCCGCTGGTTAAAGGAAAACCGCTGGTTGATTGCTGAGGACCGCCCCGGCTACACCACCCGTTACCGCACATCCCTTGAAGGCGGAACCGGCAAAAAAGCGGAGCCAATCCCCCTCGCCGGCGCAGCCGCTGGACCCCTTCCAACACCAGGAACCCCTTCCAACCCCAGGGAGGGGTACCCCTTCCAGCACCAGGAAGGCGAACAAGATCCCCTTGAACAAGATCCCAACAGCCTTTCGTCTTCCGGTATTTCTGACGAAATACCTACAGACGAAGCTGCAAACGAGTTTTGCAGCAGTTTTTCCGATGGTTTCAGCCTGACCCCACCCAGCAGCCAGCAGCCGCCAAAACGGAAGCCACGCGCCAAGGGCGATGAGCAGTTCGAGCAGTTCTGGAAGCTGTACCTATCAGCCCCCGTTCGTGCTGCTAGCCAGTCCAAGCCCCGTGCGCTGCAGCAGTGGCAGAAGACAGTCCGGACCGAAACGCCCGCGTCCCTGCTGGAAGCATTGGAAACTGAGATTGCCCACCAGAACGCAGCCGCTGGTACTTTCGTCTGCCCGCTGCCCGACTGTTTCCGCTGGCTCCGTGACGAGCGGTACAGCAGCGTCACCGACCGCCCAATCGCGCATGGCACCATCCCCGACGTGATCCGATGAAACTGTTCAACCCTGAAAGCAAAAACCACATCGTCTACGCCGTCCTCCCTAAATCAGCCAAGGAAGGCACCGCCCCCGCGTTTCGCACCGTCGATGCCAGCGACTTTGAGGAGGCAGAGCGAAAGCTAGATAAGTTCCAGCTACGCAACGCCTACCCCTACCCGCTAGGGCGCTACGACGAGTTCGGCAGGTACATGACCTACAAGCCGCCAGTCGAAGGCGGCACGCCCGGCAGGTTCGTCATCCACCCGTTCGCCGAGGAAGAACGCAAGCGCGAGGAGGCATTCGCCTGATGCCGCTAAAACGCCTGTCCACCGAGCACGGTGCTCGCCAGCTCCTAGAACGCCTCATCGCTGCTGGGCGCTGCACCATCGAAGATTTCGACAGCCCGCCACCAGGGCACAACAACCCAAGCGCCTACAGGAACCTGTTACGCGATCCTGAGCATTACGCCAACCCGCACGTTCAGGTCACAGACCCGCGTGACTTCCAGCCTGAACCCGACGAAAACCCGCTCCCGTACTGAGATTTGACCGAAAAGCGCACCGCCGTCAAAGTCGGCTTGACCGTCGACGAAAACGCCCACATCACCCGCCAAGCCCAAGCCCTTGGCATGGATCGCTCCACCCTGATGCGTCTGCGCGCCCTAGGTGACCCTGCAGTCGCTGCTAACGCCGCTGCAGCCCCGCTCACCCTGCAGACCTACCACCGCGCCGTACAGGCCGCTCTAGCCGCCTCTCGTGGTTGCGCACCGCGCCCCATCATCGAAGCCATCGCCGCTGCTGTCATCAATGCCGTCCATGTCAAACCGCAAACGCCCGCTACCCGATCCGCAGGAGCTGCTCACACTGATGGATGACTACCTAACCGCCCTCTACCACCAACGCCATGACCCCACGCGACCGCCTGAACTTACTGGTCGAATCAGCCGCTTCATCCGTCCAGCCGACTTGCCATACGCTCGATGACGGCAGCGTTCGCGTTTGCATTGGCGACACCTGCGGCACCGTTTCTTCTCATCACCTCGTCGAACCAAAAATCAATCAGCTACGGCAGTTGAAATCTTCTACCTAACCTTGTTATCCTTTCTGCACTCGCTACACCTACGCAGTGCCATCCATTGATTCACTGAAGTCAGACCATAAAAATGCCCGCAAGCGCACCGACCGCTCTGCTGCCCTGATCAAAGAATCCATCGACCGTTACGGTGCAGCACGCTCTATCGTCATCGACGAAGAAAATCGCATCCTCGCCGGCAACGGCACCGTCGAAGGGGCTAAAGCAGCAGGCATCAAAAACGTCCGCATCATCGAAACCGACGGTGACGAAATCATCGCCGTACGTCGCACCGGACTGTCAGAAGACGAAAAAGTCGGTTTAGCCCTAGCGGATAACCGCACCAGCGATCTCAGCGAGTGGGATCAGGACATGCTTCGTCATCTATCAAACGAACACGACATCAGTCCATGGTTTGAGCAAACCGACCTAGACAGCCTGCTGGACGACGCTGAAACAGCATTCCCAGAACTAGACGACGGCGACAAGCAACCCTTTCAGCAGATGGCGTTCACTCTCCATGACGACCAAGCCATAATCGTCCAAGAAGCCCTAAACAAAGCAAAGGCGATGGGCTCCTTTGACGAATCCATCAACGAAAACAGCAACGGCAACGCACTTGCTCGTGTTGCTGAACTCTTCCTTTCATGGGGTAGTGATCATGGCCTCCGCTAAAGACATACTCGTTAAACCCATCAAGGCAGCCGCCGCAAACGAACTGGTCAAACGCGTTCACTACTCCAGCAAAGTAGTTCCCAATAGCCAACTACACTTTGGCGTCTACCTAAACGGTCAACTGCTGGGTGCAATGCAGTTTGGTCCCAGCATGGACAAACGCAAAACACAAGCATTCGTCCGTGACACGCCATGGAACGGGTTCCTAGAACTCAACCGTATGGCGTTTCATGACCTCTTGCCACGCAACAGCGAATCACGCGCTATCGCCATCGCCATCAAATTAATCCGCAAACAATACCCACACATCCAGTGGATAGTCTCATACGCTGACGGTTCACAGTGCGGTGATGGCACTATCTACCGTGCCAGCGGTTTTTACCTCACAGGCATCAAACCCAACACATCCATGCTTCGCTTTCCTGATGGCGAGGTCTACGCTACCCTCCCCATCACAAACGGCGGGTCATCAAAAGAAGGTTGCGCCCTACGTCGTCGCCTATGTAAAAAATGGAACATCCCCTACTACTCCGGTGCCACAATCGCACCCTTTAAAGCAATCGGCGCTAAATTCGTTCCTGGCTTCCAGCTACGCTACATCTACCTCATAGATCAATCAGCCAAACAACGCCTAACCATACCCATCCTCCCATTCTCTAAAATCGAAGAGGTAGGTGCCAAAATGTATAAAGGTGCTAGCATGACCACGCGAGGTAAGCAGGCAACAGGCGCTACCAGCGTCTCGGCGGCGGAGCATCACCGACCACCTCGCTCCATTTCATCGCAAGAGGTGTCCTAATGGCAGCTCATCGCGGTACTAAAGCAGAAACTGAACTTCGCGCTCAACGCTTCGCTCGCATCATCGCTAACGGTGGGCGACGTTCAGATTGCATACGATTTGCATCGGAAAACTGGGGGGTAAGCGAACGCGCCTGTGATAAATACCTCCAACTAGCACGTGATCAACTGCGTGCTGACTGGGACATAGAACGCCCGCAGATGATCGCTGATCTTCTATCCCAATGCTCAACACTGCAGCTTGAAGCACGCAAAGCTGGGCAGTATCACATCGCTCTCGGCGCCATCAATACTGCTGCACGCTTGGCGCAGCTTTGCTCGTGAGCATTCTGTCTGCGCTGCCAGAAGGTCACGTCCTACAACAGCTCAACCACTCCGGCGAGCTAATAGACACTGACCAACTGCTGCAGCGCATCCACAGCGACCTTCACCCTGGACAGCTAGCGTTCGTCACCGACGATCAAACGCAGATCATCGGCATCAGCGCAGGCTACGGCGCTGGTAAAACTCGTGCCCTAGCAGCCAAGGCAGTTACCCTCGCTGCTGCCAATCAGGGCTTTATCGGTTGCGTCATGGAACCAACCGGACCGCTAATCCGCGACATCTGGCAAAACGACTTCGAAGACTTCCTGGAGCACTACGAGATCCCATACACCTTTCGTGCATCACCGCTGCCGGAGTACATGCTCCACCTACCAGGTGGCGACACGAAAATCCTGTGCCGTAGCTTTGAGAACTGGTCACGCATCATCGGTCTGAACCTTGCTTGGGTGCTGGCAGACGAGATCGATACCGTTACCCCAGCCATCGCTAACAAGGCATTCCCAAAAATCCTTGGTCGCTTACGTTCTGGCAACGTCCGTCAGTTCGGTGCCGCGTCAACGCCTGAAGGTTTCCGCTGGATGTGGACTACCTTCGGCAGCGAGGAAGCTCAAACCAGACAGGATCGCAAGCTAATCAAAATGCGGTCGGTCGATAACCCGCACCTACCACCAGACTTTATTGAGCGCCTCGAAGCAAACTACGACCCAACTCTGCTGAAGGCATACCTAGACGGCGAGTTCGTCAACCTCACAACCGGCACTGTCTACGACCGCTTCGACCGCAACAAGCACGTCATCAGCAAGCTGCCAGACACTGAGCGCGAACCGCTACGCGTTGGCGTTGACTTCAACGTCGGCAACATGTCCGCCGTGATTGGCGTCAAGCTCAACAACACCCTGTTCGTGATCGACGAGATTAGCGGTGCTCACGACACCGATAGCCTAGCCCAGCAGATCAAAGCACACTACCCAGACCGTCGTATTTACATCTACCCTGACGCCTCTGGTGGCAACCGCAGCACTAACGCCAGTCAAACCGACATCCAGATCTTGGAGTCCTACGGCATGTCAAACCAGTCACCACGCGCCAACCCACCAGTCAGAGACAGGGTTTCTGCTGTGCAGGCACTGCTAGAAAACGGCAAAGGACAGGTGAGGCTGCAGATCAGCGCAAGCTGTAAGCGGATGATCGAATGCCTAGAATTGCAGTGCTATACCGAAAAGGGCGACCCTGACAAGGATTCAGGGCATGACCACATGAATGACGCGCTCGGCTACCTCATCTGGCGTGAGTTCAACCCGCTACACGCTGGCGCGGGCAGAGGTACTGGCATCAGGCTGTATTAAAGCTATAGTCAGCAGCGTCTCGGTCTTACCCTACTAATGCTCACCGGCCCTGAACTACTCGCCAAAGTCAAAGAACTCAAGGATGCCAGCAAAACTGAGCTGGTCCGCGAGTGCGGCTACCTCAAAGGCGACAAGCTCTGCTTCACCCAGTTCTACGAAGCACTCCTCGAAGCAAAAGGCTTTGAACTGAAGCCTGCCGCCAAACGTGGTCGCAGCCTGACCTACAAAACCAAAGTGCAGTTCAACGGCAAACTGTCCATCGGTGAAGGCTACGTTCAGGAAATGGGTTTCAAACCCGGCGATGAGTTTGAAATCAAACTCGGTCGCAAGTCTGTCACCCTCTCTGCTGCTAACAGCGAGCAACCTGTAGCTGCTTAAACTGATCCATAGCCTGCGCGATAAAACTGGTGTACTCCGGCTTTCGTCACTATGACCGCCAACTGACCAGTCGCGTCGCGCAGGTCAATGATCCCAATTCTGCTTGGCGTAACCAAGAACCACACTGGGTTCTGATTGAGGATCTGATCGGCGGCACCTACGAAATGCGGCGCCGCCATCGCCGTTACCTCCCGCAAGAACCACGCGAGCTAGACGAAAGCTACGACAACAGGCTGGCACGTTCAGTGCTGGCACCGTATTACGTCCGGCTTGAGCGGATGCTCGCTGGCATGTTGACACGCAAGCCGGTCAGGTTAAACGATGTATCTGATCTGGTACGCGAGCAGCTTTTTGACGTAGACCTGCTCGGCAACGACCTCAACGTCTGGACATATGAAACCGCACGCAAAATGGTGCGTTACGGGCATGTTGGCGTGCTTGTGGATGCACCTACTAGTGGTGAAAACGGAAGACCGTATTGGGTCAGCTATACGCCGCGTGACATCCTAGGCTGGCGCACTGAACTAAAAGACGGTGCTCAACAACTGAGCCAGCTTCGCCTGTTGGAGCGTGTTGTTGTGCCTGATGGGTTATACGGAGAGAAAGAAGTCGAACAGGTCAGAGTACTAACCCCTGGCGCTTTTGAAATCCACCGCCGCGACGAAAAGGCTGGCGACTTCCAGATCCATGACAGCGGCACCACAACGCTAGAACAAATCCCCTTTAGCGTTGCCTACGCTAACCGCGTCAATTTCATGGAATCACGTCCGCCGATGGAAGACATCGCGGAGCTAAATCTGAAGGCATACCAAATCCAATCTGACCTAGATAATCAGCTTCACATCAGTGCCGTGCCGATGCTGGCGTTTTTCGGCTTCCCATCTGCTGCCGAGGAAGTATCAGCCGGTCCTGGTGAAGCTATCGCCTTCCCATCAGAAGGGCGGGCAGAGTACATCGAACCCAGTGGCAACAGCTTTGAAGCGCAGTTCAAGCGCCTAGAGCAGATTGCCTATCAGATCAACGAACTAGGTTTGTCAGCTGTGCTTGGTCAAAAGCTATCGGCTGAAACCGCCGAGGCTAAACGCATTGACCGCAGTCAAGGTGACAGCACCATGATGGTCATTGCGCAGAACATGCAAGACATGATCGACAATTGCCTCACTTATCATGCGCAGTATCTGAATATCCCTGAAGCTGGGAGCAGTTACGTTAACCGTGACTTCCTAGGCTCACGTCTTGAACCGCAGGAGATCCAATCACTGCTAGCGCTTTATACAGCTGGCACAATCACACAGAAGACACTGCTCGATCAGCTCAGCGAAGGGGAAGTCCTAGGCGATGACTTTGACGTAGAAGAAGAGCTAGAAGCTACGCAAAACGGTGGCCTGATCGAAATGGATCAGCCTGAGCCACGCGAAATGCAACAAATGCCTGAGGAATCATCAGACGACGAAGACGAAGAACAAATTCCGGCATGATGTAACCATGCTGATGTGGCTGATGATGGGCGCCTTCAAGAAACCACGCAAGCAACAACTGTCTTGCGTGCAGGGCACATTGCCGCCCGATCTGTTTGCCATCGTTAGGGTCTCTTGGTTTAAGCAAGGCAGAATCTATGCCGTAGAAGAAATGAACATCGAAGATGCCGGCGATGAAACCGGCAATGCACTGATACTGCTATTCAAAGAAGCATTAAAACAAGGCGCTGATGTTTACTCCATCACGTCGTGTCACCCTGCTGATATCGGGATTGATCCGTGAGCACACCAGCCAGCCTGTACCGTAATGCGATTGACCTGAACCGCTACAGCAATAGCGTCGCAAAACAGCTCGTCGTTTCGTATAACGACATCATTATTGATGCGGTCAATCAGCTACGCACCATTGATGAATTAGCAGCGCCGGTCAAAGCTGCCAGACTCCGTGCAATCTTGGCGCAGCTCAAAGACTCGTTAGGCACTTGGTCTGATGCCAGCGTTACTACGTTGACCGGTGAACTGCAAGGCTTAGCCCTGTTGCAGTCTGAGTTTGTCGAAGATCAGCTACGCCGCGCTTTGCCTGCTGGTGCCCGTAGCGCAGTCAATACCGTAGAAATCAGTCCGCAGTTTGCACAGTCTGTAGTAACCACAGATCCAACCCAGCTCAACGTCGTCACGCTGAGTGATGATCTGTTTGCCGCTGTGCAGGGCGCACCACAGACGTTCAGCCTTACCGCTGCCAAAGGCGCAACCATCACGCTGCCAAATGGACAGGTTGTACAGAAAGCATTCCGTGGCATCGCCGCCGATCAAGCCGAGCGGTTCTCGCAGGTTGTGCGGAATGGTCTCTTAACCGGCGAGACAACGCCTGCTCTCGCTAAACGCCTAATCGGCAGTCTGCAACTTGGTGATGCTGGCAGCGTCAGGCAGTTAGCGCAAAAGGGTGGCGAGTTGACCCAAGCAACTGACAATCAGGTGATGACGCTCGTTCGCACGAGCATCAATCAAGTCGCTAACGCTTCCAGCCAACAGGTTTACGAAGCCAATCAAGACATCACCAAAAAGTACCGCTACGTCGCCACGCTCGATAGCCGTACCTCCTCGATCTGCCGTGCGTTAGACGGGCGTGAGTTTGAATACGGCAAAGGTCCAACACCACCGCAGCATTTCAACTGCAGGTCAACGACTGTGCCAGTGATCGACTATGAAGAACTAGGCTTCACCCCACCACCTCCGGCTAAGCGAGCAAGTATGGACGGGCAGGTGCCTGCTGATTTGTCCTACGGGCAATGGCTAGCCAAGCAGGATGCAACAACCAAGGCTGAAGTGCTAGGCAAGGAAAAAGTGCCCTACTTCAACATGCTTGTAGACAAGTATGGCGGAAAGGACGCTATCGCCAAGCTGGTGCGCGATGATGGCAGCGAACTAACCTTGCAGCAACTGAGAAAACGCTATGGAGCTACCGAGTCTTAGACACTTCAAAAACGAAGGGATCTTCTACATCAAAAGCGACGTGGTAGAAGCGTTACACGGTGAAGCTTGGATTGCTGCCGTGTACACCGACAAAGGCTGGGCAACGGCTGACGGTTCTACACTGCTAACAGGCATTGAAGCTTGGCGTCATGGCGAAGAAACCAACCAAAGCCGAGAAAAAGATCGGCAAGGTGATGAGCGAGTACAAAGCCGGGACATTGAAAAGCGGCAAACCGGGACCGGGAAAAGGACCAGCCGTAAAAAGCCGTAAGCAAGCAATCGCTATCGCACTTAGCGAAGCTGGCAAATCCAAAAAACAAACTAAAGGCAAGAAGTAATGGCAATCGGCATCGGTTCACGCGTTAGCTGGGTTTACCAAGGCACACGCACCTTCGGCAGGGTGACTGGCATGGCAGGCAAGCGTGCCACCATTACCACGCAGGGTGGTGGTCAGGTCGTGCGGATCGCTCAGCCCGGTGATCCTGTCCTTGAACTAAAGTCAGAATCCACTGGCAGCAAAGTCCTAAAGCTACGGTCTGAACTGCGCGAAGCACCGCTGAAGAAATGATTACCTACCGTGGCTGCTGCGTTTTGGGCTGATCGGGAGAAATGGTAGCTTCTTCGCAGTGAATCCAGTCCTTCAGCTCTGAGATATACCAGCGCAGCTCTTGCGCCTTGGCAGCGTGCCAACCTAAACCCGTCTGCCGATACAACAGCTCATGACGGTCGATAGCGTTTAGCACTTGCTTGATTAAAGGATTCCACGGCTCACGAATAGGAGTATTCCATTCGCGTGTCATTACTGCTTTCGCTGGTACGATACCAGCGTAATTAAGCCTGCGGCTTATCCATGTCAGACGAACAACAAACCCAAGAGTCTGCGGCTACTGGGGTTGAAGCTGAAGCGTTGCAGCGCAGCGTAGAAGCACTGGAGCGCAAAAACCAAGAACTAATCGCTGAACTGCGTCAAGCCAAATCCAAAGCACCAAAGCTGCCGGATGGGGTCAACGTCGATGAACTGCTTGAGTTCAAACGCAACTACGAGCAACAGCAGCTCGAATCACAAGGAAAGTACCAAGAGGCACGACAGGCTCTGGAGCACCAGTTCCGTGAGGCGACATCGGAGAAGGACAAGCGCATCTCAGAACTTGAAACCCGCGTCCGTGAACTTGAACTGCTTACGCCTGCTGTAAGCGCCTTGGCTGACATCGTGCATGATCCTGACTTGGTTATGAAGACCAAGCTATCGCCGGACAAGATCGAGCGCGAAGCTGACGGCACCGTCGTAGTGGTAGATGGTTACCAACGCACACCCGTGCAGGAGTGGGCAAAGCAACTGCCAGCCTGGATGCAAAAGCAACCCAAGCCACAGGGCAGTGGAGCACCCGTTGGTCGCACCACTGGCGACATCCCTGCAGGCACCAAAAACCCGTTCGCTCCTGAATCTTTCAACCTCACCGAACAGTCACGTCTGTTTCGTACTGACCGTGATTTGTACGAGAAGTTAAAAGTAGCAGCGGGGCGTTAGTATTTATTTGTCTGCTCGTGATGGCTGCGCCGCACAGAGCCTAGGGCTGCGCCCAAACCGTAAACCAATCTTGGAGACTTGTCATGGCGACCCTTCGCTCTGACATCATCATCCCCGAGGTATTTACGCCTTACGTCATTGAGCAAACCACTCAGCGCGATGCCTTCCTGGCTAGCGGTGTTGTGCAGCCCATGGCGGAGCTGAATGCCACCGAGGGCGGTGATTTCATCAACGTTCCTTTCTGGAAAGCCAACCTTTCCGGTGACTTTGAGGTGCTGACCGACAGCTCCTCCCTAACCCCCGGCAAAATCACTGCTGACAAGCAAGTTGGCGTGATCCTGCACCGTGGTCGTGCCTTTGAGGCTCGTGACCTTGCAGCTCTTGCTGCTGGTTCCGATCCCATGGCTGCCATCGGCGCCAAGATCGCTGATTACATCGCTAACCAGCGTCAAAAGGATCTGCTGTCCAGCCTTGCTGGTGTGTTCGGCAGCCTCGGCTCCACTTCTAGCTCGGCTGCTTTCTTCCCCCTGACCATCGACGGTGAATCGGGTGATACCCCGACCACGCTGTCCCCGCGTCATGTGGCAGAAGCCAAGTCTCTGCTGGGCGACCAAGGCGACAAGCTGACCGCTATCGCTATGCACTCCAAGGTCTATTACGACCTGGTTGAGCGCAAGGCTATCGACTATGTGTCGACTGCTGAGGCTCGGGGCACTTCTACCACTCAATCTGGTGGTTCGCTTGTTGCTGCTTACGGCGGCAGCATTGAAGTTCCTACCTACTGTGGTCTGCGTGTCATCGTCTCCGACGATGTGCAAACTGACGGCAGCGGTTCTAGCACTGAGTACGCCACCTATTTCTTCACCCAAGGCGCTGTCGCCAGCGGTGAACAGATGGCGATGAACACAGAGACCGACCGTGACATCCTCGCCAAGAGCGATGCCATGTCGATTGACCTGCACTACGTGTACCACCCTGTTG
>Ga0315904_10007404_pt1 | contig 14766 bp, 16 predicted proteins | sample LakEriMetagenome_6_FD_203529 | JGI IMG/M metagenome (GOLD analysis project Ga0315904, IMG submission 203529) | Freshwater fungal communities from buoy surface, Lake Erie, Ohio, United States - Buoy 12 MA120 | ecosystem: Environmental > Aquatic > Freshwater > Lake | place: USA: Lake Erie, Ohio... | reverse complement strand
GCAAGAAATTCTCGATGCTTCCGATGGCATCATGGTGGCACGTGGTGATCTCGCAGTTGAGGTAGGTAACGCTGCTGTACCAGCGCTGCAAAAGCGCATGATTCGCATGGCGCGCGCGTCCAACAAGTTGGTGATCACCGCGACCCAGATGATGGAATCTATGATTCAGAACGCAGTACCGACCCGCGCTGAGGTCTCTGATGTGGCCAATGCAGTGCTGGATGGTACCGATGCGGTGATGGCTTCAGCAGAGACTGCGGCAGGCAAGTACCCGATCGAGACGGTTGAGACCATGGCGGCGGTCTGTATCGAGGCCGAGAAGTCCGAGCTAAGTTCGCTCGATACGGATTTCATGAACGTCACCTTCACCCGCATCGATCAGTCGATTGCTTACGGTGCGTTGTTCACCGCACACCATCTCCGGGTGCGCGCTATTGTTGCGTTCACCGAATCCGGTTCGACCGCGTTGTGGATGAGTCGGCACGATGTCGATATTCCGATCTACGCGATGACACCGAATCTCGGTACGCAGCGCAAGACCTCTTTGTTCCGAAACGTATACCCGATGCAGCTACCGAGTAGCTCAAACGATCGAAATGCGGTCCTCGCCGAGGTAGAAAAAAAACTTTTGGAAAAAGGTCTGGTCGACAAGGGCGACATGATTGTCGTGACCTGGGGCGAGCCCATGGGGCAGGTGGGAGGCACCAACGCATTGAAGATTACGCAAATTGGAAACCGATAAATTGTTTAGGAGATTTTGATGGCTCTCGTATCTATGCGTCAGTTGCTCGATCACGCCGCAGAAAATGGCTACGGGCTACCCGCATTCAATGTCAACAATCTGGAGCAGGTGACTGCGATTATGCAGGCGGCAGATGAGGTGAATGCGCCCGTGATCATGCAAGCTTCGGCAGGTGCGCGCAAATACGCGGGTGAAGCTTTTCTGCGTCATTTGATTGAAGCAGCAGTCGAGGCCTATCCGCATATTCCGGTAGTGATGCACCAAGACCATGGTCAGTCACCCGCAGTTTGTATGGCGGCGATTAAGTCCGGCTTTACCTCGGTGATGATGGATGGTTCGCTGATGGAAGATGGCAAAAGCGTCGCCAGCTATGAGTACAACGTCGAAGTATCGAAGAAAGTGGTCGAGTTTTCGCATGCGATTGGCGTGACGGTTGAGGCCGAACTCGGTGTGCTCGGTTCTTTGGAAACCATGATGGGCGACAAAGAGGATGGTCACGGCGCAGAAGGCACCATGACCCGCGAGCAGTTGCTGACCGATGTCGATCAGGCGGCAGACTTTGTACGTCAGACCCAATGCGATGCACTTGCGATTGCAATTGGTACTTCGCATGGTGCGTACAAGTTTTCGCGCAAGCCGACGGGCGATATTCTGGCGATTGACCGTATCAAAGAAATACACACGCGTATTCCGAATACCCATTTGGTGATGCACGGCTCTTCTTCGGTGCCACAAGAGTTGTTGGCCGAGATTCGTCAGTTCGGTGGCGACATGAAAGAGACCTATGGTGTGCCGGTTGAAGAGATTCAGGAAGGTATCCGCCATGGTGTACGTAAAATTAATATCGACACTGATATCCGCCTGGCGATGACGGCTGCAATCCGCCGCTTCATGTTTGAAAATCCATCCAAATTCGATCCGCGTGACTACTTAAAGCCAGCTCGGGAAGCAGCAAAACAGGTGTGTAAGGCGCGCTATGTGTCATTCGGCTGCGAAGGCCAGGCTGGCAAGATCAAGCCAGTCTCGCTTGACAAAGTTGCGGAGCGCTACAAGAAGGGTGAGTTAGCGCAGTTGGTGAAGTAATCGTCTACTGCTGCGCTTACTGAAATATCCTGGACCCCGGCCTGCACCGGGGTGACGTTTTTAGGGGTGTCGCGGTTCGATGCGCCGTCTCTGTATGCAGTTCGTGGTAATTGGGTTATGGCAGCGCATGTGAGTTGAGCCTCGCAGTCCCAGGCTCAGCATAGTTGTTAGTCAGGTGTGGTGGCCTATAAAACGTCATCCGGCTGGAGTCTCGGGCCCAGCATAGTTGTTATTCAGATGTAGTGGCGTATAAAACGTCATCCCGGCGCAGGCCGGGATCCAGTGCATTATCAGGAATGAGTTTCATGAACAGTCTCTACGAATCGAGCATCACGAGCTTGCCGCTGTTGGGTCGAGGTAAGGTGCGTGACAACTATGCGGTGGGTGATGACAAGCTATTGATCGTTACCACCGACCGCTTGTCTGCCTTTGATGTGGTGATGAGTGAGCCGATTCCCGGCAAAGGCAAGGTACTGAATCAGATGTCGGATTTCTGGTTTGAGAAGCTGGGCCATATCGTACCTAACCACCTCACCGGTGTGGCGCCTGAGTCAGTCGTCACTCACCATGAGGTGCCTCAGGTAAGTGGTCGCGCTGTGGTCGCAAAACGTCTGCAACCGATTTTGGTGGAGGCTGTCGTACGTGGCTACCTGATTGGCTCTGGTTGGAAGGATTATCAAACCAGCGGCGCCGTGTGCGGCATTCCACTACCCGCCGGCCTTAAACTCGCGGCGAAACTACCGCAGCCCATTTTTACGCCTGCGGCCAAAGCGGATCTGGGCGAGCATGACGAGAACATCAGCTTCGACGATATGATCAGTCGCATTGGCAAAGACCTGGCGGAGCACATCCGTACCGTTAGCATTCAGCTCTATCAGACCGCAGCCGACTATGCGGCGACGCGTGGCATCATCATTGCCGATACCAAGTTCGAGTTCGGCTTGGATGATCACGGCAAGTTGCACCTGATGGATGAGGTACTCACGGCAGACTCTTCGCGCTTCTGGCCAGCGGATTCATATGCCGAGGGGGTATCGCCGCCGTCTTTCGATAAACAGTTCGTGCGTGACTATCTTGAGACGCTGAAGGATTGGAATAAGACCGCCCCAGCGCCAGCGCTACCCGCCGAGGTGATTGAAAAAACCGGTGCCAAGTACCGCGAGGCATTGCAGCGACTGACCGGTAATGAATTGAAGGACTAAGATGAGCACACAAAACAAGCCTTTGATTGGCGTAGTGATGGGATCGTCGTCGGATTGGGACGTGATGCAGCACGCGGTGGCGATCTTGAAAGAATTCGATATCCCACATGAGGCGCAGGTAGTCTCGGCGCATCGCATGCCGGATCAAATGTTTGCCTATGCCAAGGCGGCGAGTGAGCGCGGCTTGTGTGCAATCATCGCAGGCGCTGGAGGTGCTGCGCATTTACCCGGTATGGTCGCGGCGCAGACCATCGTGCCTGTGCTTGGTGTGCCCGTACCATCCAAGTACTTGCGCGGCGAAGATTCGCTGTTATCAATTGTGCAGATGCCTAAAGGTATACCCGTCGCTACCTTCGCAATTGGTGAGGCAGGTGCAGCGAATGCCGCATTGGCTGCTGTGGCTATCCTCGCGCTGAATGATGCGGCGCTTTCTGAGCGACTTCAGCAGTATCGTCGGCAGCAGACCGAAGCTGCGCAGGCGATGAAATTACCCACATGACCCACAGCGACCCGAGCGACAGTTTCGTTCCGGCCGCACATCCCTCGACCTGGCTTGGTGTGATGGGTGGCGGCCAGCTAGGCCGTATGTTTGTACATGCAGCACAGGCGATGGGATTCAAGGTCGCGGTACTCGAGCCCATGGCTGATTGCCCCGCTGGTCACGCGGCAGATCATTTGCTGGTGGCTGCTTACACCGACGCTGAGGCATTGGCAGAGCTGGGTGCGCAGTGCGTTGCTATCACCACCGAATTCGAAAACGTACCCGCACAGAGTTTGTCGCAACTGGCGCAGCAAGCTTTCGTTGCACCCGCCGCTACAGCAGTATCGGTTGCGCAAGACCGCATGGCAGAAAAAGCCTTCTTTGCGCAGTGTGCGCAACGCTCGGGCGTGATGCCGGCGCCGTATCGGTCGATCACTTCACAATTAGATATTGATGCTTTACCGGACGATCTTTTCCCCGGCATTCTAAAAACCGCACGCATGGGTTACGACGGTAAAGGTCAGGCACGAGTTCGTACGCGCGCAGAGGTTGTCGCTGCGTTTGCACAGATGCAGCAAGTACCTTGCGTACTGGAGAAGATGCTGCCGCTGGCCTATGAGGTGTCAGTACTCGCTGTGCGTGGTGCAGATGGTCAGGCCCTGGTTTACCCGATTGCAGAAAATATTCACCGCGACGGCATTCTGTTTACTACGACCGTACCAAGCCCGAATGTCACGTCTGAATGTGCGGCACGCGCGCAGGCCGCGACGCTGGAGATCATCGCGCAACTCGAGTACGTTGGTGTGCTGTGTGTTGAGTTTTTTGTGCTGAGTGATGGTTCGCTCGTGGTCAATGAAATGGCACCACGACCCCATAACAGCGGTCACTACACGATTGATGCCTGCGTCACGAGTCAGTTTGCGCAGCAGGCGCGTGCCATGGCGAGATTGCCACTCGGCGATGTCCGTCAGCATTCGCCCGCTGTCATGCTCAATCTACTGGGTGATTTATGGTTCGTAGCGGGCGACGATCATCCACGTGAGCCGGCATGGGAAGTACTGCTGGCGGTACCGGGTGCCAATCTGCATCTGTATGGCAAAGACGAGCCGCGCCGTGGTCGTAAGATGGGGCATATCACTTTCGTCGCAAGCACACTTGCTGAAGCCCAGGCCCACTGCGCTAGCGCTTGCGGTCTGCTGGGCCTTGCCTCTTGATGACAGCAGGTCCTGACGCTATCGCTCAGGCCGCGCGTTTGCTTGAAGAAGGCAAACTCGTCGCGATACCCACCGAAACTGTGTATGGCTTGGCCGCCGATGCGGACAACCCGGCAGCGGTCGCAGCGATATTTAGTGCCAAAGGTCGGCCTTCTGATCATCCCTTAATCGTCCATGTGGCGCACGATGCTGACCTGTCGCACTGGGCCATCGATATCCCACCTGTAGCCCAACGACTCATCGCGGCGTTTTGGCCGGGGCCACTCACGCTGATACTCAAACGCGCCCCGAGTGTTGATGACGTCATCACCGGTGGTCAAGACTCGATTGGTGTGCGCTGCCCATCGCATCCCGTTGCGCAAGCCTTATTGAAATTGTTTCGTGGTGGGCAAGGCGGTATTGCGGCACCATCGGCGAATCGCTTTGGTCGGGTCAGTCCCACGACTGCGCAGCATGTGGTTGATGAATTGGGTGAGCCCGGTGTTGGGCCAGTTTCAGCTGTGCTCGATGGTGGCCCCTGTGAGGTGGGGATTGAGTCGACCATCATCGATCTGACGCGTCTCGACACGCATGGACCAGTGCTTCTGCGTCCCGGTCAGATCAGCGTGCAGCAACTCGAGCAAGTAGTGGGCCGTGTATTGGCGACGACGGATCATGCGGCCCCGCGTGTCTCGGGGAGTTTAGATGCGCACTACGCACCGCGTACGCCACTGGCCCTGATAGAACGTGAGGCACTGGCCAAGATGATGGCGACGCTAAAGGCTAAGCATCGACAGGTCTTGAGTCTGGCGATTGATAAAGATGTAGTACAAGTAAAAGCATTGCAAACAGAAGGTCTGCCATCGGAAAGCTTAGAGAGACAGAGCGTGTTTACGACGCACATGCCCTCTGACCCGCAAGCGTATGCGCAGGTGCTATATGCTCAGTTGCGCGCTCTGGATCAGGTAGGTGCCGACCTGATCTTGGTCGAGCAACCGCCCAAGACAACGGCTTGGCAGGGGATTAATGATCGCTTGCAGCGTGCTGCGTTTGATTCCGCCGGTGTGCTTGAGCGTTTGTTGGCCTGATGACGTTGGCCTGATGGTATTGACCTGAGGGTGCTAACCTGATTCTTCTGACCTGATTCTGCTAGCTTTGTGAATCAGGTGATGCCTTGAAGCGGCCGTCATGAAATAGTAGCGCAGGCTTTCGCTCAAACGCACATCGCTCTACCTCGCCCACAAAAATCACATGATCGCCTTCAGGATGGCGGCTGCGGTTATGACACTCGAACCAAGCCGATACGCCACAAAGAATGGGTAAGCCGTTTTGCGACAGGCTGAAGTCGACACCGCTAAAGCGATCATCGAGACGGCTGGCAAAGCGCTCGGCCAACTCGGCCTGATCAGCCGCCAACACATTGATAACGTAGTGCGAGTTTTCTGCGAACAGCGGCATGCTGCGCGACTTCTGCCCGAGGCTCCACAGCACCAGCGGCGGCGTCAGCGAGACCGAGTTGAATGAGCTGGCGGTCAGCCCAAAGAAGCTGCCATCTTGATCGCGGGTAGTGATGATAGTGACGCCAGTCGCGAACTGCGACAGCGAGGCACGAAAGTGCTGTGTATCGAATTCGGGTTCTAGGGCTTGTTTTGCAGGGGTGAGCATTTTGGAAATTTTCGCGGTAATCCCGAATTATGCCGAAAAAGCCCGCGTCAAGTCGGCGGATGCTGGTTCTTGCGTAAAATCAGCCAAATGACTACAAAAACTCCTGACCTGCTGGCGCTGTTGCGGGATCACGCGGACAAGCATGGCGATCAACTCGCCCATGTGCTGCCAGACCGAGATATCACCTACCGCCGCCTATGGTCGCGCATCGAGCGCGGCTCGGCGCGCCTGTTTGGCGAATGGAGTATCAGAGAGGGAGACTTGGTGGCCTATGTCGGTCGTGGACATCCGGATTCGATCGTGCTGTATTTCGCACTGCTGCGTCTGGGGGCGACCTTGTTACCGCTTGAGTCGGTGTCGGCCTCTCAGATACGACAGGTGCTCGCCGAGAAAAAACCCAAGCTACTCATTCAAGATCATGAGGGTTCAATAACTGGGATGACTGGTATGACGATGGGTTCGATGACAGGATCAGCGACTTATGCGCTAGAAGCGCTATTAGCTAGCTTGAGTCATCACGATCCGGTGCTGATTGACGACCCGATGTCGCGCCCATCCTTGTTCGTGCGCGACGCTGCTCATGATTGGCAGCTGACGAGTCTTGATCAATTATGTACGTCGCTGCCAGCGATACCACGAACAAGTTTCATTGATCAGCATATCTTCACAATAGATTTACTTAGAAATATCGTATTGCCATCCTTACGTGATCATCAGCTGATGCAATTTGCAGCGACTGACAAGGTGCCAGGTACTGGCTCCTAGGGTCTCGTTTGGTTTGTACGATAAATCATCGAAACAAATATTCGAAAGAAGTAATCGAAATTCGTTCACGTGTCAGCGTGGAATAACTTAGGAGTGTCAAATGAGTACAGAAATCGCAACCGTAGGCGGTGGCTGCTTCTGGTGTCTGGAAGCGGTGTACCAACAAATGCGTGGTGTCTCGCTGGTCGAGTCGGGCTATAGCGGTGGCCATGTAGTGAACCCAAGCTACGAGGCGGTATGCGGCGGTTCAACTGGGCACGCCGAGGTGGTGCGGATTCATTTTGACTCTGCACAGATCAGCTATCGCGACATCCTGGAGGTTTTTTTTACCATTCATGACCCGACCACGCCTAACCGTCAGGGTAATGATGTCGGCACACAGTACCGCTCGGTGATTTATACGCATGATGCGCAGCAGATGGCGACAGCCAAGCAAGTGATCGCTGAGATGGCCCATGTCTGGGATGGTCCTATCGTCACCGAGTTGGCGGAGACGCCGGTTTTTTATCGGGCCGAGGAATATCACCAGAACTACTTCGTCAACAATCCACTGCAGTCCTACTGCGTGTTTGTGGTCGAGCCCAAGGTAATGAAATTCAAAAAGGTATTTGGTCAGAGATTGGCGCGATAAAAGCCGCTAAAAACAAAAACCGCTGATAATAAAAATCGTGAATAATAAAAATAGCCAGATATGGCGCCTGTGAAAGCTATGGTCACTGGTACATGTATTGGCGCGACCAAGGCAGTTGGTTCGAAACCCTGCCAGCTTTTCCACATAACACTTGATATAGCGAGACCCAGTCATTTTCAAACGCATGAGCGCAGCCAGCGAGATACATGCGCCAGATGCGATAGGTCTTGTCATCGACCAAGCTACGAATCAGGTCGTCATTTCTTTCGAAGTTATCTGCCCAATGTGCGCAGGTGCGCGCGTAGTGTCGACGTAGATTTTCTACGTCCAGTGTTTCAAGTCCACCGTCCTGCATTGCGAGCAGCACAGCCCCCACATGGGGCAACTCACCGTATGGGAATACATACTGTGCAATGAACTCGCCAGCCCCATAGCGTGCCGTGCGATGATCAGTATTGGTCGTGCAGATACCATGGTTCATGATTAGCCCGTCATCGGCGAGTAGCTGGCTCAGCTTCGCGAAGTATAGCGGTAGATTTTTTAGGCCAACGTGCTCGAACATGCCGACACTCGTAATCCGGTCATACTGTCCATAAACATCGCGATAGTCGAGTAGCTGTATGCTGATCTGATTCTCCAAGCCCAGCATTTTGATGCGTTCATTTGCCCATGCGCGTTGCTGTGCAGAGAGCGTGATGCCGACACAATTAGCGCCGTAGTGCTGTGCCGCACGAATCACTAACGCGCCCCAGCCGCAGCCAATATCTAGTAATCGCTGACCTGGCTGCAGCGCGATCTTATTCAGAATATGGTCGATCTTTTTCAGTTGTGCGGTCGCTAAGTCCTCATCACCTTGCTCGAAGTAAGCGCAGGAGTACACCATCTCCCGATCGAGAAATGTCTGATAAAACTCATTTGATACATCATAGTGATAAGCGATTGCGCGCGCATCCTGTGCTTTACTATGCGATCTTGCTCTAAACACCCGTCCAAGTCGGGATCGCTGACGTTGGCTGAGTTCTGCTAGCTGGTTGGCGATTTGAATAATGGCGCGTAGCTGACCCTCAACTTCCAGCTTGCCCTCAACATAAGCTCGACCGAGCGACTCAAGTGAAGGTTGTACCAAGTAAGCTAGCGCCGAAGGCTTGGGTACTCTAATCGTTACCTCTGGATGGGTGCCACCCAGATCGAGTTGATGACCATTCCAGAGCTTAAGGCGTAGCGGTATCCCAATGTGGGTATGCACACGACTGATCCAGCGATCGAGCTTTTTCTCCCAAAACATAGCCCACCTCCCGCATGGGACTGTGCTGTCTGCTCAGGATCAGTGTATTGATGTTTATCCAAACGCCTTGAACAAACTACCGCTGGCGTTGCTGGTAGCGCCTTACGCGGCTCAGAGAAAGCGTTTTTCAAGAAGCCATATCAGGGTTGTAGACGGACTCTTGACCACTCCCCGTCAGGTTCTCGCTGGTAGGCGATTCGATCATGCAAGCGCGAGCGCCGTCCCTGCCAAAACTCCATCCAGCTGGGGTTCAGGCGGTAGCCACCCCAGTGTGGTGGGCGTGGTGGCTGTTCACCAAAGCTTGCTTCCGCTTCTACAAATTGCTGCTCGAGTTGCTCACGGCTGGCGATAGGTCGGCTCTGTGCCGAGGCGATTGCGCCGATACGACTCTTCAATGGACGGATACCAAAGTAGGCATCACTTTCTTCAGTTGCGACACGCTCGACGGTACCCTCGATACGAATTTGTCGCTCGAGGTCGTGCCAGTGAAAACTTAATGCTGCATGCGGGTTTTGCAGGAGCTGCTCACCTTTGCGGCTTTGGTAGTTGGTATAGAACGTGAACCCGCGTTCATCGAAGTCTTTGAGTAGCACGATGCGCAGTGATGGCCGCCCACTGTTGTCGACCGTCGCTAGCCCCATGGCATTCGGTTCAGGGACCTGTGTCTCAACTGCTTGCTGGAACCATTTTTCGAACTGCTTAATCGGGTCGCTATCCACTTCTTGTTCAGAGAGGGTGGCTTGGCTGTAATCACGGCGAAGATCGGCGATAGGTAGAGTCATGGTGGATGGTTATTAAATTGCGATGAAAATATTCATACGTCGTTTTGGCGATTGGCAGAAGCAAGTCGTGCACGACGAGCGGCAACCGGAATAGCGAAAGTAATCAATGCGCCCAGCCCCCAGAATACGGCAAATGGTCCCAGCACAGCGCCCATGGCGCCGTAGGCTAGCGGTAAGGAAACAGAAGACAAATTACCCAAGCTGGCGCGGATAGCAATAGCCTCGGCCCCGCGGCCCGATGGTGCACCGCTATGGAGAAGTGCCAGTACATTCGGCTGACCGCTACCGAGTGCTAGCCCGAGTGCGAAAGCTGCTGCCGCCATCGTCAGCGGCTGCTGTGCAAAGGGTAGCAGCACGTAGCATAGGGCGGCGGCGGAGAGTGTGACACTCAGAATCCGCCACTCATGATGGCGGCGCAGGATGATGGGCATGGCAATACGGACAGTGAAGGTGGCGACCGAGAAGCAGGCCAGGATCAATCCGATCGTCGATGCAGAGAAACCCAGCTGTGTACCACGCACCGGTACGATGAAAGTGAACAAGTCCCAGGCTGCAGCGAGGGTGATACCAACAAAGTACAGACCACGTAGCTCGCGATGGCCGAGCAACTGTAATGCGCTGCCACGGGCGCGCGGATGGGTGCTTTGATATACCGGTAAATTTTTCAGGGTAGGGCTGGAGGCGATTGCAAAAGCGAGTAGCGTGAAGACGCTACATACCAAAAATGCGACGGAATGACCCGCATGGTCGATAGTGAAGCCTGCCATCATCGGGCCGATGAATGCCGATACCGAAAAACCGACGGCCAGTTGCGAGAAGCCAGCGGTCTTTTCTTCCCCCTCCAGCAGCGTACCGACCGCATACTGAGTTGCAATGAAAATCGCCATGAAGCCGGTACCGATCAATACCGCCGCGACATAAAGTCCAGCGACTGATTGCACAGCCGCAGCCACTAATACGCCTGCAGAGCCAATTAGAGCGCCGAAGCGCAGTGGCCGGTAGACGCCAATGCGGTCGATGATGCGCCCCATACCCACAGCCAACAGCATGGGAAACACCGCGAACAGAGCGATTAATGTGCCGACCGTGAACTCGGAGGCATGCAGCGACAGCGCATAGAGCGAGGTAGTCACGCGCGCCGCCGCCAGCGCGACATGGGCACAGACAGCGACGCCGATCAAGGCAAGCAATGGGGAGGGGCGGGGCACGAGGGTCAACAGCAGATCAGTCAGGGTACGCAGGTGACAGTGTACGTCGAACCTGAATCCGGTCCGTTAGAATATGGTGATGTCTGCTGCCTCTCCATTGCCCAACCATCCGAATAATTCAGAAAATCCCGATCATCCCGAAGTTGACGTGGATGCGGATCGTCGTTTTGCGGGTGTCGCTCGCCTATACGGCGCAGCGGGGCTGGCGCGATTCCGTGCTGCTCATTTATGTGTGATCGGGGTAGGCGGTGTTGGTTGCTGGGCCGTCGAGGCGCTGGCGCGCAGTGCGATTGGTCGCATAACCATGATCGATCTGGATCATCTTGCTGAATCTAATGTTAATCGCCAAATCCATGCGCTGACCGATACTCTGGGCAAGGCCAAGGTCGTGGCGCTGGCTGAGCGCATCGCGCAGATTAATCCGCTATGTCAGGTTGATGGCATTGAAGAATTTATCAGTGCCGAGAATGTCGCGCAGTTGATTGTGCCTGGTCATTTTGATTTCGTGATTGATGCTATCGATGATGCGCGCGCCAAGACAGCGCTGATCGTCCATTGTCGTGAGCAGCGAATTCCGATGGTGACGATAGGTAGTGCTGGTGGACAAATCGACCCGACGCGCATTGAAGTCTGCGACTTGTCGCGTACTGAGCAGGAACCCTTGCTCGCACGAGTGCGCAAAAATCTGCGTATTCGGCATGGCTTTCCGCGCGGTCGTAAACACAAGTTCGGGATTGATGCGGTGTACTCGACCGAGCCACTGCGCTTCCCTGAACTCCACTCACCTGATCAGGAAGACACCGAGTCTGGCGCCGATGAAAGCAATCGCCTTACTGGTCTTCATTGCGCGGGCTATGGATCAGCCGTGGTGGTGACTGCCAGCTTCGGTTTCATCGCTGCTGCACATGTGTTGAATCAACTCGCCGGTTCCTCTCGGGCCGCCTAGTCCCGCCAAGTACCGCCTGCTACCGCCGCGCCTCCTCTTCACTCCCTAACTTCCTAACTCATCCGACCCAACGCTGGGGGCCCTTTCGCCCACCCGTCGGGACGGTACTCGCCTTGCTCAAAATCAAATTTTCGGGCGCTTTCGGCGGAAAAAGTTAGTAATCACTTGTTTCATTAATTAGTTAAATCAGGGATTGTGTTGATTAACAACACTATTTGACACATTTGCACTATTTAACTTTTGACAATACCCACCGACACTGCGGCCAATGACAAATAAGCAACACTTTGTCAGGCATCCGTCGGTGGATTTCCCGCCAGTACGGATCGGCGCTTCGGCGTCACCGCGCAGCCTCGCGCTGTCTCGGTGCCCGAGCATGTGCAGTTGATCTCGTTAATCAAGGAGTCGGTAAATGAACACATTGATGCAAAAGCTGCGGTCCTTCCTCGCGGATGAGCAGGGTGCGACTGCTGTCGAGTACGGCTTGATGATCGCACTGATTGCCGCAGCCATTCTCGTCACAGTCGGACTGTTGGGGACCGAACTCAACACTAAATTTACCAGCGTGAAGGACGCAGTCAAGAACGCCGGTACCACAGGTACGGGTGGTTAATCCAGAGGATTCTCGGGACGTGATGGCGGCTAATCAACCGCCATCCGCCAAGTGCCTTCACTAATTTATTAAGCGCTGACGATCATGAGTGAATTTTCCACAATTCCGCCAGTTCTAAATTTCACAAGTACAGCGGCAGTGCTGATCACCGCTTGGCTAGCCGCCGCCTCCGACTGGAAACACTGGCGCATACCGAACCAGTTACTCGCAGCGAGTATGGCTGCTGCCTTGATGTTCTCGATGTTCACGCACGACGGCCTCACGCTGCGCGATTGTCTGCTTGGTGGCGTCACAGGGCTTGTGATCCTGATGCCTTTTTATTTGATGGGCGGCATGGGCGCCGGCGATGTCAAGTTATTGGGCGTACTCGGCATGCATATGGGCTGGCTGGCGACCTTACATGTCGCTCTGATTAGCGCACTAGTAGGAGGTGTTTGGGCAATTGCTCTGCTATTCGCACGTTCACCCTACGCCGACTGGATGAGTGCCATGAGTGAAGAAATGATGTATGCGCGGAAGCGTATTCCAGCGCCACGCATGTTGAAGGATTCACGCGCAACGCTGCCCTATGGCGTGGTGATTGCAATTGGAAGCACTTTAGTGCTTATCGCGATCGAGATGTATCCGAATCGCTGAACAAGCAGCATTTATGTGTTCGGAGGAAGTATGCGAATAACAAGACCATGGATCATGATGAGCGTGGCTTTGATCGCCGGACTAATGGCAGTACTACTTGCTTCTCGATGGCTAGATGCGAAATCCGGCAGTGGCATGACCAAGGTAGCGGTAGTTTCGACCGATATCAGTCTTGGGCAGCGACTGACACCGGAATTAGTACAGTTAGTTGACTGGCCATCGAGCAGCGTACCGCCAGGTGCGTTTCAGCAGATTGATGGCTTGGATGGGCGCGTATTAAAAACGAATATGTTACGCGGTGAACCCGTGCTCCAGGCCAAGCTGGCACCGGTAGGTACGCAAGGTGGCTTATCGGCGGTCATTGGTGAGGGAAAGCGAGCGATTACTGTTAGGGTGAATGATGTAATCGGTGTCGCTGGTTTTGCGCTACCGGGTAATTATGTCGACATTATCGTTAATACCCAGCGCGAATTAAGTAACACCACAGCACGCGATAACTCAATTTCCAAAATAGTGCTCGAGCGTATTTTGGTACTAGCTGTCGCCCAAGAGGTTGGTCGCGACGATACAAAACCGCGTGTAGTGAACGCAGTCACCCTGGAAGTAACGCCGCAACAGGCCGAGAAGATCGATCTTGCACGTAGTGTCGGCACGCTCTCACTGGTCTTGCGCAACCAGATTGATCCCATGGTAGCTGATACGGAGGGCGTAACTAAAACTAGCTTGCTGCGACAAGTTGCTGCACCGGTCATGCTGGCTGAGCAGAGTAAGAACTCGCCAAGCATTACCCCTCCAGTCAGTCGTAATCCGCGAATCACATCGACGAGGAAGAAAAAAGCTGTTACTGCACCCGTCACGAGTACCGCCTCTAGCGCAGCACCGTCGAATGCAACATCAACAGTAGCAGCGACGCCGATGACCTGCGTCGGTGTCATCAATGGTTTGCGTAATGGGCAGGAATGCTACTGATCCGTACGACCAAAGCTACCGGAGAAAGAATATGAAGAAAAATACACAAGCTTTGTACCAGTTGCTGATGGTCACCTGCATCAGCGCATCGACGGTAACAATCGCACAGGAAGTGGATGGTGCCACGCGCCGCCCCAACAGCGAAAAGCTGGCTTCGAATCAGTTAAATAGCTTGGCACCACTCAACTGTAATGGCGAACCCGCAGCACCTAGCCGGATGACACTGCCGCTCGGTAAATCAACCTTGTTGCGTCTACCAGAACCAGTGACTAATCGGACGCTGGGGAACCCGGCAGTCGCACAGGCAATGCTGGTCTCACCTGAGACGCTCTATCTACTCGGTGTTGAGATTGGTAGTACCAACATGATTGTGCAGGGCCGAAGCGGACGCTGCAGTGCAATTGATGTGGTGGTCACCCTTGACCCCGGAGCGCTCCAAGCCACATTGCTCGAATTGATGCCGGAGGAAAAAGATATTCGGGTCAGCGCAGCCGCTGACAGTCTGATCTTGAGTGGCACCGTCAGTGACACTATGGCCGCCGCGCGCGTCAATGATTTGGCATTA
>Ga0315904_10007397_pt1 | contig 14773 bp, 16 predicted proteins | sample LakEriMetagenome_6_FD_203529 | JGI IMG/M metagenome (GOLD analysis project Ga0315904, IMG submission 203529) | Freshwater fungal communities from buoy surface, Lake Erie, Ohio, United States - Buoy 12 MA120 | ecosystem: Environmental > Aquatic > Freshwater > Lake | place: USA: Lake Erie, Ohio... | reverse complement strand
AAAACTTTTTAACATCTTCTGTAAGACCAACTTCGTCATACAGCTCTCTTGTGTATCTAATTTCATTTTCATATAGCTCCATTAAAAAGCCATATGTCCAATCTTTTAGATCTTGCTGGCTATTCCAATCAAGCTTGTTATATGCAATTTGGAATTTATATCCAATATAGTAGCCATGAACAGCTTCGTCACGAATAATGAGTCTGATAAGATCTGCAGTATTGGTTAGCTTTGCTCTGGATGAAAGATACATTGGCCAATAGAATCCACTATAAAATAAGAATGATTCTAAGAATGTAGAGGCAATCTTTCTTTTTAGTGGATCATCACCACGGTATCTGTCAAGAACAATGCTTGCTTTCTTTTGCAAGAACTCGTTGTCTTCAGACCACCTAAAAGCATCTTCAATTTCTTGTGTAGATGTGAGCGTAGAGAATACGCTAGAGTAGCTCTTAGCGTGGACAGATTCCATGAAGGCGATGTTGGTGATGACAGCCTCTTCGTGCTGAGTAATTGCATCTGGAATGATTGACATAGAACCAACGGTGCCTTGAATTGTATCAAGCATTGTTAGCCCAGTAAACACACGCATGCTTAGCAACTTTTCATTGTCTCTTAGGGTTGACCAAGACTGAATGTCGTTAGATAGTGGGACCTTTTCTGGTAGCCAGAAATTAGAAGTAAGCCTGTTCCAGACCTCTAAGTCAATAGGGTCTTCAACTTTATTCCAATTAATAGGTCTAGTTATCATAAGTCCTCCATTATAACATGCAACTTACGCAGTTGTCCATCTCCGTACCCTGCAAAGCCTGCTGACGAATACGAATATAATAAATAGTTTTAATACCATTTCTCCAAGCATATATTTGTGCCTTGTTTATATCTCTTGTAGTGGCAGTGTCTTTAAAGAACAGTGTTAATGACATACCCTGGTCAATGTGTTGCTGTGCTGCAGCATAGACATCAATAATCTTTTCTGGCCCAATTTCATATGCATCTTGGAAATATTCTCTATTATCGTTATTCAAGTATGGGGCTGGGTAATAAACACGACCCATCATTCCTTCTTTACGAATTTCAATCTGAGATGCAATAGGATGTATTGAGCTAGTTGAATTATTAATATAGCTAATTGATCCAGTTGGTGGAACAGCTTGCAGGTTCTGGTTATAGATACCGTGCTCTTTTACGAAAGACTTTAATTTTTCCCAATCTTTTTGCGAGGGAACTTCAATCTTTGCTTCCTTGAAAAGCCTAGCGACCTTATCAGTCTTTGGAGACCAGTCTTGCGATATATACTTATCAAAAAACTCTCCAGTGGCGTATTTGGACTTTTCAAATCCCTCAAAGGCACTGCCCTTTTCCTTTGCAAGTCGTGCAGAGGCATATAGGGCGTGGTATAGGACTGTATAGAAATAGATGTTTGTGAAGTCAATTGATTCTTCTTCTCCATAGTGCATTTGCTCCTTTCCAAAATAACCGTGTAGATTCATTTGTCCAAGACCAATAGCCCTAGACTTTTTGTTTCCTTCTGCAACTGACATTACAGAATCAATATAGGAAAGCTCAGAAACTGCAGTTAATGACTTAATTGCAACCTCTACCGTCTTTCCAAAGTTTGGTGACTCCATAGCTTTAGCTATGTTAAGAGAACCCAGGTTACAAGAAATATCCTTACCAATTTCCTTATAGCTCATATCATTGTTATAAGTTGTTGGAGTATTTACCTGCAAAATTTCTGAGCAAAGGTTTGACATGTTTATTCTACCATCAATTGGATTTACTTTGTTTACGTTATCTTCATAAACAATGTATGGATATCCAGATTCAAACTGTAGCTCTGCTATTCTTTGAAATAGATCACGTGCCTTAATCTTGCCCTTACGGATGCGTGGGTCATCTACCATTTCCTGATAAAGCTCAGTTACAGAGATGTCAGACATTGGCTTTCCGTAAATTCTTTCAACATCATATGGCGAGAATAAATACATATCATCATTATTCTTGGCCAACTCTAATGTAATATCTGGGATCACAACACCGATTGAGAGGGTCTTGATACGAATCTTTTCGTCTGCGTTTTCACGCTTGGTGTCAAGGAATCGCATAATGTCTGGGTGGTGAGCGTTTAGGTAAACAGCACCTGCACCCTGCCTTGCACCCAGCTGGTTGGCATAGGAGAATGCATCTTCAAGCATCTTCATAACAGGAATAATTCCAGAGGACTGGTTCTCAATCTTCTTGATTGGTGCACCAAGCTCACGCAAATTTGTTAGGTTTAGACCTACACCACCACCACGCTTTGATAGCTGAAGAGAGGATGATATTGCACGTGCAATTGACTCCATGTTATCCTCTACACGAAGCAAAAAGCAAGAAACATATTCTCCCCTTTGCTTCTTGCCAGCATTAAGAAATGTTGGAGTTGCTGGCTGGAAACGACCAGTAATAATTTCATTAAGAATGTCTCTAGCAAAACTTTCATCCCCTCTTGCCAACATAAGAGCATTCATTACAACTCTGTCTTCAAATCTTTCTAAATAGCGACCACCGTCAAACGTCTTTAGGGCATATTGTGTATAGAACTTATATGCACCTACAAATGTTGGAAATCTAAACTTGTATTCATAAGCCTGCTTAAATAAATCTTTTACAAACTCTATGCTATATGCATCAAGAATTTCTTTTTCATAGTAATCATTTTCTACAAGATATTCAAGCTTTTCCTCAAGGCTGTGAAAGAACACGGTATTTTGATTTACATGGTCCAGGAAGTAAGCTTTGGCTGCTGCCCTGTCCTTGTCAAATTGAATTTTTCCATTCTCATCATATAAATTGAGCATTGCATTTAGCTCGTGATAGCTATATTTAGTTTCCATACAGTAGTTCTAACCTCTCTTTTACTTTTTTAACATCGTAGTCTGTGCCAAATATTTCTACCCTAGCAATAATTGGCACACCAGTTTTAGACGAAATCATATCTGCTGCTTTGCAGAAATGTTCGCCAAAATTTGTATTTCCAAATCCAACTACCCCTTGTAGATTATCTCTATTGGAGTGCAGGTTTAGAAAATTTCTGACCTGTCTTGGGATAGCAGAACTATCCGATCCTCCACCATAGGTGGGAACAAACAAGACATATGGTCTAGTAACCTCTAATGGGTTTTCATAATTCCAGTCAATGGGGATTTGTATTGCTGGCATATCTAATTTTTCTACAAACTTCTTTGTGTTGCCAGAATAATTTGAAAAATAGACAATGTCAACGGACATCTATTTTAATCCCCTTTTTAATATAGTTACGATAAAGGGGAAGGGTTTTAGCCCCTCCCCTTATCATTTTATACTAATTACTTGATAAAGGCAAGTCTTTCAGCTCTAGGCTTTCCGACATTATACTTCTTTACAAGATTGTTATACTGCCACTTTAGCTTACGAACTTCCTTTGCAGAAAGATCCTTGCTAGTTGCAAGCTCTAACTTGACAGCAGCAAGCTCAGCACTTAGAGAAGTCACCAAATTCTTGGTTGCTTCGTGTGCAGCTTTTTCAGTTGCTAGATCAGCAAGTGCCTTGTCTAGCTCTGCCTGTAGATTACGTGGCTGTATTACAGCGATAACTGCTGTAGCAGAAGAGCTAGCAGCAAATGCTGTTACGGTTAGAGAGCCAGTAGATGGCAGAGTAACAACATAACTAACTGTACCAGCAGCACCAGTTGTTGCAGTTGGTGTAGTAATTACGCCATTTGAATTAACAATCAAGCTTACTGTTCCAGATGCCTTTGCATTGTCATAGCGATCAAACGCAGACACAACTACAGACTGGGTTGATCCTGCTAGACCAGATGCTGGTGCAGAAAGTCCAACCTTCACAACATCTCCAGCAGTACCCTTGACAAAGTAAGTTGTAGCAGTATTTCCAACTGTAACAACAACTGAGCCAACAGCAGTAGTCTTGGTAAATACAAATAGCTCTACACTACCGCTTGTACTAGCATTTACTGTAACTGCGGCTGAACCAGACGCATTAGTTGCACCAGTTAGTGTTGTTAGTAGAAATGCATTTGTAGCAGTAGCGGAAACAGTTGTGCCAGCCACAACACCAGAAACAGAAATGCTAAGAGCATTAGAAGCTGTTACTGTGTCGCCTGGAACTGGAAGGGCCACTGCTGTAGCAGAAGTAGTACCACCGCTAGCAGAAGCTCCAGCAACTGTCAATGTTTGGGTATTTGCATTTGCAGGCAGCATACCCGTTAGACCAATTACTAGTGCCGTTACTAGGGCAATAGAAGTCTTCTTTAGATTCATTTTTCTCCTTATTTAATTAATCTAGATTAAATCAAATCTAGCCAAATATTCATCAATCTCTTTTGGCGTAGGCATATATTTTATCACACCCTGGCCATTATTGTCAACCTGTGGCTTTGGCCTATCTTTAAACGTATGAATTTCAACCTCTAGATTAAGGTTTCTTGGTGTATGTGAAATAGCACCAAATATTGCCCCACAGACGGCATCTGCCAGGTCTTTAGACTTTTTACGTGGGTGATCAACCTTGTTATTATTCATAATCTTAAGTTCTGACAGTTCCTCAAATAAAAGGTCAATCATTGGCATGGCGAGTCTTTCCTCATAAACAAGCATTGCCATATCTTCATAATGCTTTTTAGCAACAGAAACGGTTTCAGTTCTCATGCCTATTGCCTTTAATTCATTCTGAATATCAAATGACTGCCAGCGGTCAAATGAAACCATGCCAATATTAAATCCAAGCCTTCTAAGGTTTTGAATCCACTGCTTTACTTCAGACAAATCTACTGGGCCTTCTACCCTTGGCTCCCACCAGGCTACAGCATCTACAACTACCACTGGAGCAATTTGATCATAATCTTTTATGACTTGAATATTTACCCACTTTTCTACGTGTGCAATTGCCACTGCACACTTGTCATGTTTTTGTGCAAGATCAGCATGCACAAAATATGTCTTATCTGGGTCAGGGACAAAGCTAGAGTCAAACCTTTTATGGCTATCTATTGGATTTCTTACAGTCATTGCTGCACGAACCTTTTCTGTTTGCTTAAAAAATCTATCTGATGAAAATGTGGGAACACAGGCAAATCTTTGCATAGCATCTCCCATATCGGTAAAGAAGGCTAGCTTAAAATCATCTATCTTTCTTGTTGGATTCACTTCCCAGGTTGGTCTTTTTAGTGCAAATACATTGGGGTACTTATAACTAATTATGTTATCTTCATCCCACTCAATTGTCAATGAGTTGCCATCTGCCTCTGCTGGCAAATCTGGATTCATAATAAATGTATGTGTTTTTGCCACAACCTCTTTGTCTGCAATAACGGCCTCATATCTTGCAGAAATAAAGTCTCCAGGATATCTTGGGAATGATAGGAGGGCTACTTTGCCAAGGTCTGGAAAACGTGAGTCTACTGATGCACGGAAGGCTTTATAGATGTTATCCGCAGTTTTACCTTGATCATTTCCTGTTCCAATCTCCGTAGCAAAACCAGAGATCTCGTCAAGGACTGCAAGGATAAGGTTGAGACCTTCGTGAGATTCTCTTTCGGAATGGCCTGAGTAAACTGTAATAGATTTATCAAATTCAATACTCTCAGCTTTCGCATAGAATTTTCCTGCAAACCAAGGAGACTTTTCAATCTTTGTTTTAAAGCCTTTAAAGAATACGTTCTTTGCTTGCTGGGCGTTAATAGCCACGTTAATAATGTCAATTGCGTCACCGCTAGGCTTTCCAAAATACCTAGCAGGATCTTTAAGACATAGAAGCTTATATACAATATAAGCACACGCAACCGTTGATGTAAAATCTTTACCAGATCCTTTACCAAGCTGTAGGATTACCTCATTCTTGGTATATTTATTATAATACCTTCTACCCTCAGTATCACCCATAAGGCTTATTAGATCTTCCAGCCTGTAGATTTGGCTAAGAGCCTCTACGATATCATATTGAATTTGTGATAGTGGGGGCTGACCAAGATAGTCTTCACCCTCAACAAATGTTTTTACATCAACTGGCTTTTCGTCAAAGCTGTCTGATTTAAGGGCTTCTAAAAAATCATCAAACATCGTTGTGTACCACTGTAATTACTTCTTGTTCTTTAGAAACTGCAGATAGCCTTCTCATAATTTCATCACGCACCTCTGGGTGCTCTGCAGCAATATCTCTCAAAATACCAACAAGAATTTCTTGCTTTCTTTCAATCTCTAACATTTCCTCTGCCAGCTCTTTATTTTCTAAAAGACCAGCTTTTTGCAACATATCAATTCTTTTAGACTCAATGTCAAGAACTAGCTTAATGGCTGATGTTTTTGCATTTAGATTGGCAGTAGTCGTTGCATCATCAATAACTTCATACGCTTTCTGTATTAGCTTATTGTAGTGTGCATCTGCACCAACCAATGCTTCTTTTGCCCGTGCACGAATAGCTGCATTATCTGCAGCCATGGCCCTCCACTCATTAATATAAGCAACAACTTTTTGACGTGGCATATCTAGCTCTTTAGAAATTTGAGTTGGCTCATTGCCAGCCAAATACTTTTCTACAACCTTGTTCACCTCATCAAGATGCTCAATGGTCAGATCCTCAAACGACACGCTTTCTCCTTCTGCCCTTAGTTGGAACACGCTTTACTTTGTCCTCACTAAAAGATCTAAACACAGAAGACACGCCATTGATTATTTCAAAACAATCAACCCATTGGGAGCCAGTCAAGTTATTTTTAGTGATGCCTATAAACTTAAACTTGCTGCCGTGTTGTCCATGCACTTTAATTATATCACCAGCGTTAATCTCAAATCCCTGGATATTCATATGTGGGATTGTTTCAAAGTAAGTTGGTTTAACGTCTGCCTTGTTTTTTCTAGACATTACGCTCCTTAGCAATCTTAAGTAAAATTAAATAACCAATCAAATCATCAATGTCGTTATCTCCAGGCCAGTCATGACCATTTTTAATTCTAGATAGCTTGTCGTCAATTCGGACTAGTAGTTGTTCTACTGCATCTGCCTTAGAAAATACCCTGGTAGGGTTAAGGGCAGAATCCCCATAAGACTTATTTTTAGCAATTAGTAGATCTGAAACTTCTTTGGATATTCTTTCAATATCCTGCTGGGTTTGTGTTTTCATCTGTTGGCCTTATGTCTAATCTTTTACCACAATTGTGGCACGTTGTATATGTAAGTCTAGTAAATGGACAGGACGCAACTCTTGACTCCCTATGGCTACAAAATGCACGAATGAGTGTCCACCTTATAATCTTGGCAAAGTGCTTTATATACCTCATCGCCTAGACTTTCTTAAACCAAACTTAGCTAAGTATACATAGATAGTTTCTACACTGACACCACATTCTTTTGCAATGTCTTCTGGGCTTTTCTTATCTAAGTGATATCTTTTTTTTAACCATGTTTGATTTGTATATAGTTTAGCAGAGTTGGCCATGTTTGTCAATCCCCCAGCTTTTCCCAGTTGTTTAAAGAGTAGTGCCCAATACCAATTGCATCTGCAATATCATTATCACTAATATCTAAATCATAATTAATATTAACAAAGTTTATTGTTTTTTGTTTTCTGGCTTCTCTTTCATTTTGCTTATACCAAGACTCAGACTTATTTGGGTTAAGCTTTCTCATTAAAATCTTCGCATCTTTTGTGAGCTTACCATTACCAATATAGCTTTGCCAAGCTATTGGGTTAGTTCCTTTAAATATCTTAACACCTGCTAAAGATGCACCAGCTAAAATAGCACCTTGGACCATAGAAAGTTCCGACATAGTTTTAGGACTGTTGATAAACACGGCTCGTTCAATTACAACCGCTTCTGGATTAAGATCTTGGATTACAGTAATCACAGAACCAATTGCACTTGCTATTTTTTGATAAACATCTTTTCCAGAAAATTCAACCTTGCCACTTATTACTAATTGCTTTCCTTCAAATACTGCATATGCAATACTTGTTGTGCTAGCATCTATAGACATTATTCTGTTTGGAACATAAATAAATTTATTCAGATTTACCATTTAGCAAACCCTTTATTTCTTTTAATGCCTTTTTTACTTCAAGTGGATTAACCAGGCACTTTGTGCATAACGGATCATCGTTGTAGACTGAAAGTGGTTCTCCACAGCCCTTGCATTTTCTGATTTTTCCTATTCTTTTATTACGCCTATTTTGGGCATATTTTTCTGCCATCTTTTCTTTTGTGGCAGCTTCTCTACATTCTGGAGAGCAGTAAATCTGATATGAAATGCTGGTTTCAAATGTGTGGTCACACCACTCACAGTGCTTTTGCTTCATCTAGCAGCTCCAAGGAATTGATTTTAATCAGTCCCTTGCCAGCTTCAGCACATGTCTTTTGTATTGGACATGTCTTGCATATCTTAGAATTAGAGCGATAGTTTTTCTCAGGAAGCTGTTTATCTTCCCATGCTTTTCTTACCGTCCTCATCCAGTCAAACGTCTGGTTTACCCACCTGATGTAATAGTCACTAATCTCTACTGGAATAACCAGTAGATCGTGATTGTTTTTATTTTCATAGATCAAGACAGCTTTCGTCTTGTTTAGAATCTTCATATAAATTAGTAGCTGTACTAAGTGCCCTAGTTTTGGCTTACCGCTTGCTTTACGATATTCAAATCCTTCGCTTGGCATAGTCTTTATTTCGCCAAGAAGATCTTCTCCAGCCCAATCAAGAATGACATCCCCAAAGCCAAATATTGGTGGATCATTCCAAGTAATCTTAAATTCTGAATCTTTAAGAATACCAGCATCTGCCATTGCTTGCTGAATACGCTCATGTGACTTTGTGCCACTAGTCATATTGGCACCGCCATAAGCATCAGCATTATCTTCAAACATGGCACCTTCAAATGCTAGGTACCAGTAACGTGGACACTCTCCATGAGAGTATGCTATTGTGCTTGGTGCAAAAGAGTTTTTCTTAGCAAACTTGGTTTCACGCTTAGCAATGTAACCATAGTTAATTTTATCAATAAGCTCTTGCGTATTCAAAAATGATTTTGGCGACTCTTCTGCTTTCTTAAGCATTACTTGTTGTAGAAAATTTTTAGCCATATCCTACTTAGCGAATAATATATTTAAGAGCAGCTACTAAATCATTAATAGACTCAGCAGCAGTATAATAAATATTCTTTTTCGCCCTATCTCCCTTTTCTACGTTAGCTGACCAAGTCGCCTTAAAAGCCATTTTAGCAGCGATAGCTTGAAGCCTTACGATTTCAAGGGTGGCTACATTCATTGGAATATCTGGCTTTAGTATAATCTTGGCAATAAATGTAAGTGCTTGTGTAAGCTCTTCATCTTCCATAAAGTCTGCAATCTCTGCTAGACCATTTACCATTTCTAATGTTGTTTTATCTTTTGTTACTTGTTCCATTAGAATATTATACCACGCCGTCCGCTTCCTGGATAGCCTGCTTTTCTTTACTTGTCACTTTGCCATTAGGTACTAGCCATGGCAAAAGAATGTCGTATAAATCTACTAAAAGGTTGACATCCTGAATCTGATATTCTTTCATCTGCTTCCAGGACTTCTTGTCATTATCCATGCATCCAAGCCAAAGCGAAAAACCAGAATGCTTAACCTTGGCACCAACCTCTAGCTTTTGTGCCACATAGTCTAGCTTATTGGATGGGAATAGGAAGTTTGCCTTTGTTACACTCATAAGGTCTAGGTCCTTTACAGTGGATGGGGGCATCATTCCATTTTCCAAAAATTCACGGTTGATGTGTTTGTGGTCAAATGCTGCTGAGTTCCAACCAACAAGAACATCTGCCTCATCCATTAGGCTGTGTAGCTCTTCTAGCATAGCTTTTTTGCCATCGTGATAAACTGATCGAAAGATTACTTTCTTTTCTCCAAGCCATCTGGCTCCAAAGCATAGCATTTCTGTGCTTTTAATAATCTGATCTATTGTAATATTTTGATCAAATAGTCCCCATGCATATACCTGCATTGGCGTTGTTTCAATATCTAAAAATAATGTTTTCATAATTAATCCTCCAATAACTGCTCTAATAGAGATAGCTCTATTATTGCCAGCCTTGTCTTTTTATTTCCTTCTCCTAGTACTACTATAATTGCTGGATCATTTCCATTTTTTATTGCATCTGTTACTGTTTTTGCCCAATTGTCTTGATTAACGGTAAATCCTTTGGGATATTCTTTAAAGTCTACTGTAAAGTTTTCCCAGGTAGCATCGCCCTTCTTAATGCCACGCCCACTATTCTTAGTTTGCTTGGCACCAAGACGCTTAGTCTCTGCTCTCTCGCTCATAATCTTTCTTTTTTCTTTTAGTTTCAAGAGAAACCTTACTAATATGATTGTCAGAGCACATCCATGTAAGAAGCTTGTCTTCTATGTAGTGTCTAAGACTAGTTACATCTTTATTACAAACTTGACACTTAAACTGTCCTGGGTGAATATTATATTTAGACACCGTGGACCTTTGCATATAAAGATTCGTATAGGGCTTTGTCTTCTTTTACCCTGTCTACAAATGCATCACGGCCTTGTATTTTAGTGCCATCATCTAACTGATACCAGGCACCAGTTCTATTTACAAAGCCAAGCATTTCTGCAGTATCTACAAGATCTCCAACCATATCAATTCCAATCAAATCTCCACGGTAGTAAAAATCATATTCTGCACTATCTCCTGGGGCAGAAGTCTTTGAGTTTAAAACTTCCCACCTAACTTTACGGCCTACCTTTTGTTCAATTATCTTATCTCCTACCTTGACTTTAGCCTTAATTGCCTGAGAGTCAGAGCTGGATGAAAATAGCTTAACAATTGTAGATGACATAAACTGTGTGGTCAGTCCGCCTGTTGGAGCAGCCTGAGTATAGGTTTGCTGAATATTATTACGTGACTGAGAAATTGCAATAATCAGTGCTGGCTTTTCACGATTATTGGCATAGTTAAGCATTAGCCATGCATGCTTTAAGTCTTTAGACTCTGCACCAATCTGCTTGGTTTGATCCAATGGCTTTAACTCTGTAGAGTCTTTCTCAAAATATACCGCTGGTAGCAAAGAGCTAATGCTATCAATTACAATTAAATCAACTCCTGCGTTTAAAAGTGCAACGCCAACATCAACCATTTCATTAATACTTCTAGCCTCTGAATAAATTAGTTTAGATGTGTCTACACCAAGCTTCTTCGCCCACTCCTCGTCATAGGACATTTCTGCATCAATCCAGGCACAGAGCTTGTTCTCTTTTTGTGCCATACCTATCATCTGTAAGCACAAGGAGGATTTTGCACTAGACTTACTCCCCCAAAGCAAAACTTGTCTGCCATATGGGAAGCCACCACCAAGTGCTCTATTTAATCCAGCACTTGGAGTAGGCTGAATTTCTATTTTAATTCCTTCTCCAGTACCTATTCTTTTTCTAATCTTTGGATCTAGCTGAGCTAGTGCTTCTTCAACTGTTGTCAATTACGTCCTCCATTATCACAGTTCCATCTTTTGTTTTACCAAACTCAAACTTATACGCATGCCCCTCTTTAATTTTCATATAGGCCTTGGCGAAAGATGTAGGAAATACAGTAACAGAGTGTAGTTCTCTGGTAGTGTCTGCCAAGGTTAATGATGCCATCTTTTTTCCTGCCTTTGTAACTCTAGGCCTAAAAGAAACTACATAAAATTCATCTTCTTTATACGGCAATTGCCTGTAGTTTAAAAATTTTACTAAGGCATTTTCGTTGCCTTTAATCTCATCTACTGGTATAGCAGAAACAATCCTATTATCACTAGCCAATAGAAGATACGTACGACCTGGTTCAATTGTAGTTTGCTCTTCATCAAAAATTCCTACGCTTCCAGTTTTATCCAATACTTCTACACGTGACCACCCCTTGCCACGCTTGATACCCTTAATCATTCCCATCAAAACAAATGAACCCTTTTCTTCAAACTCTTCTATGTCATTAATAAATGCATAATAGTGAGATGGGATATCAATGTTAAACTCTGGCAAATTTAGATATTCATAAAGATTTTCCCTTACTTCATTTTCATTTCTGGGATTGTCTTCAAAGGTTGCTGCACCAACAAGTCTTAGTGCTTGAAGAGCACGGCTATTTACTCCATTACCCTTACCAAATGTGAATGTCTCTAGCTCTTTGTAAGAAGCAAATGGTCGCCTAGCTATATACTTCTTAGCAATATTGTCTGAAATATACTTAATTGCTGTTAGTCCAAACCTAATACCCTTACCCTCAATTTTAAAATCAATGTCAGATTCATTAATATGTGGTAAACGAATTGGGATATTCATACGCTTTGCTTCGATCAAGTACTCTGTGCGAGCATCTTTGTCTTTTTCATTCTTAAGAACAGAATACATAAACTCAATTGGATAGTATTTCTTTAACCATGCCGTCCAATATGAGAGCGTAGAGTACGCCACAGCGTGAGACTTATTGAACGAATACCCAGCATGGGCCTCAAAATCAGACCATAAATCACGTGCGACATTGGGGGCGAGATATTTTGAAGCACCTTCAACAAACTTTTCCCTAAACTGGTCAAACTCTTTTGCATCCTTTTTCTTTCCAATAATCTTACGAACCTTGTCTGCCTCTGCCATTGTCATGCCGCCAAGATTTACACAGGCCTGCATGACCTGCTCCTGGTACAAAATGCATCCATAAGTTTCTGAAGTAAACTCTTTCATTACTTGGTGATGGTAGGCAATGTTTTGCTTTCCATGCTTACGTGCTATATAGTCTTTGCCGATAGTATTCATTGCACCTGGTCTAACCAAAGCGTTAGATGCTGCAAGCTCTGCAAAGCTCTTGACTCCCATTTTTACAAGCAAGTTGGTGTATGGTGTAGCTTCACACTGAAAAACTCCCTTGGTGTATCCAAAAGATAGCATTTCATATACCTTTGGATCTTCCATATCAATTTCTAATAGGTTGATATCTTGACCAGTTCTATCTTTAATGATGTCAAGGGTATCACGCAGAACAGACAAGGTCTTTAGACCAAGGGCATCAATCTTAATTAACCCAATGCGTTCTGCCTCTTCCATGTCTACTGCAACTACAGGAATCCTGTCTCCACTTCCTGGTGATGTTCGTGTTTCCATTGGAGCATACTTAAAAATTGGATGCTTAGAAGTAACAACACCAGCAGCGTGAATACCAGTTCCTCTAATACGACCACGAAGCTGCTCTCCATACTTTTCAATCTCAGGATATTTCTCTCTAAACCAGGCAGCCTGTTTTGACGTACAGTAGTCGTCCCAGGTATCTACAACTTTCATAACTTTATTTACATCTGATAATGGAATATTAAGAACACGTGCAATATCACGCACCACGCCCTTATCTTTAAATTCTAAGAAGGTAGCAATAGACGCTACGTGACGATATTGCCTAACAAGATAGTCCTTTACCTCTTCACGGCGTGAATCCTGGATATCAGTATCGATGTCTGGAAAGTCATTACGTTCTGGATTAATAAAACGGAAGAAAAGAAGGCCATATTTAATTGGATCAATATCAGTTATTCCCAACGCATAGCACAGCAATGAGCCAGCGGAAGATCCACGGCCTGGTCCAACCATAATGCCTTCTTTTTTAGCCCAAGCAATCATATTACGAACAACCAAGAAGTATGGCCCAAACTTTTTATCACGAATTACCTTTAGCTCTTCGTCTAGCCTATCCAAATATTTTTGGTTATCCTTTATTCCTCTGGCCTCAAGGCCTTCAAGTGCTAACTTTCTAAGCTCTTCATCTGGTTTTTGATACTGAACTGGAAGCAGATCAAGGTGGTCTTTGATGTCGTAGTCCTCTACCTTATTTGCAATTTCTATAGTATGAGTATAGATATCTTCTCTATCAATGCCCTGCTTTTCCATTTCTCTGTGCATTTCTTCATCGGAAAGTAGGTGAATTTCAAATTTATTAAAAGACATTTGCCTGTCTGAACCATATAGGTAGTCTAATCTATCCATTAAGTTAGAATGTTTTAGTGACTTTTCATACGTTGCATCTTTTGTAATCTTATTTGCATAAGTGTTTAGGATTAGCTTTAATTCTTGTATCTCTTTTTGATCTGTGTGTGCATGGTGACAGTCTGGAGTTACAACTGCCTTGACTTCGAATTCGTCTGCTAATTCTAATAATTGCTTATTAACTGTAGCTGGATTGTGTGGCATTACCTCAATATAATAGTCATCTTTAAACACACGCTTGTGCCACTCTATAATTCTTTTTGCTTCTGCTAGCTCTTCTGCCTCAATTGCCTTTGCCAATGCACCAGATAGACATCCTGAAAGAACAACAAGTCCCTCAGAATATTTCTCTAAGACTTCATAATCTATTCTTGGTTTTTTAAAATAACCCTCTGTCCAAGCAATCTCATTAAGCTTATTTAAATTTTCTAGGCCATCCTGATTCTTAGCAAGAATAATTGTGTGGTTATAAACAAGGTCTATAAGACCTTTTCTTTCTTCATTATCTCTTTGATCAAATCTATCTGATGTGATATAGGCTTCTACACCCAATATTGGCCTGATGCCACTCTCATTAGCAGCTCTAAAGAACTCTCTGTGACCAGACAGGGAGCCATGGTCAGTAATTGCTAATGCATTCATACCCAGTTCTTTTGCACGTTCTATATACTCCAAAGGAGTAGCTATACCGTCAAACAAACTGTAATGAGTGTGGACATGCAGACCAACATAGGACATAGA
>Ga0315904_10007393_pt1 | contig 14782 bp, 13 predicted proteins | sample LakEriMetagenome_6_FD_203529 | JGI IMG/M metagenome (GOLD analysis project Ga0315904, IMG submission 203529) | Freshwater fungal communities from buoy surface, Lake Erie, Ohio, United States - Buoy 12 MA120 | ecosystem: Environmental > Aquatic > Freshwater > Lake | place: USA: Lake Erie, Ohio... | reverse complement strand
GGTGGGTAGCCCCGAGCCGCCGCGATGGACAGACACAGGTTGAAAACCTGTGCTACGGGGGGCACCGAGCCAGGCCAGATGCGGGTCGACCCGTCCTGCATCTCTCGTGCCGAACAGGATTGCCTTCCTGGCCTTCGCTCGCTCGATGCTGACTTCGCTCCGCCATCCATGGCTTCGCTCGTCAGCAACGCCGGCTCCCGGGCACGGGCAGCCCCGAGCTTCGAACTCAGGAAGCCCAATCGCGTAAGCGATGGGGGCATGCTGGCGCGACGCGACGGTCCAGCGGGAGCGCGTGGGCGACGACGACGTGGAGTGCCGATCAGCCGGCTCGGGAGAGCACGGCCTTCGCAGCCATGTCGTCGATCTTCGATTTCGGCAGCACGGTCCAGGCCGGCCCCGACTCGATGAAGACCGTGGTCTGCGGCCCGGTGACGCGCTGCAGGAAGAACCAGCATCGCGAGAGGTGTCGCTCGTCGTTGGCCGCCGAGATCACCACGAGGTCGAAGACCCCCAGGTGGTTGCAGAGGCGGGCGAGCGCCGAGTCGACGTTGCCCGGCACCAGCTGCACCCGGGCCTTGCCGTGGAGCCGCTGGTGGGCCTGCTTGAGCGACACTCCGGGCGGATCGGTCGGCGCACGGCTCTCGAAGCGGTCGAGGCCGACGTAGGTCAGGTCGGCGGCGGGAGTGGCCGAGGTCGCCACCTCCAGGAGCCGCTCCGTCCGGGCGAGCGTCCCCACGCCGAGTTCGAGGATTCGCCGGGGCGAAGCCTTGAGGGCGTGCCGGTAGATGGGCCGTTCTCCCGCCGGCTTCGAGAGCCGGGTGAGCCACAGCGAACGGATCATGCCCAGCCGCCCCATGGAAGCCCCCGCCGTTTACGACACGGAGGACACCCCGGCCCTCCTCGGGTGGGATCGGCGTCCACGGGGGGCACGCTGAAAGGACGGTGGGACGCCCGTCAGACCTTGCCGAACCGCCACGCGAGTGAAAACCGGCGCTTCCGTATCTGCCGCCGTTCGTCTGGTAAAGTACGAGGCCCGGTGACGACGTTTTCCTCCGCCTTCATCCTGCCATGCCCACCATCGCACGCACGCTGCTCGACAAGATCTGGGACGACCACGTGGTCTGCTCGCCTGCTGGCGAGCTGCCGCTGCTCTACATCGACCGCCACCTCGTCCACGAGGTGACCAGCCCGCAGGCCTTCGAAGGGCTGCGGATCGCCCGCCGCAAGGTCCGCCGGCCCGAGGCGACGTTCGCGACGCCCGACCACAACGTGCCGACGAGCGACCGCCGCCTGCCGATCGCCGATCCCATCTCGAAGCAGCAGATCGACACCCTGCGGGCCAACTGCCGCGAGTTCGGCGTGCGGCTCTTCGATCTGGACGACGTCGATCAGGGGATCGTGCACGTGATCGGGCCGGAACTCGGGATCACGCAGCCGGGCATGACGATTGTGTGCGGCGACAGCCATACCGCCACGCACGGCGCCCTCGGGTCGCTGGCTTTCGGCATCGGGACGAGCGAGGTGGAGCATGTGCTCGCGACGCAGACACTCCGCCAGGCGAAGCCAAAGTCGCTCGAGGTCCGCGTCGAGGGGCTGCTGCCGGCGGGCGTGACGGCCAAGGACATCGTGCTCTACCTGATCGGCCGGCTCTCCACCGAAGGGGGCGTCGGGCACGTCATCGAGTACACGGGCGAATGCATCCGCAGTCTTGGCATGGAGCAGCGGATGACGGTCTGCAACATGTCGATCGAGGCCGGCGCGCGGGCCGGAATGATCGCACCAGACGCAATTACCTTCGACTATCTCCGCGGTCGCGACCTGGCGCCCAAGGGGGCCGCCTTCGATGCCGCTGTTGCCCGCTGGGAGAAGCTGCCGAGCGATCCCGGGGCTTTGTATGACCGGGTGGAGATCTTCAAGGCGGCCGATGTCGTCCCGCAGGTCACCTGGGGCACGAACCCGGCGCAGGTCACGGGCGTCGATGCCACGGTTCCCGATCCGGGCCGGTTTGCCGATCCGAACGACCGCTCGAGCGCGGAGCGAGCCCTCGAGTACATGGGGCTCGCGGGTGGCACCCCGATCGTCGACATCCCGCTCGACCGCGTGTTCATCGGCTCCTGCACCAACAGCCGGATCGAGGATCTGCGGGCGGCGGCGAGCGTCGTCCGCGGCTACCGCGTGGCCTCGACGGTACGGGCGATGGTCGTGCCGGGCAGCGGCCGCGTGAAGCGGCAAGCCGAGGCCGAGGGGCTCGATCGCGTGTTTCGGGAGGCGGGATTCGACTGGCGGGAGGCGGGCTGCAGCATGTGCCTGGGCATGAACCCCGACACGCTCGCCCCGCAGGAGCGGTGCGCCTCGACGAGCAACCGCAACTTCGAGGGCAGGCAGGGGAAGGGGGGCCGCACCCACCTCGTTTCGCCGGCGATGGCCGCAGCAGCGGCTGTCAGCGGCCACTTCGTCGATGTCCGCACCTGGCAGTACAAGTAACAGCCTGACACAGAACACCAGTCAGACAGGAACTCCTCGCGCCATGCAGCCTTTCACCACGCACACCGGCATCGTCGCCGCTCTCGACCGGGCCAACGTCGACACCGACCAGATCATTCCCAAGCAGTTTCTCAAGCGGATTGAGCGAACCGGCTTCGGCCAGTTCCTGTTCTTTGACTGGCGGTTTCTCCCCGACGGCGGCCCGAATCCGGAGTTCGAACTCAACAAGCCCGCGGCGGCCGGGGCGAGCGTGCTCCTCGCGCGGCGGAACTTTGGCTGCGGTTCCAGCCGCGAGCACGCCCCGTGGGCGCTGGCCGACTATGGCTTCCGCGCGGTGATTGCCCCGACGTTCGCCGACATCTTCTTCAACAACTGCTTCCAGAACGGCATGGTGCCGATCCGTCTCGACGAAGCCGACGTGGAGGAACTCTTCAAGCGGGCCTCGGCCGCGGCGGCAGCCGGGGGGCAGTACCGAATCACGGTCGATCTGAAGGCCTGCACCGTCGCCGACGACGCCGGCTTCTCGAGATCGTTCACGGTCGACCCGTTCCGTCGCCAGTGCCTGCTCGAGGGGCTTGACGACATCGGCCTCTCACTCCGCCATACCGACGAGATCGCGGTCTGGGAGGCGGCGCACGGCCTTCCAGCCGTGTCGGGCTGACTCCGATGGGACGCCGCGGCTTGGCGGCCTGGCTCCTGGCGGCGGCCTGCTCCACGAGCGCAGCCTGCTCCACGAGCGTCGCCGGCCCCGTGGACGTGATGCCGCTCGGGATCGAGGCGGGAGGCATCTCCGGGCTTGCGACGTCGCCGAACGGGCAGACCATCTACGGCATCGACGAGTCGCAGCGCAGCGTCGTCGTCATTGAGCCATTCGTCGGGGGCCGCCGTCGCGACGTGGTTTCCCCCGCGGCGAATGGCGGGCCACACCCGGTGTCGCTGACCGCGTTGCCCGGTGATATCATCGCGGTGGTCTGCCGAAGCGGCGATGACTGGTCGCTCCAGACGTATCGGGCGCGGCCGGGAGAACCGGCCGATCCGGCGCGGCCCTTGCAGGAGGTCCCGCTCGGACGCGGTGACGGCCTCGAGACGGTCGCGATGGCCGCGAGCCGAATCCGCGGCTGGTTCGCGGTGACCGGCCTGCCGCCGCCGCACCCTCCGGTGATGCGCATGGCCTTTGCAGGCCCGGGGGTTCGACGGCGGCCGGACGAGCCACGGCCAGGCGGAGCCGCCAGCCGCCCCGTCGCCGTGGCGGTCGGCCCCGCAGACGAACTCGTCACCATCGAGGCTGCCGCGCACGAGGGAACGGCCAGCCTTGTCGCCACGGGTCATGGCGGTCGCGAACTGCTCCGCCTCGACACCGGACTAGCCGATGTCCGGGGCGTGGCCTTCGCCCGGGACGGCTCGTCGCTGTGGGTGATCGCCGGCGCGGTGGCCGGCCCCGTTCCGCAACCCGCCGGCCTCTGGCGGCTCGATGCGGTGTTGCACGACGACCGGCAGGCGGTGCGGCCGACATGTGTGGCCCCGCTCGACGATCCGCAGGCGCTGGCCGCGATTTCGGACCGCAGCCTGGTGGTCGTCCACGGCTCGCAGCCGCGTACGATCAGTCGCATCGAGGTGACCGCCGACACCGTGGTGGATCCAGAGGACGACCGACGCGAGGAGGGAGAGCGATGAGTGGCTCGAGGCGTGAAAAAATCGAGGCGATGCTGAAGGATGATCCGCAGGACGTGTTTCTGCGGTACAGCCTGGCGCTGGAGCTGGAGTCGGGCGGCGAGTGGGAGGCGGGCCTCGAGATCCTCGAGCAGCTCGCGCGGGAGTCGCCCCCCTATGTGCCCGCCTTTCACATGGCCGGGCAGCACCTCGTGAGGCATGGGCGGATCGACGACGCCCGTCGAGCGCTCCGCGAGGGCATCGACGTGGCGCGGGAGGCCGGTGAGGCACACGCCGCCGCCGAGATGGCCGAGCTCCTCACGAGCCTGGGCTCGGCCGGCGAGGGCTGAACAGCCGCGGGCTGTTGGTGTGCGCCGCTCGGGGCTGCCCATGCCCTGAGCTGGTCCGACTCCCCGTGTCGTGGAAGCCAAGCGGTTGCACGCAGCTGCCACGGGGCACCCGTGATTCTCCCGCATCCGTTCGTCCAAGCCCAACGCCGAGAGGCGTGGGGCGAACCGCCACCAGACGCAGCGTCCAGCGTGATGTGCCCGCGGCCTTACGGCCGGTCGGCTTATGCAGCTGCCGTCCAAGCCCAACGCCGTGAGGCGTGGGGCGAACCGCCACCAGACGCAGCGTCCAGCGTGGGGGACGCCCGCGGCCTTACGGCCGGTCGGCTTATGCAGCTGCCGTCCAAGCCCAACGCCGTGAGGCGTGGGGCGAACCGCCACCACTCGCCGCACCTACGAACGCGACGATTACGGGTGCGCCGCCTCAGATCGCTGGGCTCGGCTCGGCCGCCTCGGAGCCGCGGGTGATCGTGAAACCCAGGTCCTCGATCATCCGGTAATCGGCCTCCGGCAGCTGGCCCTTGGTGGTCAGGTAGTCGCCGACGAACATCGAGTTGGCGGCATAGAGGCCGAGGGCCTGGAGGCTGCCGAGGTGGAGTTCGCGACCGCCGGCGATCCGGATCTCCGCCGTCGGGTTCACCAGCCGCATCATCGCCAGGCCGCGAAGGCAGTCGCGGGGTGTGAGCCGATTGACGTGCTCCAGCGGCGTGCCGTCGATCGAGTTGAGGAAGTTGAGCGGGATCGACTCGACCTCGAGCGCCCGCAGTTCAAACGCCATGTCGATCAGGTCGTCGTGCCGTTCCCCCATTCCCATGATGCCGCCGCTGCAGAGCTGCAGTCCGGCCGACCGACAGGCGGCGAGGGTGGCCACACGATCGGCGTAGGTGTGCGTGGTGCAGACCTCGCCGTAGTAGCGCTCACCGGTGTTGAGGTTGTGGTTGACCTTGTCGACGCCCGCGGCGGCGAGCTGTCTGGCCTGCTCGGGAGTGAGGAGTCCGAGGCAGGCGCAGATATTGAGGCCGTATTCCTGTTTGATGCGCGGCGTGATCTCGCAGACGAAGTCGATCTCCCGCTGGCTCGGGCCGCGGGCCGAGATCACGATGCAGAAGGTCTTCGACTGCTGCTCGGACGCGAGTTTGGCCGCCTCCATGAGCTTGGGGGCAGAGAGGAGGTTGTAGCGCGGGATCTCGGCGTCCGAGACCTTTGACTGGGAGCAGTAGCTGCAGTCCTCGGGGCAGAGGCCGCTCTTGGCGTTCATCAGGAAGAAGAGCTGAACGGTGGTGCCGAAATGCCGGTGTCGAACCCGGTAGGCCGCGGCGAGCAGGTCGAGCACCTCGATATCACCCGACTCGAGGATCGCCCGGGCGTCGTCGCGGTCGATCGAGCCGCCGGAGAGCACGCGGTCGGCGAGGGCGTGCCAGCGGCCGGGAGTGGTGTCGCGGGAGGCTTCGGCGAGGGACATGCGGCGCGTTCCTTCAGATGCGGGGAGGCCGCCGCGGACGCACGCCGCGGCGTGCGAGAATGTACGCGATTCCGCCCCGGCATGCGAAGCGGCCCAACGGTTGTCGCCGCCGGAATCAGCCGCCGGCGTAGAACATCGCCCGCGAACTCACGGCCTTCTGGCGGCGGCGGAGCCGCGGAGAGGCGATCATCCGCGACTCGATCGCGTCGGCGACCAGCCGCGGGTCGAGGTCGGCGTCTGCCGCAGCGAGGTCAGCGAAGGCCTCGTCGAAGTCGAGCACATCGGCGATCGGCCAGATCGGGGTCGCGCGAACCGTGCAGGTCTCGTCGGCGACCTGCGTCGAGAGCAGGATCGTCGTGCGGGAGGACTGCGGGGCGGGGCGGGCGGTCGTGGCGTTCATGGCGGTGCTCCTGGGAGGGGCGGCGACGCGTCGCGTCGTCGGTGATTCCTCCTGCATACGGCGTGCCAATCTCGGGGGTTCGCCGGGAATCCGAGGCCGGAGTCCTCCAGCCGTCATGTCTTTCCCAGCTTCACGCCCGGTCGTGGCGTTTGGTGAAGCCGTGCCGGCCGGGCAGGCTGGTGCGCGGGATGGTGCCCTGTAACTTTTTCAGTCCGGGGCAGGATCCATGCGTCGAACGTTCAACGTTTGCGGGCGTCGGCCCCGTCGCTCCCGCCGTCCGTGCCCACCTTCTCGCCGTTGCGAATCCGATCGCGGATCTTCGCCGCGAGTTCGTAGTTTTCGGCCTTCACGGCGTCGGCGAGCTGCTCGGAGAGCGTTCGGCCCACCTCGTACCGCTGCCGAACGCTCTCACGCATCTCGCGGAGTCGCTTCACGAGTTCGTCCTCCTCGAACTGCTCGCTGGCGTCATAGCGGGCGAACAGGTCGCGGAAGGTGGCGAGGCCGGCATTGATCTCGCCGATGGCCGCCTCCGGGCCCTGCTCCTCCAGGGAGGCGAGCGCCGCCGCCTGCACGCGGTGGAAGAGCACGAACGGCCGGTACTGTTCGTGCGAGAGCGTCCACTCCTCGTCCGCTGAATGCTCGCGGACAAAGTCCATGAAGGCGAGGCTGTGGTCGGCGTCGCGGGCGGCCCGCCGGTACTCCCGCAGCGAGAGCCAGCAGAGCCGCCGCTGGTAGTACTGGGCGAACTCGCGGTCTGCCTCCACGCACTGCTCCTTCGTGAGCCGGAAGGCGTCGCCCTCGCGGATCACCTCGCCGACGAGGTAGTCGTAATAGGTCTCCGCTCCGTTGGGCCGTTGGCCATCGGGCCGCAGGTCCGTCTCCATCTGCACGACCCCCATGTCGATCCGCATCTGCAGCACCTCGCGGCCGGCCCGGGTTTTGATCAGCCGGGCGTTAACTTCGCCGGCGCGGAACTCCCAGGTGCGGAGGAGCGAGTCGATATCGCGGGGAGAGGGCATGGTGAATCCTTCAAGGGGCGGCCGCGGGCCTCGCTGCCCGCCGCCCGATTATACCGCCGATCGCCCCCTGGGCAGCGTGGCTCAGGCATCCGGCCGTTGCCGCATCTGCTTCGTCTGCGATCGCCGCTTCTTCGTGTCGAGCCGTTTCTTGACGGCCGATCGCGGGGTGCGGGTCGGCCGGCGCCGTTTCGGCGGGGTGAGGGCAGCGCGGACGACATCGGACAGTCTGTCGAGGCAGTCGGCGACGTTTCGGGGCTGGTCACGGTGCACCTGACTGACGATGACGAGCGTGCCGTCGCTCGCGAGTCGCGATTTCTCGCGGGCGAGGATCCGGCTGCGGACGTCGTCGGGCAGGTGCGGTGAGCCCGCCACGTCGAAGCGCAGCATGGCCTTGCTGCTCGTGCGGTTGACGTGCTGGCCGCCGGGGCCGCCCGACCGGGCGAACTGCCATTCGATGGCGTCGGCCGGGATCATCACCTCGCGGCGGCCATCGCTGACGAGCAGGGATTTGGGGCGGGGCATGGGCGACGATCCTCCGAGGCGAGTATGCGCCACCGGCGGGCAGTTGCGGAAGCAGACGGCGAGCCACGGAGTTGTCAAGAGGGTTTCGAGGGCACGATGCTGTCATCGGTCGAGACCCCGGAAACGTCGCGGCGCTCGCTCACGGCGCTCGCGAAAAACGCTTCTCTGGACAGTCTGCGCGACACCCTTCCATACTTCCGACCCAAGAGGCGGGCGTTCACGCCGTCCACACGGGCGGTGCACCCCGGAGGAAGGAAGATCATGTTTGATGTTGCGGTCAGCGAACTGACCAGCCCCCGCTGGGATCTCCACGACGAGGTCGAGCGGGCGGCTGCTCACGGATTCGACGCGATCTCACTGTGGCGGCCCAAGGTGTCCGATGTCGGAGCGGCGACGGCGGCAGCGATGGTGGCGGTGGCCGGCCTTCGAGTGTCGAGCCTCCAGTGGGCGGGCGGCTTCACGGGAGGGGATGGCCGCTCGTTTGCCGAGAGCGTCGAGGACGCCGTCGAGGCGATTACGACCGCGGCCACGCTCGGCGCCCCGGTGCTCCTGGTTCACAGCGGCTGCCGCGGCGGTCACACCCGCAGCCACGCGCAGCGGCTGCTCGTCCAGGCACTGGAGACGATTGCTCCGGTCGCCGCCCGGGCCGGCGTAACGCTGGCCCTGAAGCCCGCCCATCCCGCCGGCGGTGTCGGCTGCAACTTCCTCGGAGGGCTCTCCGAGGCGATCGATCTCGTGGAGGGATTCTCCGACTCGGCGGTCCGTCTCGCGGTCGATTTCTGGCACTTTGGCGACGCTCCCGACATCGATCTGCTGCTGCCGCAGCTCGCCGAGGTGGCGGCCATCGTGCAGGTCGCCGACCGGTGTGGGTCGCCCTCCGCCGCGTCTGACCGGCTGCCGGCCGGGCACGGTGGGCTTCCCCTCGAGCGGCTCGTCGGTGAGATGCTCGCCCATGGCTACCGCGGTCCGGTGGAGTTTGATCCCGTCGGCGAGGTCGCCGAGATCCTCGGCTACGACGGGGTGTGGCACGAAACCCGGCTCGTTGCTGAGGCCTGGAGCGAGCGGCTCGCCCTCGGGCGGAGCGGGTCGGTGGTGGCCACTGGGGCAGGCCGAAGGCCTCTGCCGAGTCACTACCGGGCGGCAGCCGCCTTGGGCTCCCGCAGGTCCCACGCCTCGAGCCACACCGGCTCGCCGGGCTGAAGGCTGAAGTCGTCGCGAAGCCGCTCGTCGAAGTCGTCCATGTGGGCGGCTCCGTAGAAGATCGCGATCCGCCGGCGTCCCTTGGTGATCTCATCGCGGAGTACGTCGAGGGCGGCGGCGTTGCGGTCGGTGATCAGAGTCGAGCCCTCCTCGCCGCCGAAGGCCGCCGTCAGCACGTCCATGTCGGTGAACTGCTCGGCCATCATCCGGCGGAGCCGCACCTGCCGTTCGGGACCTGAGCCAAAGAGGATCCCGAAGAGTTCGCCGAAACTCACGTCGCCGGCGCCACCTCCGCGGTCGGCCCGGGCCATGCTCTCCTGCATCAGCCGCGTGAACATGCTCCACCAGCTCTCGCCGCGTTTGGCCATGGCGGCGTCGAACTCCTTGGGCGAGAGATCGGCATGAACGAAGTTCTCAGCTGAGTAGTCGATGCTCTCGAGTTGGAACTCGAGACCTAACGCCGACTTCAGGCTCTGCTGGGCGGAGCCGATCGCCCCGGCCGGTTTGCGGCCGGGCTTGGGGACGCGGGCGTTGGGCGGGGCCACGAGTTCGTAAAGCACGGCGTCGTAGTCGGCGAAGAGCCGGTCGAGGGTTTCGTAGTAGGTGGCACCGCCGACGTGGACGGCGGCCACCAGGTCGACCTGCAGCGGAATCCGCCGGCCCGCCCTAGCGGCATCGGCGGCCGACTCTCGGTATTCCACGATGGCCGTGTCGAGCGAGAGCGGCTCGCTGTCATTATCGCGGACGAGGCGGAGGAACTCGGTCACCGGTGGGTCGCCGGGTTCGGCATTCGGGGCCGCCCGGTCGGCTGCCATGGTGGCCGTGGCAAGAAGGGCAAGGAGGGTGGCGGCGGTAAGGCGCATCGATCCGGGCTCCGGGCTGGTGGAACGGCATCGTGCCGGGGGACTCCCGCAGGATAGCCGAGGCGTCCCATCCTGCCACGCACTGGGTGTGCTGGCGGCCGGAAAACCCGCAGAGGCGGCAGGGTTTGCCAAGTTTCGTCAACCCGATCGACCGGCACGACCGATACCACGGGAGAATCCGCAGTGGCGGAAGACGGCTCCTGCTCCACAGGACACAGAAGCGATGGCTACGACAAACGGCTTGAAGCGTCTGACGGCGATCCTTACCACCGTGGCGGCACTGCTCGCGACGGCCTTGCCGGCGTTCGCCGGTCAAAACTGGATGCCGCTCCTGCCGGACCAGGACTTCTACGACTTCCAGATGTTCGCGCCGCCGGAGTCGCAGGATTACGCCATCCGCCAGGACGCGAGGGAAGGCATCTTCTTCACCTACGACCGCACGTTCTGGGCGTTCACGCCCGCCCAGTCGCGACCGATCCTGAACGAGTTCTTCATCCCGGTGCAGCCGCTCTCGCCGTTCGCGGTGGCCCAGCTCAACAATGACCTGATTCGCTCGGGCAATCCGGCCTCCGGACTGTACATCTTCGGGTCGGATCCGCTGCGGCTGGATCTCAACACCAACTGGATGCGCACCGTCATGTCGTGGGGCAACCGCTTCGAGGGCGGCTGGATCTACGACGACTACGGGATGATGTTCAACTACTACAACTCGGGCCCGCAGAGTCAGGCCTTCGTGACCACCAACGCTTTTGCGGTCAACTCGCCCACGACGACCTTTTCGCAAGAGGTGGCCGCTGGCGGCGGCGGCCTGGTCGCCGGTGGCCTGCCGATCGTCGTGACCACCATCACGTCAGAGAGCCCGCCCCCGGACCACCTCATCACGCAGACGTTGACCCAAAAGAACACCACCGAGCTGACCTCGGCCGGCTTCGCCTGGGCGGTCCGTCGGAACCTCTCCTCGGCCGGCTCCGGGGAGCTCCGCACGGCGAGGTTCACGTTTGGGCCGCGGTACCTCCAGGTGGCCGACCGCTACAGCATCGATTACTCCAGCAATCAACAGTCGTTCATCGACGGGTGCCCGCAGGGCGACTTCTGCCAACTGCAGAACGGCGGCTGGGACACGTCGGCCTACAACAACATCGTGGGCCCTGAGATCGGCCTCAACTACATGCTCGAAAGGGGTCGGTGGTCGATCGAGACTGACCTGAGGTTTACTGCCGGCATGAACTTCCAGAATACGCTCTACAGGGGTTCGAACTTCCCCGCCGCCCTGGGCGCCGACTACTTCCGCTCCACGTACACCTTCGCCAACTCGATTTCGCAGACGACGAACAACTCGTCGTCGGTTTCGGCACCCCCGCTGTTCGTGCAGATTTACGGCATCGGGCAGACCAACGCCACGAATACCGCCGAGCACAACTTCGTGTTCGCTCCGCTCGGTGAGTGGCGGTTGAAGGGTCGATATCGCGTCAGCAAGGCGGTCTCGCTGAACTTGGGATACACGGGCATGTGGCTGGGTGGGATCACGCGGGCCAGCACCAACACCGAGTTCAAGGAGGAGTTCAAGCCAGTGGTGAGTGCGACCCAGAATGGGCCCCCAATCCAGTCGCCGATCTATGACGCCCAGGGCAACATCACGGGATACAACGCCGTGCCGTCGTGGACGCCTCCGCCGATTCAGGAACCCAGTCGGGACGGCACCACGAACAACCAACTCCGCGTCTACAACAGCATCCAACCGCGAGCCGGCAACGACATGGGCTACATGTTCGTCAACGGCGTGGACTTCGGCATCGAGATCAACTACTGAGGTTTTCGCGGGGCCATCCCTGGCCCCCGCGAAAACGGTCAGCCGAGGGGAACGCCAAGGGTTCCCCTGGCCGACGAGCACCGCGTCCGGCGGTGCCTGAACACGGCCCCGGTGCCAGGTCCGACGCCCCACGGCGTTGGGCTTGTGGTCGAATCGCCTTCACCGCTTCGGCCCCACGCCTTACGGCGTTGGGCTTGGACCGATCTCGTGGAAGCCGAAGGCCGTGAGGCCTCGGGCGCATCACGCTCGGCGCCGCCTCCCGGTGCGGCCGATTCACCAGCCTGCGGCGATCCAGTCGCCGGTGGCTCCGCGGATGTCGGCGAGCTTCGCGAGCCGGTCGAAGAGCGGCTGCCAGAGCGGGCTTGCCGCCACCGTTTCGATCTCCTGCGGCAGCGGCACCGGCAGCCCTGCCGCGTCCACCTGAACGAAACCGAGCAGGCCGTCCATCCATGGCAGGGTGCCGCCGGGCGTGGGCATCCCCACCACGCCCACCACGACATAGGCCCGTCTCACCTGCAGCACCGCGCAGCGGATCTCCACCAGCGTGCCGACCGGCACGCTCCGCCGGCACTCGAGCGACAGCACCCGCCGCAGCATCAGGTTGGCCGCCGGCCCCGCGGCCCGGCTGCCCGTGGCGTAGGCCGCCTCCAGGGCATACCGCAGCAGGCTGCCGGCGTAGAGCGTGCCGTGATGGTTGGCGTCGGCGGGGAGGACGAGCCGGTGGCTCGTGGTTTCGGTGGAGGCCATGACGGCATTGTTATAACGCCGTCGGTGCTGGGAAGCCCAACGGCGTGGGCCGTGGGGTTTCAGTGTTCGGAAAAGTAGCGCAGGTTTTCAACCTGCGAAAAAGTCAACACAGGTTGGAAACCTGCGCTACGGGGAGCAACCAGTGCTACGGGGAGCGACGGTTACGCCGACTGGCGGGCGTACGCCGGGTCGATCTTCGAAAGCTCTTCCTGCATCGCCGAAACCGTGCGGCGGATCTGGTCGGGCGTGTGCCGCGACGTGATGAAGAACCGCAGCCGGGCCGCGCTCTCCTCCACCGCCGGGTAGAGGATCGGCTGCACGTTGATGCCCCGCGTGAACATGCTGCGGGAGAGCCGCAGCGCGTTCATCGAGTTGCCGAGGATCACGGGGATGATCGCCGAGCCGCCGGAGGGGCCTGTGTCGAGGCCGGCCTCCTTGGCGAGTTGGAGAAACAGCCGGGCGTTGGCATGCAGCCGCTCCACCCGCTGCGGCTCCCGCTGCAAGAGCCTTAGGGCGCCGATCGCCGCGCCGGCCGCGGCCGGCGGGAGGCCCACCGAATAGACGAAGCCGGGGCAGGTGTATTTCAGCCAGCGGACGAGCGTCTTCGTGCCGGCGATGTAGCCGCCGCAGCTGCCGAGTGCCTTCGAGAGCGTGCCCATCCAGATATCGACGTCTTCCGGATTCACGCCGAAGTGCTCGCCGATCCCACGGCCGCGAACGCCCATCACGCCGATCGAGTGCGCCTCGTCCACCATCAGCAGCGCCTTGTGCCGCTTCGCGAGCCCGATGAACTTCGGCAGTTCGGCGAAGTCGCCGTCCATGCTGTAGATGCCCTCGATCACCACCAGCACGCGGCGATACTGGCTCCGCATCTGGGAGAGGAGCTTCTCGGCGGCGTCGTAGTCGTTGTGCGGGAACGGCCGGCGGCGGGCTCCCGAAAGGAGCGCCCCCTGCAGGAGGCTGTTGTGCGAGAAGGCGTCGTGGAGCACGAGATCGCCGGGGCCGACCACGTGGCCGATCACCGTCTCGTTGGTGGCGTGGCCGCCCACAAAGGTGATTGCGTCTTCGGTGCCGACGAAGCGGGCGATCTCCCGCTCGAGTTCCTGGTGGATCGTCTTCTCGCCCGATACCAGCCGGCTCGCCGACACGCTCGTTCCAAACCGATCGACGGCGTTCTTCGCCGCCGCCGCCACCTCGGCCTCCCCCGACATGCCGAGGTAGTTGTAGGTGGCCCAGCTCACCAGCTCGCGGCCGCCGATCTGCGTGCGGTCTGTCGTGAGCCCCTCGTGCATGGAGAAGTAGGGATTCTCGAGGCCCGCATCGCGGACCATCGCGAAGTTCTGCTCCAGCGCCCGCACTTCCGGGAACTGGGCGATGTCCCAGACGTCGGCACCGAGTTCGGCGTCGAGGCGGACGGTCTGCTCCGACGGCGCCTTGGCCGCCGAGGGCATGTGGTCGATGATCGCCTCGGTCACCTCGCGGCAGGTCTCGATCAGCGGCAGGACCTGCTCGGGAAAGCGGGCCCCGAAGGCCTCCTCCAGGCTGGCGACGATCTCCATCCGTTCCAGCGAATCGAGTCCGAGTTCGACGATATTCGTATCGAGCGTGAGGTTGCCGGCCCGCTCCTTGGCGATGCGGCGGACGTGGTCGAAGACCGTCTGCACGATCTCCTGCGGCAGTTCGCGGTCGGGGCGGTGGGCCCGCGACGTCTCGCCGACAGGCCGATGGCGGGCCAGGCGGGGGGTGCCGCTGCCCGAGACGCCGGCGGAACTCGATGCGGCCGAGGTGGCCTGCACGACGGGCTGCTCCCAGCTGACGAATCGCTCGACCACCTCGAGCGTGCCGTCGAGGAACTGCCGTTTGCAGGCGTGCCGCTGGATCTTGCCGCTCGACGTTTTCGGGACGCTGTTGGGCCGCACGAGCACGATCCCCTCAGTCGCCACCTCATGGTCGCGGGCCAACTTACTGCGAATCGCTTCGAAGGCGGCGGCGATCTCGTGGGGATCCCGCTTGCCGCGCTCGACCTCCGCCACCACAACCACCCGCTCGCGGTCATCGATGTCCACCGCGAAGGCGGCCACAGACCCCGCGCGGACGAGGTCGCTCGCCTCCTCCACGGTGTGCTCGAGATCCTGCGGGTAGTGGTTCCGTCCGCGGATGATGATCAGGTCCTTGAGCCGGCCGGTGACGAACAGCTCACCCGAGTCGAAGAAGCCGAGGTCGCCGGTGCGGAGGTACGGCCCGGGATTCGGCCGCCACTTGGCGACGGCCGCCGAGT
>Ga0315904_10007392_pt1 | contig 14786 bp, 15 predicted proteins | sample LakEriMetagenome_6_FD_203529 | JGI IMG/M metagenome (GOLD analysis project Ga0315904, IMG submission 203529) | Freshwater fungal communities from buoy surface, Lake Erie, Ohio, United States - Buoy 12 MA120 | ecosystem: Environmental > Aquatic > Freshwater > Lake | place: USA: Lake Erie, Ohio... | reverse complement strand
AAATCTGATCTAAAAAGGGGTATGGTAGTTGAATACTTCAATAACAATAAGTGGAATCGAAAAGAAATAGTTGAATTAGATGAAGAGTTCGATAAAATGTATAACTTATTGATTAAATACAATAAATTACGCATTCCATCGAACTAATCAACTATTTCAATTATTAATTGATGTAGGAAAATCTATTCAAAGTCCCAATTTTCGGAAGTGTTTGTTGAATATGTTGATGAATCAAATTAGTATCATTCTTATAAACATCCAATATTTGTTTATTTCTTTCTAATAAATTTTGGGGTGTATTATCAGCGTGATGAAAAAGGTGATATCCAGTATAATCCATTTGTTTATATCTCAATAATTTATTGACTTTAATTTCATTGAATTCGTTTTCATATCCTAATCCGATCATATCCTCGTTCCAACCACCCAATCTATCAATAGCTTCTTTTTTGAATATTGATATACCATCAAGAAGATTTCTCTTTATTTGTGGGTTAGATAGTTGTAGGATAGAATTAGTATCCATTGAGGATTGTTGTGGAGTCAAATACAGCGTTCTATTGGTCGGAATTACGCAGTCCAATCCTTCAAGTGTCTTGAGACTTTCTATGAGTTCCATAGGGTTCATCAAGTAATCGGATTCACCAAAAATTATGGTCTGTCCAACAGCTCTCCTTAGTCCAATATTATATGCCCAACTTTTATTGAAGGGGGCTTCGGATTTAGCAAATATGTGTTGGACTTTTAAATTAAGATAATCGATTTTAGAGTGATTATCTTGTTCGACGATTATGATTTCAACACCTTGAAATCCGGATAACCATTCGATGACACGACGTAGAGGGAGTATTCTATCTTGTCTGTATCTAAATGGTATTATATAAGAAAATTTGGGTACATATGATTGAACCATTTTGTGTTTTTTTAATAGTTATATCACAAACTAAGGATATGTTTATGAAAGTATCAAACCGGGGTTCTTATATCCACTTTGTTGAACAATCTCTAACATTTGAGTAGGAGAAAGTTGATCTTTATCCCAACCTTTTTTCTTCGCGTAATCAATTATAAATTTTTCACGAAGAAAGGTTTCGTCTTGCTTTGATAGCTTGGTGGACCCTTTTATTAAATGTTGATCATCTTTTTGCATAACTTTTCTAAATTTTAAGTATATATTGAAAAATATTTTTTCATGCCAGAGGGACCAGAAATACGCATAATGTCCGATTTCATAAATCAGACAACTGAAAATAAGTTATTCGATTGTCTTTATCATGTCGAAAAAGGGAATGTTCCTTTTATAGATGATAAATTTTCTGAACCATTCAGAATAATTTCAAAATTTCATGGAAAAAAATTGATCCTAGAGTTGATCCTCGAGAAATATACAATCCCAATTTATGTCTTCATGGGTATGTCCGGTTCTTGGAAATGGACAAAAAAAGAGCAATGGTCCGATACAAAATATACTAGATTGAGATTCGATACCAATGATGGACATTCTTTACTACTACACGGTGGATATCTTGGACCTAAATACTCTATGTACAAAAACTTCAAGTCATCAAAGAATGGACCCGATATCATTCAAGAATTTGACAAATTTATAACGAATATATACCAAAACATCGGTAATAAAGATTTCAGAAAACCAATTTATGAGTTGTTACTCGATCAAAAATATTTTGCTGGTGTGGGAAATTACCTACGGAGTACAATACTCTTTTATTCTAACGATAATCCATTTATATCAGCTAAAGAAACAATTGAATCAAACCCAAAGTTCCTCGAAACTTGTAGAGATGTCTTACAAAAAGCTTATGAATTCAACGGTGGTCAATTGAAAGATTGGTCCAATCCATTCCAAAAAACTTCTAATGAGTTCGAAAAATGGGTTTTTTATCAAAAGGGTAAATCTCTGAAAGATAGTCAGAATAGAACGTTTTGGTATGATTCCAAATGGGCATAAAAAAACCCCCGATGTGGGGGTTTTTTTTATTAGTGATTAGTTTAAGAAATTCTTCTCATCAACAACAGAAATTGTCATGAACTGTTTCTGTGGATACCAACCAACTTCAGCGATAGCATATCTAGAACGAAGTAACATTCTTGGTGCGAAAGTAGCTTCGGAGATAAGGCTGATTGACTGTGCCATTAAGTATGGTACGAAGATAATACCTGGTTGATCAGGATTGTTCTTTCTACCAAGAACGATTCTATCATCGTTATACTTCATGTAAGGGTCAACATAAATTTGGATATCACCAATTTGACCAACTGGATAAAGTTGACCAGAACCGTTGATTTTGGATTTAGTTGGGTTGATTGTGTAACCAGCAATATCCATAAGAGCTGCTGCAAGTCCCCCGTTTGTTACTGCGTATTGAGCAGGACCAACACGACCTTCAGTTGCGATGTAGTTGGAAGCGTGTACCATTTTGGTGATAAGCTTTCTTTGTACAGCGTGTGTAGTTTCACCACCTGGACCACCAGCAACATAAGCTGTGTCTAAATCGAAGATTGTTGTAGCTGTTACACCTGAAGTTCCATAAGTAGTTTGACCAGATCTCAAAGGTGCAGAAAGTCTGTTGTTATCACCAAGTGCGAAGATGTTAGCAACGATTTGCTTGGAGATAGTTTGAGAAAGTTCATTAACTAGGATTGACTCCATCTTTTGAACGATATCCATACCAGTGTTAGCTTTGATGTCTTCGATTTCAGTTCTTCTTAAAGCGGAAGAAACTTCGATTGTACCAACAGCAATAGACTTGGAAGAGATTTTTGGTCCGATAACACCAGAATAAGTATTATCATCATGATCTCTACCCATTGGATAAAATCCACTAGCGTAAGAACCAGTAGGTCCAAACCAGTTAGCAGAGAAACCAGGAAGGTGATCTTCAAGAGCAGATACTAGTTCGATACCAGTAGAACTCACAACAGTTGAATAAGTACCGATGTTAGTAATCGCTTCAACCATAGATTGTGTAGCAAGAGCAAAAGTGTTTTGTGAACCATCGAAAGTATAAGGGTAAGATGGATTAACAGTTCTTTCAGAGTTAGCTTGTCTGTAAGCTTTAAGAATTGGATTACCATCGATACGAGAGAATCCAAGAAATTCTACAGCTCCTCCATATACTGATGTAGGTTCAGTCTGGCTAACACCAGCAGCAGATTTCCAATAAGTAGCCGCAGCACCTGTAGCAACTGTCAAGAAGATTCTACCACCTCTCAAACCATCAGAAGTTGGAACGATTCCAAGACTATTGAGATATGCAGGGAAATCTCTTTTGAATTCAGTTAGGTTGGTAGCATTAGTGATTTTGAAAACTTGTGGACGACCAGTTGTACCACCATTTTTAACATCATCATATTGAAAATCAATATAAAGAAGGTCAAGTTTTGGTCCTGGTGAAGGTTTTACAGCAACTAGATCAAGACCGATAGTCTGAGCAGCAATCTTCATTGCAACTGGAAGAAGGTTTTGACCAAGGTCACCAGAACCGAAGTTACCTGCAGTCTGATTCCAAGTGTTGTTAGTTACTGTGTTAAGAGTACTACCAGCATAAATAGAAGGTTGTGGAGATTGAACAGCTCCCATACCAGCTAGGGTTGCGTTTACATACGCGTTTTCATTGATTGAGTGAAACTCGGCATACTCAGACATCCAATCAAGTTTATCTTCGCCCGCAACACCCATGTTCTCAAGAACTGGAGCCCACTTCTTAAGAGCTTTTGATTTGTCAATTCTAATGTGTGACATAGTGTTTTTTTATTTTTTTTTATTATCTATATATAAAACCCAGTTTTTTTCCTTTTTTCAGACCTGGATTTTTTATAGATTCTTGAATCTTTCTAAAATGGATTTCATTTCATTTTCACCAAGTCTATCCTCTTGGATCAAAGGTTCAGAAGTTAAAAGAGTTTTTGTTGTTTTTTCTTTTTTCTTCATGTTCCTAGTCATCCAAAAATGTTCAACATTTGCTTCTGTTGTCAAGTCAGGATAAAGTCTAGCTTGTGAAATTACGGACCTTTTAGTCGATTCGTTTAATTGGGACCAGATTGGCTTAATGTTTTCGGGCATCAATCTAATCAATCTCTCTTCGAGAGATTCATTTTGAGCTGACAATGATTCTTGAATAAGTCTTAAAACATCTGTGCCAGTAAAGTAACTCTTTTCGTTTATGTAAAGTTTTACTTGCTCTTGTTCGTCTTGTGAAAGATTATAAAAACTATCAACTTGACGTTTGTTTAAGAATCTCAAGAAATGCAACTCATTGGTTTCAGAAACTTTACGTTTTGTAGCCTCTAATATAAGTTTGTCAATTTGCTTTGATAATTCAGTATCGGAATTCTTTTCATACTTCATTTCTGATGGTGAGTTCATTTCTGTCTCTTCCTCATCTTCCTCTTCGTCTAACATCTCTTCATCGGACATCATACCTTCTTCAGGTGTCATACCTTCTTCAGAAGCCATTTCTTCTTCACTAGACATGAGATACGCATTTTCCTCTTCTTCTTCTTCTTCGGAATGAATCATTTCATCTCCCATCTCCATATCCATTTGATCTTCATCAGACATTTCTTCAAATCCAAACTCTTCTAAAGTTGGAATTGATTTATCCTCCACACTTTCATTGATTTTATTAGAGTTTAATTTCTCTGCAATCATACCAGCATAAGAAACTGTCTTATCTAAATTTTCTGCAAGATATTCGGAGTAAGAAATATTATCATCTAGGTGTTCAGCAATATATTCGGAATATGCGATATTACCTTCAACGTGTTCAGCGAGATACTCTGAATATGCAATTGAATTATCTAGATGTTCTGCTAAATATTCACTGTAAGAAATTCCCTTATCGAGGTTTTCTGCAATATATTCTGAATAAGCAATATTCTTATCAAGATTTTCTGCAAGGTATTCAGAATAAGAAATGTTCTTATCAAGATTTTCCGCAAGGTACTCTGAATAAGCAATATTCTTATCAAGATTTTCTGCAAGGTATTCAGAATAAGAAATGTTCTTATCTAAATTTTCTGCAAGATATTCAGAATAATTAATCGCTTTTTCTAAATTTTCCGCTAAATAATCATTATGGGAAATTAATTTTTCAGTAGTACTCTTTAATGAAGTATTTTCATTAACAACAACTTGTACTCTTTCCGCTAAATAATCTAAATACTTAACAATTTGAGAATTTGTTTTGTTCAACTCTTCATAATACTCGAGAAGTTGTTCAAGTTTCTTTGGTGCCATGTTACCAGTCTTTACAGCATTTTTAACTTCCTTCTTCGCAGAAGCAATCTCATTAATAAGATACTTCGAATAATCAGTCAATTGTTGTTTGGTAACGAATTCATTCTTGTTCATATTGAATATATCGTTTATTTTTGACTCGTCGGACATCTCATATATCCTAAAGTTGGTTTCTTTTTTGAATCCTAAAGATTCATTGATGGAACTCATTCTCGCAGATGCAAATCCTGGATCAGCAACAATATCATAAGTGAAAAGTTTTTTCAAAGTGACAGTGCCATCATTCTCTGTAACGCCAGCAGCTCTCGATGAGACGAAAACAGGACAATTGTCTTCGACTAGAGATTTTGCTTCTTTACCCCAATAGGTGTTCAATAATTTGATCTCACCCTCTACACGATTAGATTCTTTAACATAATTTGCTTTTCTAATAATGTGTGAGGCTCTTGATAAAGATGTATCAAAAACATCGGGATGGTCAAATTCACCGTATACTACACCCATGGTGTTGATACGTTCATTTAGTTCTTTAAGACAAGGAATAAATTTTTCAGCAGTATAAATTCTTTCGTTACGGTTTTTAACACCGAATTCAGTAAAAATACCACCAAGAACGTATTCTTTCTTGCCACCAGAAACCTGCACATTCTCCTTCAAAGGATTTGTGTTGTTTTCAACAATAAGGATTGGTTTCATGTATGTGATTTATTTTTATTTTTAGTATATATTCGCTCTTAAAAAACCTTATTTTTTCAAGGAGGATTTTTTATGGAAGTAAAGAAAACTTTGATAAAAGTTAAAATATAAGGTTTTAATATTCAATGTATAAAGTCGAAATTTTACAAAAAAAAGATACTTTTCTAGATGACCTTCTGATTTTTCTTTTTGAAAAATCGATAGAGTTCAGAAGAGATTTTTCTATTGATAATATATTAAATGAGGATGCTCCCCCACATCAAAAATTTGATTTTTTACTTAATAAAAAAATTCACCTTGATAATGTTTTTGGTAGCACTTTTCAATCTTATTACAGAAGTAATAATGATATCTATGCCATATCACATACAATTACCGACCTTCTATTCGAAAACAATTGTATATATGGTATGGTCAAACCATCGGATTATGGCGAAGTTATAGATTTCTCCAAAGGATTTCTTCTGCCTGTTTATTATAGACCTGATAAAAATTCTGATTCCAAGATTGCAACTTTTGACATTGATTTTAGTATAAGTGATAATGCCGCATGATTCTTACTAGGGAAATATTAATAAAAATAAATGAATCAAACTATTCATATTATGAAGAGTTGGGCTATGATGTCAGTATAGGTGAAACAATCGAAATCCCCATAGAACTATTATCAACCGGTAGTCATTATAAAATTGAATGTAAATGTGATGGTTGTGGTAAACACAAGGATGTTATCTTCAAAAATTATATAAAATATGGTAATCGTTGGGGAGAATATTATTGCAGAAAGTGTTCAGAGTCCAAAAGAAAGGCTACACTTGTACAAAATTTTGGTGTAGAATATCCCATACAAAACAAAGAGATTCGAAAAAAAATAGAGAACACCATGATTCAAAAGTTTGGTGTTGATAATCCATCGAAATCAAAGGAATTAGTCAATAAGAAGTCTAAAGGTTAGAATTCGAACTCTCCACCTGCTCCTCCTTCTGCTTCAGCTCCTCCTTCAGCTGATGGTGCTTGTGCTTCTTCACCACCTTGTGCTGGGGCTTGTGCTCCAGCAGTTTGGGCTCCTCCTCCACCTTGTGCAGGCATTTCACCACCTGCCTCCGAGCCTCCACCACCTTCAGCGGTAGCTGTTCCCTTATCACCCTTCAATTTATAAGCTTTATTTTCTTCTTTTTCTTCCGGCGTCAGTTTTAGAACCTTATCTACGAGATAATCGATGTGGAAATACGATTGACCATCTGCAGTCTGTATACCTAAAAGTGTTGATAACAATCCAGCTCTCTTCTCAAGGTTACTCAATTTTTTCCACTCCTCGAATAGTTGGTTGGAATAAAAAACTATATCGATTTGATTCAGAAAAACCTCATCGTCCTTCAACTCTGGAAACTCAATACACATTTGTAATTTCAACGGTTTAACTATAATTTCTTTATAATTTGCTCTCAACCTAGAAATGAAATTATTAAATTTCACTTCATCTCTCGTCATAGATGCGGCATCATCAAATACAGTACCACCACCATTTTCCTTATCAAATCGTTGAAATGGTATCTTGGATGCTCTTTTGAGAGCATTGAAAAACCAAGTTAACATATCATTCTCATTCAAGTTGTGACCCTCAGGACTCACTAATTCCATCGCCGGTGTTCCTGCATCACCCTCTGGGAACCAAACCTGTTTATTATAGGGGAGATGTTTTTTACCATTAATTGTAACAGTGCCTAATGTATCATCCCATTCTATTTCTTCAGAATAGTCAGCAATCAATTGACCTATTTGCTCTTCAGCTCTTTGTCTAGGTAGACCCTTAATTGGTATTGTAAATTTCTGATAAATTGTAGCATTGATTATATTGAACATTATTCTAGTTTGTTCCAATATCTTTAATTGATTATAAGGTCTTATCAAACCCTCTACATAAGAAGTTTCGGAATAATCATTCTGGGTAGAATATGATATAAAAACAATTTGGGAATCCAAGAAAATTCTTCTCAATTGAGGGTCTTCTGGAAACTGAATCCATAAATTACCTATGGCTGGCTCATAAGCTGGCACTAACGTCTCTGGACGTAACCTGTTGAAATGAATTATATTCTTTTTCTTATCATCCCAAACTATCTCCAAAGCTACATAACCATCTATGAGATAGTCCCTCATCATGTTCCAAGCAGTGATTCCATCTGAAAATCCAAATTTATTATAGATTTTTTCGAAATATTCTTGGTATTTATCCCTTATTTCTTGGGAAAAATCGTTTGAAAGTGGTTTCGGAGAACAAAAATCTTGAGCATCATCGTAATCGACAGACTCATCACACACAGCAGATACAAAATCTCTTATTTCGTCTTTGATGGAATATTCTCTCAAAATCCTTCTTTTATCAGCATATGACCTATCCAGATATGGTATAGATTTCCTATTCAATACAGAAGCTACCGCTTTCTGTGAAAAGAAATCATACATACTATTATTCTTTTGAGAATAGGGATCCTCATTCATACCAACACCAACAGTATTTCTTATGATCATATCATCATATTTCATACCGAAATTAGAAAGTGTGCGTAATAATCTATTAAATAAACCTTTATTTTCAACAGATGATGAAACTAAAGCTGAACTTTGATTTTGTTGATTCAGTGGATTGTAACTACCCGCCATTGGCTTTTGTTGGAATTTGTTAGTATATATTAATTAAATCAATATACATAATTTGGGTCAACGACCATATTTTTCGAAACTATTCTGAAGTCTTTGAATGTGTTTTTTTAACACTACATAATTTTCATTAATATCATCAGATATATTGTAGAAGTCTTTTATCAAAGCTTGAGACATTTCCTTATCTCTATCATATTTAGTTTTAGATTTTACTTTCCAAATCTCATAAAGTTTGTTAGGATCGTATTTATTAATCGGATGACCAGAGTATAAAAACTTTGGCACTAGTGGCATTGAAATTCTGTGGACTAGTGATATTTGATTTACATTATATTCCATAATTGAGTATTCGAATCCGTATCTAAACAATTCATTATAAGTCGTTGTCATCTCTACAGGCAGAGACCTATCATTTATAAAATCTTTTTCCGTCATAAATTGATCGAAAAAACTAGCTCTCACTTGTATCGGTATCATATTTAGGTTGATTGAAAATAATATAGTTAGATTTTCGAACTTTTTTTGGCCGATAGTGAATACAGGAGAATATTTGATCCAATTAGAATCATCCATATAATGAAAAAAATAAAATCTTCCTATTTGAATATCTTGAACCCTTGTACTCTGTACCTCGTTGTCAGATTTTTGATATTTCTCATAGAAGAACAATGAGTTATTTTTAAAATTGTCTGCAATACCTTTGCCAGATTTTAGTGATTCATTGATTTTTTCCAAAAGAATACCCATAACAATATATATTCAAAAAACATAAACGATATGTTGAATAGTGCTCCAAGACAACCAACTAAATATAAGCAAGGTCTTTTTCTACCAAATAATAAAGACAAGATAATAAAATTGAATTCCCAAGGTGGTCTATATTATAGGTCAGGTCTCGAACACAAAATGATGGTTTATCTTGATAACAATCCAAAAATAAAATTTTGGGGAGCCGAACATTTAAGAATACCATACCAAAAAACTGAATGGATAAATGAGACACAAGAATTCAAAACTACAGAGCACAGTTACTATCCCGATTTTTATTACGAATTAGTTAGAGAAGATGGTACAATTTCAAGAGTGGTTGCGGAGGTAAAGCCAAGTAGTGAGACAAAAGAACCAACTTTGAGAGAAAACCCAACTGCTAAACAGTTAAAAAACTTTGAATACTCACTTAAAATGTATAATAAAAATTTGAGTAAATGGAAGTATATGATTGAGTATTGTCAAAGAAAAGAATTCGAGTTCATTATTATTACAGAACAACACCTTGGATAAAAATGGATAAGTAAATTATCATATACAAAACCGCTGTAGAAATTCCATATAAATTAATAATCTTGAAATTATTAGTGTATAAAAAAATAGATTTCAAAATCTCACTAATAACGATTATAGCGTAGTGGATCCAAATAGGGGTGAAAAGTCCAATAATTAAACAGATCACATTTAGTATTTTGGAGAAGGAAAATATCAAAAGCTGAATGTGATTTGATTCATCAATTTGTTTGGGGTAGACCATAGGTTTCACGGTGAGTTGTTTCCACTCAACCCAAACGAATAAAAGAGACAGTGAATAAAAAAAATTCAGCATAATCATAGAGAGTGTAAGCCCATACCATCATTAGAAGATTCGATAGAAATTAATCTTATTTGATGTTCATTATCACCTTTTTTCTTATATAGTTCGTTGAATCCTTTTGCTAGACCACGTTTGAATATTTCCGTAAAGTATGCAAATGCATTATCGGATTTTTCCTCGTTAAAATTATACCAATTTGAAAACATATCCAACAGTCCCGACTGATAGCAATCCATCCTATCATCGTTGTTGTAATATCTCATTTTTTTGATAGTTCGTTTAGCTAGTGTTTCCAACATCAATTTGGAATTTCTAGTCAATTTTCCTTGTGCTTTTGAAATTATTATTTCTACGTATAAATCTTTATTCTGAAGGTACATAAATGAAATTATTTTTTAAGGATCTGAACCTTAATTAATTTCTTAATACGTATATCGCAATTAGAGTATTTGTTTAAAACAAAAAACCTCCTTATCGGAGGTTTTTTTTATTTTACATAAGTCTTTCTCTTTCTCTTTCTCTGTATTGTAGTTCTCTTACAGATAACAAATCTTTTTCGAGTTGGTCTTTCCTTTTAGCAAGATTACCTAAAGCAACTTGTAAAGAATTAGATTCACCAAGCATTTGAATTGAGTTCTGAACCTTATCGATATTCAATTGTACATCTTCCAATTTCAAAGTGATTTCTCTTTCCTTGTCTTCTAATTTTCTCTTTGTGACAATTTCTTTTTCGAGGTTATTTTCATAGAAGTAAGTTAGGTCGAAATTGAGTTCATTCTTTACTTCGTTTACAAGTTCCATAGCTGACTCATATTTAAAGAATGAATTGCCATATCTTTCGTCACATCTGTAAAGATAGATGGCATTCTTATAATTAAACGCATATACCTCAAGATACGGATTTACTAAATTTGATACTCTTTTGATTACATCCATCTCAACAAACTTATTTAGGTTGTGGGATGTTTCAAGTAACACAGGATAAAAATTCTTATTTACGATAGGGATAATAGGAGAAGAAAATAGACTTTCTAGTGTTGTCTCTTTATTCATTTCATCATCGTTGATAAAAATTACACCTTTCTTATTTACAGATAATCCAATTGTTAAATTTTCAGAAATTCTAAAATTAATTTTTTCATCATTTAAACTAGCAAATCTCATACCGATTTCAAGATTTCTCAAAGTTTTGAGTTTTTCTGGATCCGTAACGTGAGTCTCTAGTAAAGTCTTTTCAATATTATTATCTGTCAGTAAAAACCAAGAATCTCTAACCATACAAAGATATCCATCTTCAACTTGTTCCACAATTGTGTAAACAGATTCAGCGTTACCACCGGAAAGTAGATTTGTTTTTTGCTCTGGATTTTTTGTCAGATTATGCACAAATAGTTTAATCTCTGGTACCCAATCATAGACAGCCAACTCATTTAAAATTTTGGACATTCTATCTTGATCAGAATCAAGATTAATTGTCTGTAAAAGGACATTGATCGGTTGTCTGTACAACTGACCCTGATTTTTACTATCCAACACATTATATAAGTGCTTTAACTCATAAAGGAGTTGATACTGGCTCATATCGTCAGTTAATGACTCTAGAAACCCCTTTACTTGCTTATCATAAGTGAATGGCTTGAGTTTTTCATTCAATGAATTAATTACAACTTTCTCTGATAATTCATTACAAGCATTCATATGTCCCTCAAGAACAGTGGAAATTTCCATTTGATCCACACTTAAGGATTTTCTAAAATTGAACAACTCCATTTTGAGATTCTTCATAATGACAAAAATTAATTTTTTAGTTTTCTAAAGTATATATTATATAAAAAAAGTGTGTTTTTTACATTTTATATCTCTATGAGGATTATATATTAAAATTACTATGTTTATTTTCTCTTAATTAGTTTTGATGAGTTAGTCCTTGGTAAATTCGATTTATCACTCCTAGCATTACTATTCATTTGTAGATACCATCTTGTACCCTTTGGATAGATTATAGGGTCTGGATCCTTTCGATATGCTGGGTAATAAGTTTGTACTTCAAATGATACTGATAATTTGATTGTATTATCTGAAGTCAATGTTTTTTCTCTTTGGATTTCGACTTGGTTTGTATCAGGTATTAACATCACCGCATCAATATTCATAAAATTGTGCTCGAAATACATAAATCGATAAACCCACAGTGTGTCCATGATAGCTTGAGAACATTTGAAAACATCAATTTCGCTAGAAAGTAATATTGACAAATCATATTTTACAGAGACTGGTACTGCTCTCACCTTTGTCAACATTTTTCTGATCTCATCATCTTTTTCTATAACCATTCTTAACCAAACATTCGGATTAGCGAATTCATCAGCTCTTATGTCATAAGATGTCAAGGTCAAATGTCCCCTAGGTATTTTATCGGTATTGAGTTCAACAAATCTATTATTTGATACCACATCGTCAGAAAATGAGTCTAATAAGTATCTGTCATCACCGGTCATCGAATAATAAAATGGAACACTAACTTTAACATCACCAGCACTGAATTTATTAGTCCAATTGATTTCACCCTCTAAAGTGTCGAGTACACAGATGGTCAAGTCTCGGAAAAAAACGTCTTCAAAATTAAATCTTTCACCAATCATAAGGTTATATATTCAAAACTTCTAGCCCGAAACTAGGTATAAAAATCCATGAAAAATTTACTTTTATCCGAGAGGTGGAGACCAAAAACTATTGAGGATACCATTCTCTTACCAAGAATTAAAAAGCTTTTCGAAAATGGTATTCAACAAAATGTTATTTTTTACGGAAATTTTGGTACAGGAAAAACTACCCTTGCTAGGATATTAATAGGTAAATATTCCAAAAACAAACCTTATATTGAACTGAATAGTTCCTTCTATACTTCAATAGATACTCTAAGAAATAAGATCGATGAGTTCTGTTCTAAAGTTTATATGGGACTTGATTTAGTAGACAATTTACCACAAGACACAATAAAATATGTATTTCTCGATGAGTTTGAAAGAACTTCTATTCAATATCAAGATGCTTTGAAAGCTTATATAGAAGAATTTTCGAGAAAAAATGTTAGATTTATTCTCACTACGAACCATATCAATAAAGTGAGTCCTGGTATAAGGTCTCGAATGGTAGAAGTTAATTTTGATTGTCTGAATAAAGAGGAAGAAAGGTTTTTAAAATCTGAAATTTATAAGAAGATTATAAATAAAATCGCTCCTACAGAAAATTTCGAAATAAGTAAAGATAATTTGGTGAAAATTATTAATAAAAAATTTCCAGATTTTCGTTCCATACTAATTGAGGTTGATCAATTTAGATTGACCGGACACACTACTCAAAGTAACACGACCTCTAATATCAAGGTCAAACAAGAATTATATGATTTGATATATGATGAATCAAAAAATTTTGAAGATGTGTACATTTTTTTAATGGAAAATTTCGGACCAGAAAAAATCGATATATTATTGGACTTATTCGGTAAAAATTTTATTGATTACTCATTGAATGAGAGAAAAGAAAATATACCAAAATTATTTCAAGTATCCTATATCGTCTGTGAACATCAAAAATTACTTGAAACTAATACAGATCCAATAATATTGGGCATGACAGTGATTGGTAAAATTAGAGACCTATTTGTCAGAAATAATATATAAATTATGGCATCATATGACTACACTGATTTTTATATAATTGATTCTAGCTTTAATAAGTTCAACGACACCGAATTGATAGAAGATGATTTGATCAGAATAATAATCCAAAAATATCAAGTATTGGTTTATACCACAAAAGGTGATGTTATGGGTGATCTGAATGTCGGTACAGATTTACCGGAACTTTTATTTCAAACTAAACTATCATCTCAATCTGTGCAAGATATTATAACAGAACAAATATTCACTTACATACCAGAAATAACACAAACCCCATATGAACTGACCGTGGAGTTTGAACAAGATCCAGAGAATTATCAAGAAATAATGATAATTAATTTCAAAATTGATGAGTTCCAAATTGTGAATCAAATTGGTTCATTTCTTTAATATATAAATCATAATGAAGTATATTCACAGATTTGAAAAATTTGGATCAACGACTGAATCAATTCTACTAATAGTAGACGTACAACCATCCTTTAAAAAATTTTTCACCGATAATTACGTACAGTCTTTGAAAAAATATTGTAGAAATTTCGAAAGCGTATACCAAATATTTGATAATCATCACAAAGGTAAAAATGTAGATAAAGATTATCTTTACGACGAAGACCATGATGTGAATATTTCAAATGATCTATATGTTTTTCCAAATCAAAAAGATGTCATCGAAAAAAGATATAATTACAAAGTAAATGCTGATTTCTATAAAAAAATTCTTGATGACGAAATCTACCAAAAAATAAAAGATAATGAAAACCAGCTAACAAAAGGTGAGTATTTTCCAACTACCGAGGGTACTATAATAGTTTTCATTGGCAATAACCACAAATGGTTTCACGTACCAAAAAAACTCTATGAGATTTTTCAAGATCTGAAAGAAGCCCAATCCGGT
>Ga0315904_10007390_pt1 | contig 14786 bp, 7 predicted proteins | sample LakEriMetagenome_6_FD_203529 | JGI IMG/M metagenome (GOLD analysis project Ga0315904, IMG submission 203529) | Freshwater fungal communities from buoy surface, Lake Erie, Ohio, United States - Buoy 12 MA120 | ecosystem: Environmental > Aquatic > Freshwater > Lake | place: USA: Lake Erie, Ohio... | reverse complement strand
TCACCCCCGCCCTCGTCGGGCAACTCCGCGCCATGACCGGCGCCGGACTGATGAACTGCAAGAAGGCCCTGGACGAGACCCAGGGCGACCTCAACGCCGCCGTCGACCTCCTGCGCAAGCAGGGTGCCGCCGCGGCGGTGAAGAAGGCCGATCGCGCCGCCAACGAAGGGCTCATCGGACAGGCCGTCCTCGGCGGCGGCCAGGTGGGCGCGCTCATCGAGGTGAATTGCGAGACCGACTTCGTGGCCCGCAACGACTCCTTCAAGGCCTTCGTCAACGAACTGGCCACCAAGGCCGCCTCGCAGGCCGGTGCCGACCTCGAGCCCGACCGCGTCGCCGCGGTGGCGAAGATCGGCGAGAACATCCAGGTCCGCCGCGTGACGCGCCTCGAGGTGCAGGGCACCGGTGCCCTGGCCGCCTACATCCACACCGGCGGCAAGGTCGGTGTGATGGTCGAGGTCGGCGCCAACAACGCCGGCACGGTCAACACCGACGAGTTCAAGCAACTCCTGCGCGACGTGACGCTCCAGATCGCCGCCGCCAGCCCGGTGGCCGTGAGCCGGAACGAGGTGCCCCAGGAGATCATCGACAAGGAGCGGGAGATCGCCGCCCAGTCCGACGCCCTCAAGGGCAAGCCCGCCGCCGCGATGGAGGGCATCCTGAAGGGCAAGCTGAACAAGTACTTCGAGACCAACTGCCTCCTCGAGCAGGGCTTCGTGAAGAACCCCGACCTCAAGGTCGAGGCTCATCTCGGAGCGGTCGGCAAGCAGTTGGGCGACACCCTCACCATCCGTCGCTTCCTGCGCTTCCAGATCGGCGAATAAGCCCGGCGGTCACCGTTCGGGTCAGGCTTCAAACCCGGCCCGGACTCACGCAAAAGGCACCCCTCGGGGTGCCTTTTTCGTTCGCACCGGTCCTTTCGGTGGGACCGACGACTCCGTCAGTTCCGGACGCTCGTCCGCTCCGCCAGCCAGATCACATCCACGTTGTTCGGCGAGGCCACGTTCAAGGGCATGTCGTAGAACTTCACCGGCTGCACGGTCCGGGGATCCATCCACTTTTTGATCTCCGCATGCCCGTCGGCGAAGGTGATCCCGGCCGCCCGGTTGTGGTAGCTGGCCGGGTAGTCGATGATGCGCGCCGCGCCCGGACTCTCCACCATCTGGTTGGCGTAGCCGCCGGCGTTGATGCTGTCCGGATGCTCATCGAGCAGCACGTACATCTGCGACGAGCCCACCGCGGCGATGTCGGAGGATTTCCTGAAGATCTTGTACCGCTGCTGGCCGTCCTGGTAGCCCGATCCCGGAGGCAGCCATCCGCCTGGGCCACCCATGGCCTGGCTCATGCCCATGCTGCGCACCCGGGCGTACTTCCGGCCCGAGAGGGTCACCATGCTCTGATCGGCCGGGCATTTGTAGATGGCGGCGGACTGGAGATACGGCGCCAACCAGGAATTCGAAGGATTCAACAGCATCTGCTGGTTGGTGTTGTCGCCCGGGAACGGCCCCGGCCACCCCATCCATCCGCCCACCCACTGGAATCTCTCGTCACGGGAATTGCCCGGCTGGGTGATGCGATCCTCGTTGTCGATCGGATACATGATGTGCGCCAACTGGAGCTGCTTGAGGTTGTTCATGCAGCCCGTGCCCATGGCCTTGGCCTTCGCCTTGGCCAGCGCCGGCAGGAGCATGCCGGCCAGGATCGCGATGATCGCGATCACCACCAACAGCTCGATGAGGGTGAACGCCGCACGACGGGAATGCGTGGAGGGAAGCATCCCCCTTCGGTACGCAGGCGGATCCCCGGCGGCAAGCGGGTTTTCGGCGGGACGATCCGGGCAGGAGACCCTGCCTACTCGAGGAAGGCCCGGTGCAGGGCCCGCATCGCCTTCTCGCCACTGGCCAGATCGATCACCACGCTGATCTTGATCTCGCTGGTGGAGATGAGGCCGATGTTGACGCCCTCGGCCGCAAGCACGGTGAACATCCGTGCGGCCACACCGCTGTGGCTGCGCATACCCACGCCGACGATGGACACCTTGCCGATGGACTCGTCGGTGGACACCTCGCGGAACCCCAGCTCGGCGCGCAGGCTCTCCAGCACCTTGCCGGCCTTGGTGAGGTCGGGCTTGTCGACCGTGAAGGTCAGGTCGGTCGCCGGATTGCCGCCCGCGTGGCTGGCGTTCTGGACGATCATGTCCACGTTGATGGCCGCCTCGGACAGGGCGTTGAAGATGCGGGCCGCGCGGCCGGGCTGGTCGGGCAGACCCCAGACGGTGACCTTGGCCTGGTTCTTGTCGAGCGAGACGCCGCGGACGACGACGTCCTCCATGCTGGAGGTTTCTTCTTTCACGATGGTACCGGGATTGTCGTTGAGACTGGAACGGACTTCGAAGACGACGTTGAACTTCTTGGCGAACTCGACCGAGCGCAGCTGCATCACCTTGGAGCCGGCACCGGCCATCTCGAGCATCTCGTCGTAGGAGATCTCGGGGATCTTGCGGGCCGCCGGCACGAGGCGCGGGTCGGCGGTGTAGACGCCATCGACGTCCGTGTAGATCTGGCAGAGGTCGGCCTTGAGCGCCGCGGCCAGGGCGATGGCCGAAAGGTCGGACCCGCCGCGACCCAACGTGGTGATGTCGCCATCGCGGGTGCGGCCCTGAAAACCGGCCACGATCACCACGTTGCCATCGTCGAGGGCCTTGTGCACCTCGTCGGGCGTGATGTTCTGGATGCGGGCCTTGGTGTGGGTGCCGTCGGTGACGATGCCCGCCTGCGCCCCCGTGAACGAGACGGCCTTCTGGCCCTGGGCCTGCAGGGCGATGGCCGTCAGCGCGATGGTCTGCTGCTCGCCGGTGGCCAGGAGCATGTCCATCTCGCGTTCGTCGGGGAGAGGGGTGATCTCCTTGGCCAACCCGATGAGCTTGTCGGTGACGCCGCTCATCGCGGAGACCACGACGACCACCTGGTCGCCCTTGGCCCGATATTGGGCGACGCGTCGGGCGACATTCTGGATGCGCTCGGTATTGCCGACGGAGGTTCCGCCGAATTTTTGCACGATCAGGGCCATGGCCGGGTCAAAGAGCCCTGTTTCTGGCGAAAACCGGGCGGACACTCAAAGAAAAAATCCAAAGGGGGAAAAACCCGAAACCCGTCGGAAGGATCCGATGACCGAGACGGGATGTCCGATCCGGGTCTCGTCACCGCCCGGTTCACGAGGCCACGACCGGGTAAACGGGCGCTCAGGGCCCGGACGGGACCAACACGGGCTCCAAGGCTTGGCGTGACACCTCGAACAGGGCCAGACAGGCCTCGGCCCGGCGAGGATCGTTGAGGCACACCATGCCCTGGCGGAGGCGCGGCTCGGGCACGCCGACCCGCTCGAGGGGCCGCCGATCCACCGCGTGCCGGGCGTAGTCGGCGAACGAGGCGAAGCCCGAGGCCTTGCACTGGGCTCGGTTCACCAATCGGAACAGGCCATGGCTGCCGGGAGCCACCGCACGCATGAGTTCCACGGTCAGACGGCCCATGGTGTGGCGCGGATTGATCTCCACCACCGGCTTGAGCCGCGGGCCCTCGGGCGTCATGCACACGAAGGCATCGATGCCCAGGGGACCCTCGAAGCCGAGCGGGGCCAGACGCGTTTCCAAGGCCCGGGCGACCTGGTCGTACAGGTGGCGCAGGCGGCCGGGCGCGTCCGGCACGGTGTTGAAGGCGCGCACCACCCGGGCCGGAGGGCGACGCTCGAAGCCCGGGCCGGCGGCATTGGCCAGGAATTGCCCGCGATGGTCGTTGAAGAGATCGGTGAAGCCGACGCGCCTCAATCCCACCTCCGTCCGCTCGAACTGAACCGAGAAATCGGCCTGTCGCTCGAGCCAGGGCTCCACCACCAGGGTCTGCCCGGCGTCGAGGGCATCGGCCATCCAGCGTCGCTGGGTCTCGAGCAGGTCCGGTTCCCAGAGTCGAAGGGCGTTGGCTCCGGCCAGCCCGAGGGCCTGCTTGACCACCAGGCGGTGGTATCCACCGGCCCGGAACGCACGGATGGCCTCGAGAGCCGCCGTCAGGTCGGTGACCGCCACGCCGATCGTGTCGGCCGGGCAGAGGGCCGGAAACGCCTCGGTCAATTCGGCGTGGATCTGGCGCAGGAACGCGGCGCTCCATGCCTTGGAATACAGCTCGGCGATGCGGGGATTGAAGCAGGCGTCGGGACCCCGGTCGTCGCCGGTGACCTGGGCGAAGAGCGGCCCCAGGTGTTCGACGCTGTCCGGGGCCCAGGCCCAGGGCCGAAGCCCCCCGAGTTTGCGCTCGGCACCCACCGCGGCCTGCACCGGGGTCCCCTCCGGGGCCACCACGAACTCGGGCAACTCGAACCCGGCCGAGTTCAGCGCGGACAGGAAGTCCGGGGCCGGGGCCTCCGGGACCACGACCACGTCGTCGCGGCGGGCCAGGAACTGCGGCAGGTTCGCCAGGTCGCGGGCCAGTCGACGGGCCGGGGCCGCCGGCGTGAATCCCGCGCCGCGCGCGATGAACCCCTCGGCCAACGGGTTGAAGAGGAACACCCGGGGAGTGCGCCCCTTGGAGCGGGAGAACAGTTCCAGACGGCCGATGAACTCCGGGTCGAGACCGGCGGCGCGGCGGGCCTCGGCATTGAATTCGAGACCCTTGGCCCGCTGCGGGGACAGCGGGAAACGCAGGGCCCCGCAGAACGCGTCCCAATCGGCAGCCGCGGGATCCTTCCAGAGACGGAACCACTTCAGGCCGTGGGCCACGTGGCCGATCTCGTCGTGCAGGATCCGCTGCAGCAGCGCGGCGGTCTCGGGATCGCCGGCATCGGCGAACCCCCGGGAAAAGACGCGGGCGAAATCGAGGTTGGCCTGCTCGAAGGTGAGGCTCAGGCCGGTCACGAAATCCATGGGCGACCGCATCGGAGCCACCGATCGCCAGAAATAGCCGCTCACCGGCAGATCGCCGAAGGCGATGCCGCAGGCCTTCATGCGGTCGAGGTAGAGTCGGACGTGTTCCTGCTCCTCGCGCAGCGTGTGGAGCACGCCCCGTCGGAAGGCCGGGGGCGCGTCGGGAAAACGCAGGAGCACCAGGGCCATCAATTCGGTGGCCAGGAGTTCGTGGTTGGCGAAGAAATGCAGGACCTTGCCGCGGCCCTCGTCGTCGTCCAGGCCACGCAAGCCCGGGAAGTCGGCCTTTCCGGTTCCGGACGGCTTGAAGCGCAATCCGGCGGGACGCCCCGGCTGGTCCGAAGCCTCCCATGCCGGCCCGGGACGCGCGTCGGTCAGCCGCCCCTCGGGCGGATCGATCAGCTTCTCCTCCAGCGTCGTCGCGCAGAGGATTCGCTCGGCAAACTCGCGCACTTCCACGCCCCTGTTGTCGGGCCAAGCGGCCCTCCTGTCCAACCGATAGGATTCCGGCGGGTCGATCCGGCGAAGGTGGTTCACCGTATCCCTTGCCATGCGATGTTCGGTGTCGGACGATTTCGCAAGTCCTCAACGATTCCTCATCCATGAAGTCCTCTGCATTCTGGAGCCTCGCCGCAGCGGCGGCCCTGCCGCTCCTGCCCTCGGCCCTCGTGGCGCAGGCCCCGGCCAACGGTCCGGTCCGCGGGCCGTTCTGGTCCGGCACGGTCATGCGCGGCAAGGGCGTCGCCGCGGCCATGAAAGGCCTGGCCATCAACCTGGGCGCCGACAAACGCAGCCACGTGGTCTACGACCTCGACACGCTGCGGCTCTCGGTGGCCTGGACCGGCGAGTTCCTCGAGTTCGGCAATACCCTGACCAAGATCGAATGGCCGCCGCCCCCCTCGGTGAAGGGCACGAACATCGTGTTCGACACCGCCATGGGTCCGGGCTGGTCCGACGCGGGCGGAAGCATCGGGGATCCGCGCAAGGATCATCAGGGGCCCCTGCCCAAGAGCTGGGCCCATTACGAAGGGCTGTACCTGCACGGCGACCAGGTGGTGCTGAAGTACACGGTGGGCGGCGTCGAGGTGCTGGAAAGCCCCTCGCTCGAGGGCTCTTCGGAAAAGCCGGTCGTCGTGCGCACGATCCAGCCGCTCGGCACCCTCCGCGGTGGCCAGATCGTCATCGCCTCGGCCCCGGCCGGTGCCGTCGCGAGCAACTCCGGGAACAACGGCCTGGTGCTGCGCGATGCCGCCAAGGGCACCTTCCTCGCGGTCACGGTCGATGAGGGTGCCCAGGGCGCCCTGCAGGTGCGCGACGGCCAGGTGGTCTTCACGCTGGCCAAGGCCCGCGCGGGCTCCGCCTTCCGTATCGCGATCACCTCCGGAGACGCCTCGACGGGTAGCGGCACCGCCGACCTGCCCCGGCTGGCCGGCAAGGCGGCCGACCTGCGCAAGCTGACCCAAGGCGGCCCGGCCCACTGGACCGAGACCGTGTCCACGCAGGGCAAACTCAACACCGGCGGGGGCGACGGCAGCTATGTGGTCGATACGATCACCGAGCCCTTCCCCAACCCCTACCGGGTCAGCACGTTCCTCGGGGGCTTCGACTTCCTGCCCGACGGCCGGGCGGCCGTCTGCACCTTCCACGGCGACGTGTGGATCGTGTCCGGCATCGACGACACGCTCGAGAAGCTCACGTGGAAACGCTTCGCCACCGGCCTGTTCCAGCCGCTGGGCCTGAAGGTCGTGGGCGGCGACATCTACGTGGCGGGCCGCGACCAGATCACCCGCCTCAAGGACCTCAACAAGGACGGCGAGGCCGACCTGTACGAGAACTTCAACAACGACACGGTCGTCACGCCCAACTACCACGAGTTCGTCCTCGACCTGCACACCGACTCGCAGGGCAACTTCTACTACGCCAAGGGCGCCCCATGGGAGCCCAGCGTGAGTTCCCCGCACCAGGGGACGATCCTCAAGGTCTCGCGCGACGGAAAGAGGATGGAGGTCTTCGCGACCGGCCTGCGGGCGCCCAACGGCATGACCGTGGGTCCCGACGACACGGTGCTGGTGGGCGACAACCAGGGGCACTGGATGCCCTCGTCCAAGCTGAACCTCGTCCGGCCCGGCTCGTTCCTCGGCATGGTGCCCGCGGCCCAGCGTGAACTCACGCTCCGTTACCCGGACGGCCGTGAGATCCGCGTCAATCCGAGCGATCCGGAGGCCCGCAAGGCCCACAAGCTGAAGGGTTGGGACGGATCGATGCCCATCCCGACCGGCTACGATGAGCCCGTCGCCTGGTTGCCCATGCGCTGGGACAATTCCAGCGGCGGCCAGGTGTATGTCACCAGCGACAAGTGGGGCCCGTGGAAGGGCTCGCCCCTGTTCATGAGCTACGGCAAGTGCCTCCTCTATGGCGTGGGCATGGACACGGTGGGGGGCGTCAAGCAGGCCTCGCTGGTGCCCTTGGGCCTCAAGTTCCAGAGCGGCATCATGCGCGGCCGATTCCACCCCAAGGACGGCCAGCTCTACCTGGCCGGACTCAAGGGCTGGCAGAATGCCGCCACCCGCGACGGCGGTTTCTACCGGGTGCGCTACACCGGCCAACCGGTCCGCACGGCCCTCAAGGCCCACGCGGCCAAGAACGGCCTGAAGATCACCTTCAGCACCCCGCTCAAGGCCGAGGCGGCCAAGGATGCCTCCAACTACGCCGTGGAACTGTGGAACTACCGCTACAGCGGTGGCTACGGCTCCCCGGAACTGTCGGTCAAGAACCCCGGGAAGGAAGGCCACGACAAGCTCGAGGTGAAGTCCGCAATCCTGTCGGCGGACGGCAAGAGCGTCTTCCTGGCCATCGACGACCTGACCCGGGCCGACCAGTACAGCGTGAAGTTCACCCTGAACGCGGCCGATGGCGCGGAGATGCGCTCGGAGATCATCGGTACGATCCACAGGCTGGGCCCGGCCATCCAGACCCTGGACTAGAGCGGCACCCTTCCAGCGACGCCGGCATTCCCTCGACGGGGATGCCGGCGTCTGCCTTGGGTCTCGAACCGTCCTCGGACAGGGGCCCGGGGCCGCAACTCCGGGACCGTGGCGCAGATTCAGGGCGCCGAGGTGGTCGAGGCGATCATCCGCGGCCGACGATCCCGCAGCGGCAGCCAGAGCTTGAAGGTGGTGCCCTTGCCCACGGTGCTCTCCAGCTCGATCCGCCCGCCGTGGTCGCGGATGATCCGCTGGACGATGAGCAACCCCAGGCCGGTGCCCTTGGCCTTGGTGGTGTAGAAGGGTTCGAAGATGCGGTTCAACTGCTCGGGCGGGATGCCCGGACCCGTGTCGCTCACCTCCATCCACAACGCCTCGGACGTGGAACCACTGCGGAGGGTCAGGGTCCCCTGCGGCGGCGTGGCCTGCATGGCGTTCTTGATCAGGTTGACCAGCACCTGCTTGAGCTGGGCCGGATCGAAGAGCACCGGGGGCAGTCCCGAGGCCAGCTCGGTGACCACCGACAGGCCGCGGTCCTCCAGCTCCGGGCGCAGCAGGGCCAACGTCTCGAGAGCGGTCTCGTTCAGGGAACCGGCCTGGAGTTTCGGGGCCGACGGGCGCAGGGCCTGGAGGAACTCGGTGATGATGTAGTCGAGCCGGTCGATCTCGCCGGTGGCCACGCCGAGGAAGCCACCCAGGCGATCGGTGGCCTCCTTCAGCTCCGGCACCCCCTCGATGCGCTGCAGCTTGCGCAACTCGCGGGCCATGAGCTGCAGGTGGATGTGCAGGGCGTTGAGCGGGTTGCCGATCTCGTGGGCGAGACTCCCGGCCAGGAGGGTGAGGGCGTGCACCCGCTCGGCTTCCACCGCCTCGGAGGTCGCCTGGCGGGCCTCGGTGGCGTCGTTGAGCACGAGCACCAGGCCTGAGCTCCCCGGTGCGGCGCCATCGAGCGGCCGGACATGGAGACGGAGCAATCGGGGCCGCGGGTATTCGACCTCGAACTCGGTCCGGAACATCCCGTGGCCACCGGCGCGGTCGAGGCCGGAGATGTGCGCCCAGTCGAGGTCGGGCAGATAACGGGTGACGTGCTCCTCCTCGTCGGTCTCCGGGGGTATCCCGAGCATGCGCGTGGCCATCCGGTTGAAGTACACGATGCGCCCGCGGTCGTCGGTGACGAGGATGCCGGAGTCGATGGTGTCGAAGAGGCTCTCGAGGAACTCGCGCTCCTGCGCCAGACGCTGGACGATGCTCTGGAGGCCGCTGGGATCGACGCGACCGAGCCGCCCCAGGGCCTTGTCGAGGAATCCGGGTTTGACCCGGTTGCGCCGGTTCAGAGCCATCGCTTTTGGCGGAAGTAGATGAACGTCAGGCCGGTGGTGACGACGGTCAGCACGAGGGCGAACAGATAGCCCCGCGGATGGTCGATCTCGGGCATGCCCTTGAAGTTCATGCCGTACCACGAGGCGATGAGGGTCATCGGCGTCGTGATGATCGTGATCATGGTGAGCACCTTCACGATCTCGCTGGTCCGGTTGGCCGACATGTTGAGGTAGATCTGGAGGATGCCGGAGAGGGAGTCCATGTAGCCGTGGGCCAGCTCGCCGATGTGGAAGAGCCCGTCGTACACGTCGCGGTAGTAGGGCACCAGGTGGCCGCGGATGAGCTTGAACTCGCCCCGGGCGAAGCGCTGCAGGACCTCGCGCTGGGGGCCGATGATCTGGCGCAGGTGGAGCACCTCCTTCTTCACCTTGAGGATCTGCTGCAGCGTGGCCGGATCGGGCCGTTCCAGCACCTCGGTCTCCAGCTCGGCGATCTCCATGCTCAACTCCTCGAGAGCCGGCTTGTAGTTGTCGACCAGCGAGTCGAGCAGCGCGTGGGCCACACGGTCGGGGGCGCGGGCCACGTGGACGGTGCTGCGCAGGCAGCGTTCCTCGATGACCGAGATGCTCCGCAGCGGCACGGTGTGGTAGGTGACCAGGAAGTTCTTCCCGAGGAAGAAGTTCAGCTCGCTGGTGGCGAAGGCCCCGTCCTTGCGGCTGTAGTCGACCGCATGGATGACCATGAACAGGTAGGGGTTGAAGCGGTCGTCCTCCTTGGGCTCGTAGGTCTCGACCTTCGGAGAGGGGCTCTCGTTGATGCAGTCCTCGACCGAGAGCGGGTGGAAGTGGAACACGCCCTCGAGCAGCTTGCGGGTGTCGTCCGGCGTCGCGTCCTCCAGATCCACCCACAGGAACAGGTTGGTGTCCGCCAAGAGGGTCGGCATCAGGAACAGGTCGATGTCCCGGGAATGGAGCCGTCCGGTGGTGGTGAAGGCGAACGAGCGGATCATATCGGTCGCATGGCAGACTACCCCGCCGGGGGCCGGCGGCAAAGCGGGGAAACCGGGGTATCGCCGACCCGGCCCAGCAGGTTTCCATGGAGGCCTCAGGGCTGTCGCCGAAGCCTGTCCCCCGTGTCGCCGAAGCCTGTCCCCCGGTGTCGCCAAAGCCTGTCCCCCGAGGCGGAGTCCACCACCGGGGTCGATGGGTTGAAAACTCAGAAGCCACAAGGGGGGTGGCGATGGTTTACAACCGTCAAACTGAGAGAGTTTTCCCCGATTTAACGAGAACGTACTTTTTTGTGGAGAAGCGACTTGTAACCACAAGATATGGGGGTAATTTTTCTCTCCGCCCCAACCCGTTGGGTCGGAAATCACTGAAAAACGACCAATTTTGGCCTGAATCAGTCGTTTTCAGCGGGTCGGATCACCCCGAGTGGGAGTGGTTCGAAACGCCGAAGACATCCAACCCAAGAGTCCATCCCAGAACACCCCATTCCGCCCATGCTCGACGCCCGCGATTCCGTCGTCTCATCGGCCCCGGCTTCCACCCGCCGGTCGGCAACGATCCAACCCAACGCCCAGGCCAAATCCAGAACCGGGTCCAAGCCCCGGGGTGCCTCCGGCAAGACCTCCTCCTCGAAGACGTCCTCCGGCCGCAGACTGTCGGTCCAGCGGGTGTTCAGCGATGCGAAGGTCAAGCCCTTCGACCAGATCGAGTGGGACCGCCGCACCGCCGAGATCACCGATGACTCGGGCAAGACCATCTTCAAGCAGGAGGGCGTCGAGGTGCCCAAGCACTGGTCGGTCCTGGCCACCAAGGTGGTCTGCTCCAAGTACTTCTACGGCGACCCGGCCAAGGCGGAACGCGAGAAATCGGTCAAGCAGCTCATCCATCGGGTGACCCGGACCATCGCCGACTGGGGTGTCGCCGACGGCTACTTCAGCAAGGAGGACGGTGAGGTGTTCTACGACGAGCTGACCTGGCTGTGCGTCAACCAGTACGGGGCCTTCAACTCGCCGGTGTGGTTCAACGTGGGCCTGTATCACCAGTACGGGGTGGGCAAGGGCAGCGACCGCGGCAACTGGTTCTGGGACCGCAAGGCCAAGGTGGCCCGCCGCGCCCCGACCCAGTACGAATACCCGCAGGCCAGCGCCTGCTTCATCCAGTCGGTCCAGGACAACATGGAGAGCATCATGGAACTGGCCTACGCGGAGGCCATGCTCTTCAAGTACGGTTCCGGCACCGGCACCGACCTGACCCCGATCCGATCCAGCCGCGAGAAGCTCTCCGGTGGCGGCCGGCCGTCGGGCCCCATGAGCTTCCTCAAGGTGTACGACCAGGTGGCCAACGTGGTGAAGTCGGGCGGCAAGACCCGCCGCGCCGCCAAGATGAACACCATGCGCGACACGCACGGCGACATCGAGGAGTTCATCACCGCCAAGGCCAAGGAGGAGAAGAAGGCCTGGGCCCTCATCGAGCAGGGCTACGACGGTTCGTTCAACGGCGAGGCCTACGGCTCGGTGATGTACCAGAACGAGAACCTGTCGGTCCGCGTGTCCGACGCCTTCATGCAGGCGGCCATCGACGGCAAGGAGTGGTGGACGATGTCCACGGTCACCGGCAAGCCCCTCGAGAAGAAGGACGCCTCGAAGATGCTCGACCAGATCGCCGAGGGCACCTGGATCTGCGGCGACCCGGGCCTGCAGTACGACGGCGCCATCCAGAAGTGGCACACCTGCAAGGGCACCGAGCCGATCCACTCGACCAACCCGTGCTCCGAGTACGTGTTCCTCAACAACACGGCCTGCAACCTGGCCTCGTTGAACCTGATGAAGTTCAAGAAGGCCGACGGACAGTTCGACGTCGAGCGCTTCAAGGCCGCCGTCCGCATCTACATCACGGCGCAGGAGATCCTGGTGGACAACGCCAGCTATCCGACCCAGATGATCGCCGAGAACTCCCACATCTTCCGCACGCTGGGCCTCGGCTACGCCAACCTGGGCTCGCTCATCATGAGCTACGGCCTGGCCTACGATTCCGACGAGGGTCGGGCCCTGGCCGGCGCCCTCACGGCCATCATGACCGGTCACGCCTACGAGCAGAGTGCCGAGATGTCGGCCATCCAGGGCGCCTTCCCGGGTTACCACGATTCCTCCTGCGGGGGCGTGGCCAAGACCGTGGCCAAGGACAACGTGGCCAGCACCCTCGGCGTGGTGCAGCAGCATCGCGACGCCGTCGAAGGCATCCAGGCCAGCCGCGAGTTCGCCTACCTGAAGGACGAGGCCCGCCGCACCTGGGACCGCGCCATCGCCCGCGGCCGCGAGGTCGGCTACCGCAACGCCCAGGTCACCGTGCTCGCGCCCACCGGCACCATCGCCTTCCTCATGGACTGCGACACCACCGGCGTCGAGCCCGACATCGCCCTGGTGAAGTACAAGCTCCTGGCCGGCGGCGGCATGCTCAAGATCGTCAACCGCACCGTGCCCGAGGCCCTGCAGCGCCTGGGCTACTCGGCCAGCGCCATCGCCGCCATCGAGAAGCACATCGAGGTGCACGACACCATCGAGGACGTGGTGGGCGAGGACGGCGTGGTCATCGCCTCGGGCCTCAAGCCGGAGCACCTGTCGGTGTTCGATTGCGCCTTCAAGCCCTTCAAGGGCAAGCGGAGCATCCACTACAAGGCCCACCTCAGCATGATGGGTGCGGCCCAACCGTTCATCTCGGGAGCCATCTCCAAGACGGTGAACATGCCCAACGACGCCACCACGTCCGACATCCGCAGCGCGTATGTCGACGCCTGGAAGATGGGCCTGAAGTGCGTGGCGATCTACCGCGATGGTTCCAAGCGCTCGCAACCGCTCAACACCAAGCGCACCAGCGAGGGCGGCGACAAGTCCGACGCGGCCGGCACTCCCGAGCAGGTCCAGACGCTCGAGGCCCGCATCGCCGATCTGGAGACCGAACTGGGATCGCTGCGCGAGAGCGGTCAGCACCCGATCCGACGTCGTCTGCCCGACACCCGCATGGCCGTGAACCACAAGTTCGACGTGGCCGGACACGAGGGCTACCTGACGGTGGGTCTCTTCGACAATGGCCAGCCGGGCGAATTGTTCGTCACCATGGCCAAGGAGGGCTCCACCATCGGCGGCCTCATGGACTCGGTCGGCGCCCTGACCAGCATGTCGCTGCAGTACGGCGTGCCGCTCGAGGCCCTGGTCAAGAAGTTCGCCCACCAGCGCTTCGAGCCCAGCGGCTTCACCCGCAACCCGGACATCCGACAGGCCAGCTCCATCATCGACTACGTGTTCCGCTGGATGGCCTGCCAGTTCATCCCGGGATACCGCGAGGCCAACTCGCCGAACGCCGGACAAGCCGAACTGCCGATGCCCGGGGTGGCGGCGGAGCTAAAAAAAAAGATAAACCGCCCGGTCAGTGACCTGCCCCTGGCCGACGAGGCCGAGGCGTCGCTGATGCTCAAGGTGAGCGCCACGGCGACCACCAGCGAGGGCATCCCCTCGGCCGCGGCCGCCGGTCACCTCATCGCCGCCTCCCTGACGGCGACGATCCAGAACCAGAAGGACGCGCCGCCGTGTCCGAAGTGCGGACACATCGCGGTGCGCAACGGGGCCTGCTACAAGTGCCTCAACTGCGGCGAGAGCCTCGGTTGCTCGTAGTCTGCCCTCCAAGGGGTTGAGAGCCTGACAGGCTCGACGGTCCTCCAGGGCCGGGAAGCGTGATCCATCGCGATCCGCGCTTCCCGGCCCTTTTTGATGCCGACCCCCGGAAACCCGGACCCAGGAAACATTCCCGTCACCCAATCCTCACGAGAGCGTCGGCTGAATCGGTGGGGTGACCGGAGGTAGGGTTTCCGGGTGAGTCTTGGCGGCAACCAAAGGAGGAAACCGGGAAACACCGGTCCCGGTTCGGCATTCACCCTGATCGAGCTGCTGGTGGTGATCGCGATCATCGCCGTGCTGGCCTCCATGCTCCTGCCGGCATTGTCGGGAGCGAAAGCCAAGGCACAGGGCATCGCCTGCCTGAACCACCTGCGCCAGTTGGGGGTGGCACTCCACCTGTACACCAACGACAACGCCGACGGCTTCCCACCGATCCAGGCGCGCATCCCCGACGGGGAGTCGAGCTGGCGGGCCTACCTCTACGCCAACGTCGGCAAAAACCCGAGGATCTACGATTGTCCGGCAGAGAAGGCCGAGGTCTACGCGAGCGGCAAATCGCGGCCGACCTCCAGACCCAGCCTCTGGGTGCTTGGACAATTGACCCCCGGTGAGATCGACATCCCCAGCGGCCTCGGAGCCGTCAATGTCCATTGGCTCTCCGGCGGGGCCCAGCCGCCCTTCGGACGTCCGGCCGGCTACGAGAACAACCTTTGCCGGTGGGGCATGGTGGAGTCGGCCTCCCAACTGATCCTCTTCGGTGACGGAAACAGCGACGTCTACGGGGTGTGGCCCTCCGACCGTTGGTGGATCTGGAAAGAGTTGGGAAACGCCAATCAGGCCGGTTTCAACCGGCTCGCCCAGGGCGACAAGGGTGCGGTGCGTCACCAGCGCC
>Ga0315904_10007384_pt1 | contig 14793 bp, 13 predicted proteins | sample LakEriMetagenome_6_FD_203529 | JGI IMG/M metagenome (GOLD analysis project Ga0315904, IMG submission 203529) | Freshwater fungal communities from buoy surface, Lake Erie, Ohio, United States - Buoy 12 MA120 | ecosystem: Environmental > Aquatic > Freshwater > Lake | place: USA: Lake Erie, Ohio... | reverse complement strand
CTGGGCCTTGAACTCGGTGGTGTATCGCTTACGTGGTTTCTGGTTCATCTGGTGCTTATTCTAGCAGTTGATGGTCCAGAAATCTAGCTCACCTCATTTCATTTCTCAGGAGTGCAGAGTATTAATTCAAAGTTGAAACGCTAGCAATCGGGGTAGCCTCGGCAAGAACGAAGAAGGCGACTTTTTGATGGTTGTGAAGAGCGGGTTGCGGATGAACGCCGGAAGCATTGGATTCCCGGATGGGAGAGAAGTCAGAAAACTAGTGACAACTGATATCGAGCTGCGGAGAGACTGGCTTATAGAAAGAATCATCGAATCCCTAACTCATGGCTTGTCGTGCGGCTTTGCGTTCCGGGTGCTCGAAGGCATCGGCGAAAGGTTCCAGCTCGCGATCGGTCATGCCAAGCGCCCTGCCCGCGTCGCGCCAGCCGGAGATGACGCGTTCTATTTCGCCAAGGATTTCCCCGGCACGCGCCGGCGAAATGCGGAAATAGGCGATGACGGATAGAAGCGCTTCAATCGTGGCTTCGGGGCCGGTTTCCTCGGAGATCCAGGTTTTCAGTTCCCGCATCCTTTCGGGGAAAGGGTTGATGTCGAAGGCCGGTGCCAGGCTCCATAGCCCGTGGTTCACATGGAGAAACCCGTGGTTGTGCAGGTGATCGTCCACGTTGGTGATGAGAATGGAAAAGGCCATGCGCCGCCAGAGTTCCTCAATGTCGAGTCGGGGATCGGCCCCATGCACCCGGATGGCATCGACTATTTCGGTGTAATAATGGTCCCGCGTTTCACCGGAATCCGCCCCGAGCAGAGTGGCCGCGGAAACATACATGAGCCGCCTCCCGTCATCCGTCCGGTCAAAACGCCGGATCTGCGCCACCGGCAAGCCGTCGCTTTCCACCAACCGCGCCCCGGCCGCGCGGATTCCCGCGGCCTTGGCAAGCGTCATCGCCAGCACCTCGCCCTTGGTCACCGCGCGCTCATCATTCACACTCGGAAATTTGCCGATCGACAAGCGGCCGTCGTCATCAATGACGGTGCACTTGGGCCGCATGCCGCCCAACGAGGTGCCACGGCCACGCAAATACGCGAGATCGGCGGCGGTTTCATTTTCGGTTTCGACCGCACGGGTTGCGGCCAGCAGCCTGCCGAGTTCGACCAGGGGAGGAGCCGTGCGTCGCCCGGGTTCGGATGCGCGGCAAAAAACACCCTGCTCATCCTTGAAACGCAAGGCCCCGACGCGGCTCGAATCATCCACCGCAAGCAGGAAGTCCAGCGCGGTGAGCAGGGTCGCCACGGGATTCTCCCCGGAACGGCGTGCTTCCTGCCGTCGCTTGGCATGATCGCGCAGAATCACCCGTTTGGCCCAGCCGTCAGGTTCGGTATCGGCGATTGCCGCGTGAAAAACCGGTCCGTCCCTGGCTTTGCGGGGATACTGCGGACCCGCCACCAGCGGCAGCCCCGGTTCAAGGGCGAAGCGATTCGCCGCTTTCAGCCAGGAATCCTCATAGGCAAACGCCGAATGCTGCCGGGAGCCTGGCGCATCAAAATGCAATGTGCCGACGCGCCGGGCCTCATCGCCCAAATGAACCTCGATCGTCCGTTTCATAGCGATGTGGGGGATTTCCTGACCCGCACCCGCTGCGGCAGCCGCTCTTCGTCCAAAAGGAGTCCTTGCTCATCGCGCCGGGCGTCCACCAAATCACCCAGAGCTTCGCCGAAACCCAAAACATAAAGCGCCATCGCATAGGCCCCCATGGCGACCGCCGGATCGCCCTTTTCGATACGGGCATAGGTGCTTTTGGCGACTCCAATGCGTTCCGCCATCATCGCGGCCGTAAGGTGTCGCTTGCGGCGGGCTCTTGCCAAATCCTTGCCGAATTTGGACAGCGATCGACGCAACCCGGGCGGAAGCAGGTCATGGAGAGAGGAGCGCATGATAAGGATCTATGAATCGTTTGTTAAAAAATTTTAAGACCGATACATCGATTTTAAATGACCGTCAAACCGATTTCTTGAGGGTCTCGACCACCGGGCACTCCAATACCGCCGTAATGCGCACCACCCTGCCTAAAGCATTTTCCTAGCTGTCGCCCAGTCCGATGCGTATGGCCCCATACCCCACCGCTCTATGAATGATCTCCCATGGCGCCAATATACATGCAACCGGAAAAGGCCATGATGTGGCCGTCAGGCAAGGACGGGCCATCCGTCGTGTCTCAACCGCCGGACTCGCACGTCCCCTCGACAAAAAGAAAGGGATGAGCATGCACCCGCTCATAAAAACCATGAAAAGCACCACAATCCTCGCACTCTGCCTGCCTGTTCTTGCGCAGGCCGGCATGGCAGTTCCCTTGGCTTTCGAGCCTGCCGCGGACCACTCAACCGGACAGTTTCCCTATCTGGTCGTCACCAATGACTTCAACCTCGATACCTTGACGGACATCGCCGTGGTCAACAACGGCGTTTGGCCCTACGGCCTCGGTTCCGTCTCGGTCCTCCTGGGCACCGGCGACGGCGGCTTCCATCCCGCCACCACCTATACCGCGGGTGTGATACCGATGGGCATGGCAGCAGGCGACTTCAATGGCGATGACTCGCCCGATCTATTCGTCGTCAACCGCGCTCCTTACGGCACCTCCTCGCTCATGGTGTTTCTCAATCGCGACGACGGCAGCGGCACCTTCCTTCCGCCGATCACGATGCCTTCCGGCAGCCAGCCGAAAAACGTGGCGATCGGTCATTTCAACGCCGATGCCAATCTCGATGCGGCGGTTGCTGTCCACGGCAACAGCGCCCTCCAGATTCTTTTCGGCACGGGTGACGGCCACTTCGTCCAGACTTATCCGTTCATCCCGGTCGGCAGTTTGATCACCGGAGTCATTACCGGCGATTTCAACGACGACGGTTTTGCGGACCTTGCCAGCAGCAACTGGGGAAGCGCCAACCTCTCGATCCTGCCAGGTAGTGGCAGTGGAACGTTCACTGAGCATTTGCCGCGACCGGGCACCGTGCCATTGTGCTGGATGCCCGCCGCGGGCGATTTCAATGGCGACTCCCGCCTCGATATCATCGCACCCAGCGCCACGACCGGCACCGCATCGGTCCTGCTCGGGAATGGCGACGGCAGCTTCCTGCCACAGATGGTCACGACAGTCGGCGGAAACAGCTATCTCCCGCAGCTCGCCGATATGGACAACGACGGCGAGCTCGACCTGATCGTCGCCAGCGCCGGCTTGCGCATTCTCGCTGGCAACGGCGACGGCACGTTCCAGCCGGCACAGTTCTTCGCAGCGCCGAACGCGTGGGCCGGCTCGGCGGTGGCTGATTTCAACCGCGACGGCGCACCCGATGTGGTGGTTGCTAACAATCCGCTGCATACCGTCTCGGTCTTCCTGCAAATCCCACCGAACCAGCCGCCGCTGGCCAATGCCGGAGACGACATCGCGGCCGAATGTCTTGGCGGCCTCACCCCGGTCCAACTCGACGGCAGCCTGTCATCCGATCCGGACAACGACGACCTCACCTTCAGTTGGACGGTGGCCGATGGGTCCGGCGCTTCGATCGACAATCCGGCCGATCCCAAGCCGACCGGGTGGTTCCCGCTTGGAGCCACGCTGGTGACTCTGACCGTGGACGATGGCAAAGGCGGCATCGACAGTGACGACGTGCTGGTGGTGGTCAGCGATACCACCGCGCCGGTGCTGGCCTGTACCACCGATCTCGCCACCTTGTGGCCTCCGAATCATCGCATGCAGCAGGTTGGGATCGCCTTGGGTGTGATCGATGTTTGCACGGACGCCGACGAATTCACCGTCCTCTGCCATGTGACGAGCAACGAGCCGGATGATGCCAAAGGCGATGGCAAAACAACAGGCGACGTCAATGGCAGCAATGGCTATATGGCACCGGTTCCGGTGGCCCTGACCTATGACCCGGGCAGCAATCTGTTCCGCGGTGTGGTTTCGCTGCGCGCGGAACGCAACGGCGGCAAGTCCGGGCGGATCTACTCGATTTCCTGCGAGGTGGCCGATTCCTCGGGGAACACCAGCACGGCCAGTTGCGTGGTCATCATACCCCACAACCGCTGATCCAAGTGGCAGACTGATTACCGAAAGCAGCGGTCATGATGGGCCGCTGCTTCATTGCAGGAGAAAGTGTCTGGTCCAGAATGGCGCTGACTGGGTATGCGCAGGTGTATGTGTTTTGATCATGTTCTGCGCTTCCTGCCTTGCTGAGCGCGGTGGCCGCGCGCTTATGCCGGGGTTTGCCGCCAGCTTGAGGGCGGCAGGTTTCGGGAGTGGGGACTTGGCATTGGGCGTATTCGACCATGTTGCAGTTGATGGCGGCGCGCTGCCCGAAGGTATTTTATTACCATCCGGGGTCTTGCTGGCGCACCGCCTCGTAAAGCACGATGGCCACCGCGGTGGCGAGATTGAGGCTGCGGGTGCCGCCGGGAGCCATGGGGATGCGCAGCGCGCGGTCGCCGGCATCACGGATGATTTCCTCCGGCAGACCCTTCGTTTCCCGGCCGAAAACCAGATAGTCGCCCGGTTTGAAAGGTGCCGCCCAAGGTGTCCTTCCGGCCTTGGTGCTCAGATACCAGAAGGCGGCTCCGGGGTCCGCCGCGGCCTGCACTTCCGCGAGCGAATCCCAGACGCGCAGTTTCACATCGTGCCAGTAATCGAGGCCGGTGCGGCGGACGTGTTTGTCATCGAGCGAGAACCCGAGCGGCCCGACGAGATGCAGTGTGGCATCCGTGGCCAGTGCCAGCCGTCCGGCGGCACCGGCGTTATGGGGGATCTCCGGCTCTAACAAGACAATATGGAACATGGCCGGACTTCAGAGATGCTCCCTGCGGCGGGCGAGCGTGATCGATAGCCCGAGTGCGCCGATGAAGATGAGATAACACGCGAGCAGCTCGAGATAGCTTTTGCAGAGCTTGGGAATCTCCGGCGAAAACGCATCGCCGAGCGAGGCTTTCCAGAACGCGGCGCTGCCGATCACCCGGTTGAAGACGTAAAGGATGAGCAGCGCGGCGGCGATCAGCCCGGAACCGGCATGCTGCCCAAGCGTGGCGATGAAATGCACCATCACCCGCCGGTGTCTCAATGCGGTGACAAGGGCCACCAGCAGGATCACGCCGATCACCCATGCCTCCGGAAACGGCCACCGCAGGATGCCGGAAACGAAATCCTCGATCTCGCCCACAAACGCCGCGATCAAGCCCAGCGCAAGCACCCGGCAGACCGGCCGGTAAGCCGCCGAATGCGGGGCAGCGCCCAGTGTCACCGCCGCCGCGGCCGCCAACAGGAACGCCTGCAACAATTCCACCGTGCCGCGGCCGATGGGCACCGACGGACGGTTCGGCAGCCAGGCCGGCAGCAGGATCGCCATGCAGCCGGCGCAGATCATCAGCACGCGCACCAGTGTCCGCGACCATGATGGCTTGCGTGCGGGCTTGGGCGGCGGGTCTTGCATCCGCACGCTGCCTAGGGCTTTCCGCACACGGATGCAAGGCCCGGCTACAGGGCTGATGCATCCGAATCCGTGAAATTTTCACCGCAAAGCCGCGAAGGTCGCCAAGGAAACGCAAAGAAGCATGCCACAAGTCATTCCGTATATCCCCTTCTTTGAGAAGTTTCTCTGCGACCCTTTGCGGCCTCTGCGGCTTTGCGGTAAATCCAATGTTTTTGACGCGTCGTAACCGGACCCGGCTACCAGCGATTCATCTGTTTGACCTGAAAAATAAACCTCCACCCGCGGCCGGACATCTGGATATTTGCAATCCACGGCATCCGCCAAACCCAAACCCACCCCATGTTTCATTCCATCCGCGTTCCATCCGCGTTGCTCATTTCCCTGCTGTCGGCGGCATCCGTCACGGCGGACCCCCATTTGCTCACGCCTCGCCTCACGGACAATCCCTCGTTCCAATACACGCCCAGCCCGGCGGACTGGCGCGATGTCAATGTCTATCAGATTTTCACCGACCGCTTCCACGACGGCGATCCCTCCAACAACAACGCCCGCACCATGCGCGCCGGCACCGGCTGGTATGGCGAGCAGACATCGGGAAAATCCTGGTACAACACATCCAACAGCTCCAACGCCAACGAACGCCATCTCGCTCAGGGCGGTGATTGGGAGGGGCTCCGCCAGAAAATCCCCTATCTCGTTTCGATGGGCGTGAAGTCCGTCTGGATCTCCAGCGTCCAGAAAAACGAGCAGGGCCTCGACAAGCGTTACACGCCCTATCACTCCTATCATCCCACGGATCTTTATCGTTGCGAGCCGCTCTTCGGCGATCTTGCAAAACTCCGCCAGACAATCGACGAGCTGCATGCCAACGGCATCTATGTCATCCTCGACGTGGTGCCAAACCACATGGCCGACCTCGCCGGACTCGGCAACGGCCAGGACAATTTCTATCACCCCAACGGCGGCGGCAACCTCTTCTGGTGGGACGGCACCCAGCACGCCTCACCCTTCAACCGCCTCGACTGGTTTCACAACCACGGCAAGATCCTCAACTGGGACTCCTATCCGGAAACGCAGCGCGGAGCCTTCGTCGGCACCGACGACCTCGCCACCGACCGCCAGGACGTGCGCGACGCGCTTGCCGCCGCATTCAAGAACCTCATCGACGCCACCGACTGCGACGGCTTCCGCGTGGACGCCATCAAACACGTCGATCACACATGGATCAAGGACTGGGCATCCTCGATGCGCCAGCACGCCGCCTTCCGCGGCAAGTCCAACTTCCTGATCTTCGGCGAACTGTTCAGTTATGATGACAACTTCCACTCGTTCTTCACGCAGGATCAGGGCAGCGGCTTCAACTCCGTGATGTGGTTCACCATGATGAACACGCTGCGCGATGTTTTCGCCGGCAGCGGCGCCACCAGCAGCCTCACCGGCCATCTCGACGGCGTGCACAACCAGGGCCGTTTCGGCGAAGGCGGTCCGCGCGCCATCACCTTCATCGACAACCACGACGTGGACCGCGTGTCTCTCTACTACGGCAGTAGTTGGGTGGAGATGCTGCGCCCCGCGATGGGCCTGCTTTATTGCGCCGCGCCGGTTCCCACCATTCTTTACGGCACGGAGCACGGTTTCAACCAGGGCGGCACGCCGAACACCGGCCTTGATAATGGCGACTATCAACGCGAGTGCATGATGAACTACGGCTACCAGTGGGGCAACGCGCAGGGCGACCAGTTCAACACCGCCAGCCCGATCAAGGATCTCATCGGCGCGCTCAATCAGGCCCGTGCGACTTACTCCTGCCTGCGCCGCGGCGGTTTCACCCAGCGCTGGCAAAGCGGCGGCCGCGGCATCTACGCCTTCTCCCGCTCGCTCGGGCAGCAGGAGGCGCTAGTCGTGCTCAACACCCACTGGGACCAGTCGCTCCCATGCACGCCCGCCGTTGGCAAGCCCAACGGCACCGTCTTCACCAACGTCCTCAACCCCGCGGAAACCGCGACCGTCGCCAATGGAACACTGAGCACCAGCGTTCCAAGCCGCGGACTGAAAGTGTTCGTCGCCGGCGAGCCGGATGCGCCGCCTTCCCCGGTGCTCGCCATTGCCAACAGCCGCCACTGGCCTACTTCCGGCAACATCGAGTCTGTCAGCACGGTTTACATTGATTCCGACACCTCGCCGAAAGGCGAAGCCGTGTCCGGTGATGTCATCATCTCCACCGACAACGGACAAACCTGGAGCGCCCGCACCTTGATGCGCAATCCGCCGTTTGACGGCGCGCAGACCGACGCGTGGAACGCCAACCTCGGCTCCTTCCCCGCCGGGACGACTGTGTTGTATGCCGTCAACTTCACCGATTCTGACGGCTTCACCCGCTGGGACAGCAACAACGGGGCGAATTACAGTTTCACCATCAACTCCGGCAGCGGCGGGACATGGACGCCGCCAGGGCTTGCCATGACATTCGCCAACAACCGCTTTGCCATCACCGCCTCCCCGCTGACGCCCGGCTCCAGCTATCGCCTCGAATGGTCGGGCGACCTCGGCGAATGGTATCCCCAGCAGGTCGCCACGCCTGCGGGTGCGAGTTATGAGTTTGAAATCACCAACGACTGGTCCGCCCACCGCGCGATGATCCCGGCAAGGTTCTACCGGCTGGCATTGCTGCCGGGCGCTCCGCCAACACCCGCGCCCACGGCCACGCTTGTCACTACCTCGCCCGCCACTTTTACCCAAGGCCAGGCGGTCGTTCTAACAGCGCGCTCGGAACCGGCGGGAGCCGTCAGCGCGGTGTCCGTGGTTTACAATACCAACCCCTCCGCCAGCGGCGCATGGCCCGTGGCCGGACTCGTCAAAACCGGCGTCAGCGGCGGCGGCGACAACTGGTCGGTCAATCTCGGCAACGCATTCACCAACGGCCAGACGATATATTATGCCGTTCGTTTCCAACGCGCCGACGGCGGCGCGGACATCTGGCAGAACAACGGCGGCGCAAACCACACCGTCAACATCAGCGGCGGCCCGTGACGGTCTAACAAAAATCCACCATACAACCCGCCGCCGCCTCATAGATGCGGTGCAGTTCCATCGTCTGCCGCTCGCCGAGTTTCCGGCCGATGTGCCCCAGCAGATACATGCCCGCCGCCGCGGCGAGCATCGGAAAGAAGATCCACAATCCCCACGCGCGCATGCCGAGCGCGGACTGGCACCAGCCGAGGATGCCGGAAAACAAACCCGCCGATCCCACCAGCAGATAACCGTAGAGAAACGAGGACCACATGTTGGCGTTCGGTCCGTAGGTTCCGGAGACCCGCGTTTTTCCTTCTTCCTCCGCCTCCAAACTCAAATGCAGCCGCGGCGACCAGAACCGACGCCTGTCCGCCGGCACGCGCAGGCAGATGAAGCCGGGAAATGCCAGCACTTCACACATCGTCGGATTTTTTCCAATCCCGCCGACGATCCTCGCCCGCGCCTCCTCCGCGCCGAGATCCATCAGATGGGAAAATGCCGGTCGCAGGCCGAAACCGCTCATGGGCTCACACGATGAACGCCCCTCCCGCCGTGTCAATGACAGGCCTGCGCGCGTCAGTTGCACCCGCGCCGATTGCTGCTATCGTGCCGCTCATGAAACGCCGCATCGCATGGATTCTCGCCGGCCTCTCCGGGCTTTATCTGCTAACAGTCGGCCTCGCTCCCGATCCCCTGCCATTGATCGATGAGGCGACCGCACTGCTCATTTTCGTCAAGTCGATGGCTTACCTCGGCTACGACGCAAGACGCTGGCTGCCCTTCCTCCGCAAGAACGATCGCGCCAAGCCCGCGGGCCGGACGATCGATGTGTGAGCCGGACGCGCTCCGCCAAATCAACCCGCCGCCGGCTGCTGTTGCGAAATGCAATGCAGCGTGCCGCCCTCCTCCACCAGGTCCAGGCAATCGATGCCGGTGATTTCACGATCCGGAAACAGCTCGCGGATCATGCCTAGGGCGCGATCGTCGTTTCTCCCCTGGCGGAAGGTCGGCACCAGCACGCCGCCATTCACGATCAGGAAATTCACATAAGACGCCGGCAGCACCGGCAGCCGCCAACCCGGAACCTCGCAAGCCTCCGGCAGCGGAATCCCGACGACCTCGAAAGGCCGTGCGCCGGGTCCGTGAAACGAACGCAGCCGGGCGAGGTTGTCATCAAGCACGCTTCTGTTAGGCGATGAGGCGTTGCCTTCCGTGCAGGCGAGAATCGTCCGCTCGTCGACGAATCGCGCGAGGTCGTCGATGTGGCCGTCGGTGTCATCGCCCTCGATGCCTTGTTTCAACCAAAGGATGTCGGTGACTCCCAGTGTGTCGCGCAGGCGTTGTTCGATCGCATCGCGCGTGAGGCCCGGGTTTCTGTTAGGGTTAAGGAGCACCGCCCCGGTGGTGAGAAGTTGTCCCGCGCCGTTGACTTCGATCGCACCTCCCTCCAACACCATGCCGCCCTTGAAGAGGCGCATTCCGAGCGCCGCCGCGATGCGCCGTGGTATCGTGTTGTCCAGATCCCACGGCGGAAACTTGCCGCCCCATGCGTTGAACTCCCAATCCGTCACGGCCACCTCGCCGCTCACGCGGTGCTTCACGAAAATCGGGCCATGATCGCGGCACCACACATCATTATGCGGATGGTCGAACAACTCCACGCGCTCCGGCACCGCCTTTGCCCGGTTGCATGCGGCGAGGATGGCCGGATGATCCGCCGCAGGCGCGTTGATCCGCACCGGTTCATGGCGTGTGATGGCGGCGGCGATCTCCGCGAACTTCGCCCACATCAGATCGCGTTTCGCCCCGCCCCAGTGGCGCGGATCGTCCACCGGCCACGACAACCACACCGCCGCCTGCGGCGACCATTCGGGCGGCATGGCGAATCCTTTGGCTGCGGCGGTCGCATCATTCATGACACTGCGAGAAAACCCGCTGTCATGAATGCGGTCAATGCGGGATCGTTCAAACGGAGCGCGGACTTCAGGCCGACGCGCAACATCCATTCCGCCATCAAGGTGAATGGCTCTGAAGTTTAGACCTATCATTCTCAATTCATTCGCCGGACCGCCCGGAGGACCATTTCCTGCCATTGTTTCCTCCGCGATGTGCGGGCCGGCCGCAGGCTGCGGTTGCACCCGAATCCCGGCGCTCATTTCGCTTGCCACGGTATGGGGCAGCCTCCACAACAAGCGCGGCTCATCCGGGTGGGCGCGCGAAATCCTTCGTTTCCCCCGGCCGGGCGGAAACAGAACTCATTTCGATCCCGTCATGGACAGCATTTCATCCCGCATCGCCAAGGTTTCCCCGTCACTCACGCTCGCCGTCACCGCGCAGGCCAAAGCCATGATCGCCAAGGGCGAGGAGGTTTACGCACTGGCCGGCGGAGAGCCGGAAGTGGACACTCCGGACTTCATCAAGGAGGCCGCGATCCAGGCCCTGCGCGAGGGCCGCACGAAATACACGCCCGCCGGCGGCATTCCCGAACTGCGCGAAGCGCTTGCCGCGAAGTTCCTCATCGACAACAACCTGCAATACGCGCCCAACCAGATCTGCGTGACCGGCGGCGCCAAGATGGCCTGCTTCAACGCCATCCTCGCCGTCGTCGAGGAAGGTGACGAGGTCATCATCCCGACGCCTTACTGGGTTTCCTATCCGGAAATGGTCCGCCTCGCGGGCGGCATCCCGGTGCTGGTGGAAACGAAGGAGTCCACCGGCTGGAAGATGACTCCCGAGCAATTCGAGGAAGCCATGACTCCGGCCACCAAGATGGTCATCATCAACTCTCCCGGAAACCCGACCGGCGCCGTTTACACCGCCGAAGAACTGCGCGCGCTCGGTGAAATCGCGCTGGGCGAGGACATCGTCATCCTGTCCGACGAGATCTATGAAAAACTCGTCTATGGCGAGGCCAAGCATGTATCGATCGCCTCGCTGAGCGAGGATTTGTACAATCTAACAATCACCGTCAACGGCTTCTCCAAGGCCTACTCGATGACCGGCTGGCGCCTCGGCTACACCGCCGCGCCCAAGCCGCTGGCCGACGCGATCGACAAGATCCAGAACCACACGATTTCCAACGCCAACACCTTTTCGCAATACGGCGCGCTCGCCGCGCTCACCGGCGACCAGTCGTTCATCGAAAACCTGCGCGGCGAATACGACGTGCGCCGCCAGTTTGTTTTCTCGCGCCTCAAGGCGATTTCCAACATCCGCGTGGTCGAACCGCAGGGCGCGTTCTACTTCTTCGTTTACACCGGCCAGATGGGCCTGAAGTCGATGAACCTCTGCGACAAACTGCTCTCGCGTTACAAGGTGGCCGCCGTGCCGGGCATCGCCTTCGGCTACGACGAGGGGCTCCGCCTCAGCTACTGCACCACGCTCGACATCCTGCACGAGGGCCTCACCCGCTTCGAGCAGTTCTGCCGCGAACATTGATCACCTGTCGCCGCATTCTTCAAAACCACCGCCGCCGGGTCCGCCCCGCGGCGGTTTTTTATGCCGACGTTCTTTCTGGCCCCGCGCCGGGCAATGGTCTTAATCTTCTGTCATGGACGCCTTGATTCATCATCTGGAGAACCGTCAGGAACTTTCATCGCGCGAGGTCCAGGTGGCCGCCGATCTGTTGTTGGATGCCACGGCACCGGATGCCAAGAAGGAGCACTTGTTGGAGGCACTGGCGAAAAAGGGCGAGACGCCGGGCGAGATCGCGGGTTTCGTGGAAGCCTTTCTCGGCCATGCGGTGGACCCGCATCTCGGCTTGCTCGATCTCGAAGGGCCGACACTCGATGTCTGCGGCACCGGCGGCGATCAATTGGATCTCTTCAATGTCTCCACCACCGCGATGTTCGTGGCGGCGGCGGCCGGAGCCGTGATCGTCAAACACGGCAACCGCGGCATCACTTCCAAAAGCGGCGGCGCGGACGTGCTGGAGGCGCTCGGCATCCGCATCGATCTCGGGCCGGATGATTTCCGCAACTGCATCGAGCGGGCCGGTGTCGGCTTCATGTTCGCACCGATGTATCATCCCGCGTTCAAGGCGGTGGCGGGTGTGAGGAAAAAACTCGCCGCGCGCGGCGTGCGGACGATTTTCAATCTGATAGGGCCGCTGCTCAATCCGGCGCGGCCGCAGTGCCAGCTCGTCGGGGTTTTCACCCGCGAGTTATGCCCTGCCTTCGCCGAGATCCTGCAACGCCTCGGCCGCGACAGCGCATGGGTCGTGCACGGAACCACCGGCGACGGCCGCTCGGTGGACGAGGTCAGCCTCATGGGTTCCACCCGCATCTGCAAAGCCGGACTTTATCAGGACCTTGAGGACGAGGAAGTGAGGCCGCGCGACTTCGGATTCAAACACGCCGAGGTCGATGACCTGCGCGGCGGCGACGCCAAAACCAACGCCGCCATCCTCGAAGCGATTCTAACAGGCAGGGAAACCGGACCGAAACGCGACATGGTCCTGATGAACGCCGGCGCCGCGCTCGCCTGCGCCGGGCTGGCCGACAACATGGGCGACGGTATCGAACTCGCCCGCGAGATGATCGTTTCCGGAGCCGCCGGCGAGAAACTGCGGCTGCTGCGCAAGGCGGCCGGCGCAGCCTGATCTCACGTCCCCGGCAGATTCAACCTGGCGAGTTCCGCATCGATGATGCGCTCGCACTCCTCGATCTGCTTGAGCCGCTTCTCGCGCGCGGCGCTGGCGAGTTGTTCGAGCGTGTCGATATCATAAAGATAAACTTCCTCGATCTCGCCGACCGCCGGATCAATGTCGCGCGGCACGGCGATGTCGATGAAGAACAGCGGGCGGAACTTGCGCGCGCGGCGGACTTTTTCCACCTCGTCGCGGCGGATGATGGCATGCGGCGCGCCGGTGGAGGCGATGACGATGTCCACGCGTTCGAGCACGCCCTGCCAATCATCGAAACGCACGGCGCTGCCGCCCATTTCCGCGGCGAGTTCCGCGGCGCGGTCGTAAGAACGGTTGGCCACGAAGATCGATCGCGCGCCGCGCGAAACCAAACTCTGCGCGGTGATGCGGCTCATTTCGCCGGCACCCAGGATCATCACCTCGCTGTCCTTGAGATGGCCGAAAATTTTCTCCGCGAGATCCACGGCTACATTGCCGACGGAGGTGGAGCCTTCCTGAATGGAAGTCTCGGTGCGGACTTTCTTGCCGATGCCGAAGGCGCGCTGGAACAGGCGGTTGAGCACCACTGCGGTGGCGCCCGAATCCAGCGCCGCCTGATAGGACTGCTTCACCTGGCCGAAAATCTCGGTTTCTCCCAGCATCATGGAGTCCAGTCCGCTGACCACCCGGCAGAGGTGGCGCGCGGCGGCGGATTTTTCCACTTTGTAGAAATGAGCGGTCGCATTGCCTTCCAGGGAAATTTTCACCGCGAGGTGTTCCATCAGTTGATCGAACGCAGGTGTGGCCGAAGCCGCGGCGAGATAGAACTCGGTGCGGTTGCAAGTGGAGATGACGACCGCCTCGCTGACTCCATGCAGTTCCAACAACTCGCCGGCCGCCTCGCCGAGTTTCGCCTGACCCACGGCGAAACGCTCGCGCACCTCCACGGGCGCCGTCTTGTGATTGAGACCGAGACAGAGAAGTTCCATCAGACGAAGGCGAAAACCCCGAGGGACAATATGAACAACAGCACCGCCGCCAGCGACAAGCGCCGGCCGGTGAGACCGCGCAGCGATTTGGTGCCTAACAGAATGGCGTAACCCGTCCACACCGCCAGCGCTGCGAGCAGGTGGCCGAGCGCCGCCTTGTCGTGCGGCATCAGGAACCCGGCGATAATGCCGATGGTGAGCAGCCCTCCGCCGAGCCAGAGCAGGCGGGTCAGCGAGACGAGCAACTCGCGCACCGGCGGCAGGTTGCGGAACAGCCCGCTGCTGAGATGTTGCTCCTTCAACTGGCGGTCGAGCACCAGGAACATGACGCCCGCCACGGCGGCGAGAGCCAGAGCGCCGTATGCCAGCACCGAAGTGGCGGAATGCGTCTCATGCCACGGGTTTCCGCCGCTCAGGCGCTGCGGCTCGGCTTGCAGCACGCCTGGCAAAAGCGCGAGGGTCTGGAACACCACGATCACCGGAGCGGTGAAGACACCCAACAGCGAAATCCGGTAAGTCGGCCCGACGAGGAGATAAAACAAAGTGAGCGACCACGAGAGAAAGACGAGGATTTCCCCGCGGTCGGCCAAAGGACAGGCGGCGCGCTGCTCGCCGCGCATTCCGAGAAACCCGAGCTGGCAGATAAAAACCGCCAGCATCCAGAACATCGTCCAGCGGCTGCGCCGTCCG
>Ga0315904_10007382_pt1 | contig 14796 bp, 15 predicted proteins | sample LakEriMetagenome_6_FD_203529 | JGI IMG/M metagenome (GOLD analysis project Ga0315904, IMG submission 203529) | Freshwater fungal communities from buoy surface, Lake Erie, Ohio, United States - Buoy 12 MA120 | ecosystem: Environmental > Aquatic > Freshwater > Lake | place: USA: Lake Erie, Ohio... | reverse complement strand
CGGAGTTCGTTGTGACTGTCTCGGCAAGCCTTGCCTTCCTGATCGCGCTCGGGCCGACTTTCGGCAAGGCGGCGCTGGCGCTGCTGATCGGCGGCGTTGTGGCGGCGCCAATTGCCGCATGGGCTGCCCGCCGCGTGCCGCGCCAGATCCTGACGGTGATCGTCGGGGTCGCCATCTGCCTTGTCAGCGCCTACAACCTGTGGCGGGCGCTCGTCTGATCTGCGCCTCTTCGAGGGAGTGCGCGCGTGTCGTTTCGTAACGGATTGATTTGGATTGCGGCTGCGGCATTTGCCCCAGGGGGCCTGGCACAGACTGACCCGGTTGGCACTGCTCAACTCCCCGACATGCGTCTTATGCCCATTGAAGTCTGGGGCGACCGCAACGACCGTGACCCCGGCGCGCAGTCGGTCATTGATGCAGAGCTGATCACGGATACCGCAGCCGACCGCCCGGCCGAGATCCTCAACCAGGCCCCCGGCGTCAATATCCAGATGAACTCCGGGCAGGAGCATCTGATCGCGATCCGGTCGCCGGTGCTGACCGGCGGGGCCGGGCAGGGAAGTTTCCTCATTCTCGAGAACGGCGTGCCTACCCGTTCGCCCGCCTTCGGCAACGTCAACAGCCTGATCGAGCCGCATCTGGAAATCGCGGACGCCATCGAAATCATCCGGGGGCCGGGCAGTGCGAAATATGGCTCGAACGCCGTACACGGACTGATCAACGTCATCCTGCCGGATCCGTACTCCGGCCAGTCGCTGCGCGCCAGCTATGGCACGCTCGGCCGCTGGCGCGGCGATGCCTCCGTCAATCTCGGCGCCGATACACGCTTCAACCTGACCCTCATGGACGACAAGGGCTGGCGCGACGAGACGGGCGGCGAGCAGCAGAAAATGTCGCTGCTCACCCGGCAATCCTTCGGCGCATGGGACGCCACCGCCTGGCTCTCCGCCTCCAGCCTCAACCAGGAAACCGCGAGTTTTATCCAGGGCCCCCGCGCCTATGAGGACCGCGATCTCGCCGAAACAAACCCGAATCCCGAAGCCTTCCGCGATGCCTGGTCAGCCCGCGCCGGTCTGCGGCTGGACCGCGAGCTTGGTCCCGGAAAGCTTATCCTGACGCCCAATCTGCACAGCCAGGGCATGGTCTTCTCGCAGCACTTCCTGCCCTATGGCGGCGTAGAGAAGAACGCCCATACCGGCGGCGGCCTGATGGCCCGCTATGATCTGCATCCCGTTGGCCGCGTCAGCTGGCGCGTCGGCGCCGATACCGATTTCGCATCCGGCTATCTCAAGGAAATCCAGCCGCAGCCAAACGCCAACCCGGCTTTTCCTCGAGGCATTCACTACGACTATCTGGTCGAGACGCAGGTCATCGCGCTATGGACCGAAGCGGATGTGCAGCTCACGGAAAATCTGCGCCTCCTCGCCGGCCTGCGCGGCGAGACGCACGATTACAGCTACGACACCCGCGCGCGCGCTGGCATCAATGGCCGCTTTAATGTACCGGCGGACCGCTCGGACGATTTCAGCTTTGTCACACCGAAACTCGGCCTCGTCTGGGACCGCGACTGGTACAGTCTCTATGCCAACTATGCGCGCGGCGCCCGGGCGCCGCAGGTCTCCGATCTCTACCGGTTGCAGTTCCGCCAGGTTGCCGGTGAGGTTGAAGCGGAAACGCTGGACAGCCTCGAAGCTGGTGCGCGCGCAGATGCCCTGTTCGGGCATCTGGATTTCGACATTGCAGCTTACTTGATGGAGAAGGAAAATTTCTTCTTCCGCGATTCCGATGGCTTGAATGTCGTCGACGGCTCCACCCGCCATGTCGGCATCGAAGCCGCCGCCACGCTGCGTATCGATGACCGTCTGAGCCTTGGCGCCAACATCGCCTGGAGTGACCAGACCTATACCTTCGACCGCCCGGTCGTCGCTGCGCTGGAGCGGATCACCTCCGGCAACACCATCGACACGGCGCCCGAATGGCTCGGCGATGCGCGGATAGATTGGCAGGCCACGGACGCGCTTGCGCTGTCGCTCACGCTCGAACATGTCGGCGAGTATTTCACCGACCCCGCCAACACGGTCACCTATCCCGGCCATACCGTGTTCGGCGCCCGCGCAGGCTGGAACATCACCGACACGCTGGAAGCCTCGCTGAGCCTGCGTAACCTGACGGATGAAGCCTACGCCGACCGCGCCGACGTCGCTTTCGGCAATGAGCGCTACTTTCCCGGAGAGCCGCTGAACGCGACCTTCGGCCTGACAAAAACATTCTGAGGAGGAAACACATGAAGCTCTATCATAGCCCGGCCGCGCCGAACCCGGACCGCGTGATCTATTTCCTGCGCGCCAAGGGCAAGCTGGACGCCGTCGAGCTCGAGGAAATCTCGATCATGAAACAGGAGCATAAGCAGCCCGGCTACCGCGAAGTCTCGCCCTATGCGCAGGTGCCCGCGCTGATCCTCGACGATGGCACGAACATCACCGAGAGCCGCGCCATCTGCACCTATTTCGAAGGCATCTTCCCGGAGCCCAACCTGATGGGCACGGACCCGAAGGAGAAAGCCATGATCGAGATGTGGGACCGGCGCGTCGAGATGATGTTTTTCATCCAGTTCGCCGGCTGGTTCCGCAACGCCCATCCCGCCATGGCGCCGCTCGAAGTGCCGCAAAGCGCCGAAGCCGCCGCCAAAAGCGAAAAGGCCGCGCGCAAGATGGCGGAGCGTTTCAACGAACACCTCGCCAATAACGCGTTCGTCGCGGCCGACCGGTTCACGATCGCCGACATCACCCTCTACATCACCTGCGGTTTCTGCCGCGTGATGAAGTGGGTGCCGCACAAGGAGCTGGCGAACCTAGGCCGCTGGCACGCGGAGATGACCGCGCGGGGCTTTGCGGGCTAGGCGTTCTTGATGTTCATCCCGCCATCCACCGGGATGTGGGCGCCGTTGAGAAAGCTAGCCGCCGGCAACACCAGCGACAGCGTCATGTTGGCGACCTCTTCAGGAATCCCGTACCGGCGCAGCGGCACGCGGCGCTTGGCATAGATTTCCTTGTGCTCGTCCGGAATGCCCGCGGTGATGCCGGTCGTGATCGGGCCCGGGCAGATACAGTTTACTGTGATGCCCTCGCGGCCAAGGTCTACCGCCAGCCCGCGCGTCAGGCCGATCACGCCATGCTTGGCCGCCACATACGGCGAGTTGCCCGGCGTCGCGCCGAGACCCTCCGTGGACGCAATATTGACGATCCGCCCCCAGCCATTCTTGCGCATGTAGGGCAAGGCCGCGCGGATCGCCCGCTGGTGCGAGGTCAGCATCACGTTGATGCTTGGGCCCCAGCTGTCCTCATAGCTCTCTTCGCCCACCTGAGCCGGGATCGCAAAACCGGCATTGTTGACGAGGATGTCCATCCCGCCGAAATGCGCCGCCGCCTCGTCTACCACGCGCTTGATCGCGGCGCCGTCGCCGACATCCAGCGCCCAGCCCTTCACGTGCTTGATGCCCGCTGCCTTGATCTCCTCGACGACGATATCGACGTTCGCCTGCTTGAGGTCGGTGACCGCCACATTCGCGCCTTCGCGGGCGAACAGGTGCGCGGTCGCGCGCCCCATGCCGCTGGCGGCGCCGGTGATCAGCGCGGTCTTGCCTTTGATCGAGCGGGAAAGTTCCTGATAGGGGGGGTGGCTCATGGCTGTTTCCTCAGTTTCTTGATGGTGCCGGAAAAATTGAGACAGGGCCGGCCATCGGACGTCACGATGCCGCGCACGAAGACCAGCGACCCGCCGGCGCGCAGGGTCTCGCCGCGCGCCTCAACCAGCTCGCCTTCCTTCGCCCCGTCGAGAAATTCCGACGTGAAGGCGACCGTCAGGCCATAGCTTCCGGCCATCGCTTCATGCGCGATGGCGAACAGGGCGAAATCGGCAAAGGTCATCAGGCATCCGCCATGCATCACTCCGGCGCCGTTCATGTGTTTGCGCGCGGCGCGGAAGGCTGAAACGCCTTTTGCGTCCTCGACCCTGTAATAGAACGGCCCGGCCGTCTCGTGCTCGAAAGGCTCGTCTTTCCAGGTCGTCCAACCCGCGAATTCGCCCGTCGTCTCGATTGTGGCCGGCATGGCTTCCCCTCTGTTCCCTGACTGCGGCAACCATACCCTTACGGCCCCCTTCGACAAGCGTGCCGTTGCGGCATAAAGTGGTGCCGAAAAACAAGTCCGGGAGACGAAACGCATGGCCTTTGACGCCGAAACCCGCGCCGCGCTGATTGAACAGGTGCGCCGCTTCGTGACCGAGACCTGCGTGCCCGTCGAGGCCCAGGTCGGCGAGGAGGACGCCGTGCCTCAGCATGTGATCGACGAGATGAAGGCCCTCGGCCTGTTCGGCATTGCCGTGCCGGAAGAGTATGGCGGCCTCGACCTCGACATGGAAACCGAATGCCTCGTCGCCTTCGAACTCGGCAAGACCTCGCCCGCCTTCCGCTCGGTCGCCGGCACCAATATCGGCATCGGCAGCCAGGCGCTTATCCTGTTCGGCACGCAGGCGCAGAAATCGAAATGGCTGCCTGGCATCGCCTCCGGCGACCTGATTGCCAGCTTTGCGCTGACCGAGCCCGAAGCCGGCTCCGACGCAGCGGGCCTGAAAACCAAAGCCGCCCGCGACGGCGACCACTACATCCTCAACGGCACCAAGCGCTACATCACCAATGCCAACAAGGCGGACCTCTTCACCGTCATGGCACGGACGAATCCGAACGAGCCGGGCGCCAAGGGCGTCTCGGCCTTCATAGTCGAGCGCGGCACGCCGGGCCTCTCGGTCGGCACGCCTGAGAAGAAGATGGGCCAGCAGGGCGCGCATATCTGCGACGTGATCTTCGAGAACGCCCGCGTGCCGGCGGAGAACCTGATCGCCAAGGAAGGCGAAGGCTTCAAGGTCGCGATGAGCGTGCTGGACAAGGGCAGGCTGCATATCTCCGCTGTCGCCACCGGCGTCTCCAAACGCCTGATCCGCGAGATGGTGAATTATGCGCTGGAGCGCAAACAGTTCGGCAAGCCGATCTTCGAACACCAGATGATCCAGTCGATGATCGCCGACAGCCAGGCCGAAACCTACGCCGCCGAATGCATGATCCTCGACGCTGCCCGCCGCCGCGACGCCGGCGAAGATGTCACGATGCTGGCCTCTTCCGCCAAGCTTTTCGCCACCGAAGCCTGCGGCCGCGTCGCCGACCGCGCGGTGCAGGTTTTCGGCGGCGCCGGTTACGTCACCGACTACGGCATCGAACGCTTCTATCGCGATGTCCGCATTTTCCGCCTCTACGAAGGCACCAGCCAGATCCAGCAGATCATCATCGCCCGCGAACTTGCCCGGGCCGCCAAAGCAGGAAATCTCTGATGTTCGACCACGACCCCACAGACCCGCACGAAGTCGGCCTCAACGCAGACCGCCTCGCGGCGATGCCCGCCTATTTCAAGACCAACTATATCGACACCGGCAAGGTGCCGTGCATGGGACTGCTCGTCTCGCGCGGCGGCGAGATCGCCCATGAAAGCTATACCGGCGCCACCGAGATGGGGGGCAAGGAGCCGATCAGTGCCGAGACGATCTTCCGCATCTATTCGATGACGAAGCCGATCACGACGCTCGCCATCATGATTCTGCTCGAGGAGTGCAAGATCCGGCTCGACCATCCTGTCAGCCGCTACATCCCGGAATACAGGAACGCGATGGTCTGGGACGGCGGCACAGCAGCCGCGCCTAAGCTGCGTAAGCCCGACCGCGAGATGACCGTGCTCGATCTCGTCACCCACACGTCCGGCCTCACCTACGGCTTCCTGTTCCAGGACGAGACCGACGAGATCTACCGCATCAGCAAGGTCGGCCATCCGAAGGACACGCTGCAGGACATGGCCCGCCAGATCGGCCAGCTGCCGCTTGCATTCTCCCCGGGTACGGAATGGCGCTACAGCCACTCCATCGACGTGCTCGGCGCCCTCGTGGAAATCATCTCCGGCCAGCCGCTGGACGAATTCTTCCGTGAACGCATCTTCGGCCCCCTCGGTATGGTCGATACTGACTTCTGGGTCCCGCCCGAGAAGATCCACCGCCTGATGGCCTGCTACCAGAAAGATGCCAAGACCGGCGAGACGACGCTTGCCGATCCTGCCGGCGCCGCTTCGAAGCTCTATGCGAAGCGCCCGAACCTTCTGAACGCCGGCGGCGGCCTAGCCTCCACGATGCGCGACTATCACCGCTTCGCCCTGATGCTGATGCGCGGCGGCACGCTCGACGGCGCGCGCATCATCAGCCCCAAGACCTGGGAGTTCATGCGCCAGAACCACCTGCCGGAAAACCAGACCATGCGCGGCATGGGCCGCTCGGCCTTCACCGAAGTGATGGCGGACGGCGTGGGCTTCGGCCTTGGTGGCTCGGTCGTCACCGATATCGTGCAGACCCGCCAGCCCGGCAGCGACGGCACCTTCAGCTGGGGCGGCCTCGCCTCCACCTTCTTCTGGATCGACCCCGAAGAAGAACTGATCGCCATCCAGGCTACGCAACTCATGCCATCCTCGACCTATCCGATGCGCATGCAGTTCCAGCAACTTGTCTATTCGGCCATCGACTGGTGAGTGACGCGCCGAAGAACCCGGTCCGTGAAGCCATCCTTGCGCTGACCGCCGCCAGAGGCGCTGGCAAGACGATTGCCCCGGAAGACGCCGCCAAGGCCGTCAGCCCGGAGAACTTCGCGCGTGTACTGAAGGATGTCCGCGCCGAAGCCATACGCCTGCACAAGGTCGGCACGGTTGCGATCTACCGGAAAGGTAAGCCGGTCGAGAACCCGGATACGTTCAAGGGCGTCTACCGGCTGGGCCTTCCGGCCGCGTAGCGAATGTCCAAGCCGCCCGACCCGTTCCACGAATTCGTGGCCGAACTCTTCGCCCCTATGGGGACCGTCAGCATTCGGCGCATGTTCGGCGGAGCGGGCGTGTTCCGGGACGGCCTGATGTTCGCGCTGCTGGGCGACGACACGGTCTACCTGAAAACCGACGCCCGGCTCCGCGCAGACCTGGAGGCCGAAGGCAGCGCGCCCTTCATCTGGATCAAGCCCAGCACCGGCGAAGAGATCGACATGGGCTATGTCAGCCTGCCGTCCTCCGCGATGGACGATCCCGACGAAGCCAGCGGCTGGGCGAAACGCGCGCTCGCTGTGGCCAAAGCCAAGGCTGCGGCGAAGCCGCTGGCCAAACCGAAAAAGAAGTAGTGATCAGGCCACCGCCGGCCGCTTCACCGGCTGGTCCAGCGAGAAGGCATACTCGGTTGATCCGTTCGCCCGCAGGTGCTGCAACCGCTGCCAGCCATCCTCGAGCGTGAAGCGCTCGCCCTTCAGCGCCCACCACATCACGAAGCCAGGTCCGTCACTGCGGTCGATTTCGTTGGCGAGCCGGCGCATGCCCGGCGGGTGCGCGCGGCCGTTATGGCTGAACGCTTTCAGGTCTTCCATCGAGCGCCAAATGGCGAGGGTGGAAATGTCCGGCGCGCGCCATTCCTGCGGGTAAGGAAACGCATTCGTGAAACCGCGCCAGCTGCCGTCCGGACAGCGCAGGCCGTGATCATGGTGGATCAGGCCTTCGAACGCGTCGCCATCCTTGAAAATGCGCGGCAGGAGCGCGACAAAAACCTGAACGAATTCATTGCTGAATTCGAACTTCCCCATCGGGCGAGCACAGTTGAAGTGTACTAGCCTGTAGTCCATTGCGCCCAATCCGGTTTCCCATCCGGAGTTCGGCTTAGAGCGAAATGCGTTTCGTAATCTTTAAGGGAAACGAAATTCTGCCGTTCAATCTGGGATTACTTTCCCTTGAACGCAGCCGGGCGCTTCTGGAGGAAGGCGGCAACGCCTTCGCGGAAGTCTTCCGTGCGGCCGGCATCGCGCTGAGCGACCCGCTCATTATGCAGCGCGGCGCCAAAATCGTCGTCACACGCGTCCCAGATGCACTGGCGTGCCAGCGACAGCGCAACGGTCGGGCCGGTCGCCAGTTTCTGCGCGAATTCCTTCGCCGTCTCCATCAGCTTGGCATCGTCCACCACGCGGTTCACCAGGCCCCATTGCAGCGCTGTTTCCGCCGGCAGCTTTTCACCCAGAAGTGCCATTTCCATAGCCCGCACGCGGCCGATGGTCTTGGCGAGAAGGTAACTGGAGCCGCCATCCGGCACGAGGCCGATTCGGCGGAAGGCCTGCAGGAAGTAGGCGCTCTTGGCCGCGATCACGAGATCGCCCATCAGGCCGATCGCGCAGCCGACGCCGGCGGCCGCGCCGTTCACAGCGGTGATCACCGGATGCGGATGCTCGCGGATGGCCGTGATCAGCGGATTGTAGAATGCGTCCAGCGCCTTGCCGGCGTCCGGCGGAGAATCAGGATGTGCCAGCGCCGGGCCGGAGCCCATGCCGCCAAGGTTCGCGCCGGAACAGAAGCCGCGCCCCTTGCCGGTCAGGATCGTGCAGCGCGCTTCCTTTGCGGCAACCTCGAACGCGTGCAGCAGCTCGATGGCGGTATCGACCCCGCAGGCGTTCAGCGTCTTGTCATCGTCGAACGCGATGATCGAAATGTCGCCGTCGCGTTCGTAGGAAATCTTCTCGTACCTGGCCATCGCTGACGCTCCCTTGTGATCGTTTGACCGCGAATTAAACCGATTGCTCCGACCGGGAAAAGCCTCACGCGGGGGCAAGCCTTTCACTCCCCCATGGCGCAAACGCTGAACGCACGCTACAATGTTTACAACAGAAAACGCCCATGCGGCATCTCAACTTCGGAGAACTCCAATGGCCCTCGACGGTACCCCAGGCACTGGCATGCGCGCTTTGCTCGACCGGCAGAAAGCCGCCCACCTGCGCGACGGCGCACCGACGCTCGCCAAGCGGATCGAATGGCTGGACAAGTCGATCGACCTTCTGGCCACGCACGGCGACGCGCTCAACGACACGATGGCGAAAGACTTCGGCCACCGCTCTAAGGACCAGTCGAACCTCACCGACATCGCCGGCTCCATCGGCGCGCTGAAGCACGCGAAGAAACACGTCGCGAAATGGATGCAGCCGGAGAAGCGCAAGGTCGAGTTCCCGCTCGGCCTGCTCGGCTCGAAAGCCGAACTCCAGTACCAGCCGAAGGGCGTCATCGGGGTCATCAGCCCCTGGAACTTCCCGGTCAACCTGACCTTCACGCCGCTCGCGGGCGTCTTCGCGGCTGGCAACCGCTGCATGATCAAGCCGTCGGAATTCACCGAGGCGACGTCCGAGCTGATGAAACAACTCTTCGCGAAATACTATACGGCTGAAGAAGTCGTCGTCATCACCGGCGGACCGGACATCGGCGCCGAATTCACCAAGCTGCCGTTCGACCATATCCTCTTCACCGGCGCGACATCGGTCGCCCACCACGTGATGCGCGCCGCCGCAGACAATCTCGTGCCGCTGACGCTGGAACTCGGCGGCAAGAGCCCGGTGATCCTCGGCCGCTCCGCCGACATGCAGAAAGCCGCCAGCCGCATCATGGCCGGCAAGACGCTGAACGCCGGCCAGATCTGCCTCGCGCCGGACTATGCCTTCGTGCCGAAGGACAAGACGCAGGAATTCGTCGGCGCCGCCACCCGCGCCATCGAGACGATGTATCGCACCGGCCTCAAGGATAATGACGACTACACCTCGGTCGTGAACCAGCGCCACTTCGACCGGATTCAGGGCTATATCGAAGACGCCCGCACCAAGGGCGCCGAAGTCATCACGCTGAACCCGAAGTCCGAAAACTTCGCCCAGCAGCCCCACCACAAGATCCCGCCGACCCTGATCATCGATCCGACCGACGACATGAAGGTCATGCAGGACGAAATCTTCGGCCCCATCCTGCCGGTCAAGTCCTACAATGATGCCAAGGACGCCGTCGCCTATATCAACGCCCACCCGCGCCCGCTCGGCCTCTACTATTTCGGCGACGATGCCAGCGAGAAGGACTTCGTCCTGAACAACACGACCTCTGGCGGCGTCACCGTCAATGACGTGATCTTCCACGTCGCGCAGGAAGACCTGCCGTTTGGCGGCGTTGGCCCGTCCGGCATGGGCGCCTATCACGGCCGCGACGGCTTCCTTGAGTTCAGCCACAAGAAGGCGATCTACACGCAGACCAACAACGAGATCCTCGCCATGATGCGTCCGCCTTACGGCGACAAGTACCGCGGCCAGGTCAAGGCCCGGATGAAGAAGTAATCCGTAGACGTATTAAATACAGGAGCCCTCCCCCGGGGGAGAGTCCCCTCTTTTTCGTTGAACCTCACTCGGGCGGCTCCCACAGTTTGATCGGGTTGCCTTCCGGGTCGTGCACGCGCGCAAATTTCCCGGTCTCAGGCGTGTCCCATTTCGCGCAGGTCCCGGTCGCGATACCAGCGGCGCGGAGCAACGTGAGCAGGGCGCTGAGCCCTGTCACCCGGAAGTTCAGCATATATGCCTTGCCTTCCGGCCAATAATCCGTTGCCGCCTTGAACGGCGCAAAGATCGATGGCCCGGCCTGCGTCTGCCAATATCAGCTCTCGGAAGATTTCTTGCCCGTGCCGTCATGGCACGGCCCGACGCCCGGATGCGCATCATAGCACGCGCCCAGCGCCTCCGGGGCCTTGGCGCGAAAGAACACGCCGCCAATTCCGTTTACAGGCATTCATGCGCTCCTTGCCATGGCAGCGTGCTTCAACCCGCAATGCGGCCGCCAGGTCAATCCGGCCAGGCGGCTGGCCGACCTCTGGCCAGAACGCAAATAGCCCACCCTGACCTTCGTCGGGGTGGGCTTAACGTGAAGTCTGCGGGGACTTACGATCAGCGTTTTTTGAGGAAGGACGGAACGTCCGAGCCGAAGCCTTTGACCTTGTCGGGCGCCGGCTCGAGGATCAGGTCGTCGTCCTTGCGTTTGAAATCGCGTGACGGGCGCTCTCGCTTGTCGCTGACGCGGTCTGTCCGCTCGGTGCGTTCCATGCGCTGCTGTTCAGGGCGCTCGGCGCGCTCGGGGCGCGGCTTGTCACCGCGTTCGCGGCGCTTGTCGCTGCGGGGGCCGCGCTCACGCTTCGGCGCCTCGTCGCGGGCGATCGGCGCTTCTGCCACCATGTCAACGGCGGCGGCCGCTTCGCTGGCCACAGCCTCGACAATGACAGGCGCCTCTTCGCTGCGCTCGCGGCGCGGGCCCCGGTCACGGCTCTCGCCCCGTTCGCTGCGTCCCCGCGGGCCGCGGTCGCGGTCCCGGTCACGTCCGCCCCGGCCACCCGGCCGGTCGCGCTTTTCTTCCGGCGGAAGGTTCGCCAACTCGTCCAGCAGGCCGTCCGGCATGAAATCCTTCACCTCCTGCTTAATCATCTTCAGCACGAAGCCCCAGGACTTTTCGTCCGCCGGCGAGACCAGCGTGAAGCTCTGGCCCGAGCGTCCCGCGCGGCCGGTGCGGCCGATGCGGTGGATATAGTCTTCATCCTTGGGCGGAGGACCGAAATTGAATACCTGGCCAACATCCGGAATGTCGAGACCGCGCGCGGCAACGTCAGACGCCACCAGCAGCTTCAGCGATCCGTCACGGAAGCGTTGCAGCGTCTCGGTGCGCACAGATTGCGGCAGGTCGCCGTGGATCGGCGCGGCGTCGTGGCCATGCTTGGTCAGTGAGGCGGCCACCACATCGACTTCGACCTTGCGGTTGCAGAAAACGATGCCGTTCTTCACGTCGCAGGCTTCGATCACGCGGCGCAGCGCCGTTCGGCGGGCCTTGCCATCGTTCGTGGGCAGATGAACGACGTGCTGGGTGATCGTCTGCGCCGCGTCCGTCGGACGCGTCACTTCGATCTTCTTGGGGTCTTTCTGGAACGTCTTCGCAAGCCGCTGGATGTCGGTCGGGAACGTGGCCGAGAACAGTAGCGTCTGGCGGCTGGCTGGCAGCTTGGAGCAGATCTTCTCGATGTCCGGGATGAAGCCCATGTCGAGCATCCGGTCGGCCTCGTCGATGATCAGCGTCTCGACGCCCATCAGCAACATCTTGCCGCGGTCGAACTGGTCCATCAGCCGGCCCGGCGTTGCGATCAGCACGTCTACGCCGCGCTGCAGCAGCGCTTCCTGGTCCTTGAAGCTGACGCCGCCGATCAGCAGCGCCATCGTGAGCTTCAGGTATTTGCCATACTTCTCGAAGTTCTCGGCAACCTGCGCGGCCAGTTCGCGCGTCGGGCAGAGGATCAGGCAGCGCGGCATCCGCGCCCGGGCACGGCCGGTGGAGAGGCGCTGGATCATCGGCAGCACGAAGGCGGCCGTCTTGCCGGTGCCGGTCTGGGCAATGCCGGTCACGTCGCCGCCCATCAGGATGTGCGGAATGGCTTCGCGCTGGATGGGGGTGGGGGTCGTATAGCCGGATTCAAGAACGGCTTTGAGGATGTTTTCGGCGAGGCCGAAGTCCGCGAATGTGGTCTCAGTCAAGGGTAGTGTCTCCGGGATGTCTGGTTGATTTGCCTGGCCACCCGAATTGGCGGCGCGCGTCCTGCGTCTTTTTAGGTCCCAATGACCTGAAGAGATGCAGCCGGGCGAATCCCATGCCCGGAACATGCGGCGCCCGTACTGCATTTTTTGCCTGCCGTATAGCCCGCGGGATCCGCAAATGCTGCTTTCCGTAGTGAAAGAGAGGCCTGAGGTCTTGCAAGCAGTTAAAATCTGGCGCTTCGTTACTTGCCGGACACGACTGGCAAGGTGGGGACCTATGTCGGAAGTTTTTGTATCGTATAATCGGGAAGACCTGAAAATCGCCCAGTCGATCGTCGACGGGCTGACCGCCGAAGGTTTCAATGTCTGGATGGACCAGAACCTCCAGGCGGGCGAAAACTATGACGAGATCACCGAGGACCGCCTGCACAAGGCCCGCGCCGTGGTCGTGCTCTGGTCGAGCCGTTCGGTGAAATCCCGCTGGGTCCGCGCCGAGGCCACCATCGGCGCCCGCAAGAATACGCTTGTGCCGCTCATGATCGAGGAATGCGACCGCCCGGTCATGTTCGAACTGATCCAGACGACCGACCTGTCGAAATGGCAGGGCGACCGCAACGATCCTGCCTGGCTCGCTTTCATCGAAGTCATCAAGAAACGCCTCGCCGCGACGCCCACCCCGTCCAAGGGCAGCGAAAGCCGGGGCGGCCGACCCGCCGCCGAAAAGCCCCGCAAGCGCGTCAAGCCGCCGAAACAGAAACAACGCTCCGGCGGCCTGCTCACCGCCGTGATGCTCACCTTCATCTTCGGCATGCTCAGCGCGGCCGGCATCTACGTCCTGCGCCCGGACCTCGTCGCGCCCGTCCTCACGCAGCTCTCGACGCTCGCGGCGCCGGAATCGGCCGAGGCCGAGCCTGCCGCCGCCGCCTCCCTCGCAGCCGACGTCACTCCTCCGCCTGCGGAGGAGATCGCCCCTGACCCCGTAGCGGAGCCGGTCATCGAGACGCCCGCCGAGCCCGTCCTTGCAACCTTCCGCGAATGCGACATGTGCCCGGACATGATCCCCATTCCCGGCGGCACCTTCCTGATGGGTGCGCCGGAAGAGGAACTCGCCCGCAACGCCTGGGAAGGTCCGCAGCGCAAGGTCGCCATGGCGCCCTTCGCGATCAGCCTGACCGAGATCACCTATGACCAGTGGGATGCCTGCGTCGCCGATGGCGGCTGCGGCGGCTACACGCCGCCCGCCGGAACAAAAGGCCGCGGCCTCCAGCCGGTCGCCAGGGTCTCGTGGAAAGACGCGCAGGCCTACACCGCCTGGCTGACAAAGAAGACCGGCCGGCCTTACCGCCTGCCGTCCGAAGCCGAATGGGAATTCACCGCCCGCGCCGGCACAACAACCCCCTTCTGGTGGGGCCCGCTGTTCGAAGCCGACAAGGCCGCCACCGGCACCGACCCGCAGGGCGTCGACACGCTGCCCACCAACGCGCTCGGCCTCGCGGGCGTTTCCGGCAACCTGCGCGAATGGGTGCAGGACTGCTACGTCAACACCTTCGCGAACGCCCCCCTCGATGGCCGCGCCGTGGAAGTCGCCGCCTGCAAGCTGCGCGTCGTGCGCGGCGGCTCGTTCAAGTCAACGCCGGCCGAGCTGCGCATCGCCGCCCGCGCCCGCATCGACAGCGCCGCCCGCGACGATCTCACCGGCTTCCGCGTCGCCGCCCAGCCCTGAGCGCCGCTTCAGGGCTGCAGGCTGCGATAGTTCAGAATGTCCTGATGCAGATCATCCAGTACGCGCTTCGATCTTCCCCAGTCTGACGATTGGCCTTCGAACACGACCGCGCTGGACACCAGCGTGCCCTCTGCCTTGCGCTCTAGCGTCATCGACAGCTTGCCTTTCCAGGTCGTCATGCTGGAGGGGATCTCCGCCTGCACGACGCAGCCATCAGTCCCCTCGTGCACCGCCATCAGCGTCTGGTTCCGGCTCGACAGCGAACAGAGGATCGCCGCCAGCACGCGCCCATAGGGTGTGGCGTAGCCGTTCTTTGCGTCCTTGCCGGTCTTGACGCCCATCTTGGCGTACAGCGGCGCCGCGACCTCCGCGATCAGCTTGATTGGTACGCCGCCCGAGCCTGAGGCGTCGAGGATCGGCTGGGCCAGTTTCATGAACTCGTCGGCTGACATCCCGGCCTTGCTGGCCTTCGCCGCGTCCGCGATCAGCGCCTTCACCTCGGGGTGGCCCAGCACGACACGGTAATTCGTCGTCTCGCGCCAGTCCTCGCCGGTCCAGGGCAGAGCGGGCTCGGCCGCGGCCACAGGCTCGCTCACCGCCG
>Ga0315904_10007380_pt1 | contig 14798 bp, 15 predicted proteins | sample LakEriMetagenome_6_FD_203529 | JGI IMG/M metagenome (GOLD analysis project Ga0315904, IMG submission 203529) | Freshwater fungal communities from buoy surface, Lake Erie, Ohio, United States - Buoy 12 MA120 | ecosystem: Environmental > Aquatic > Freshwater > Lake | place: USA: Lake Erie, Ohio... | reverse complement strand
ATGGTTTGAATCATAGCAAAAAAGTTCTTCCAAATATGATGTGGAGATTCTGCACCACAGAAATGAAATTGAGACCTATTTTTGAATGGTGGCATGAAAATATCAATGAGAAGGTGAAGATGGGAATAGGCTTCAGATATGATGAAAAGGAAAGGGCAGAAAGGCTTTCTGAGACATTCAAGATGATCACAGGAAAAAGGGGTACTTTGAATAAATGGGAAGACATAGAATGGAGGGAAGGATGGTTTCCTTTGATTGAAGATAAACTGACTCACTACCCTATCTATCAATGGGCAGAAAAAAGTGGAATATCTTTCCCTGCTGATAGTAATTGTGTAGGATGCTTTTGGAAACCTGTTCAGCAACTTAGAAAAAATTGGGATAATGAACCCAACAAAATGCAATGGTTCTCAGATCAGGAGAAAGAGAAGAATGCAACCTGGAAAAAAGAAATGAGTTTTGAAGAGATCAAAAGGGTAGGAGTTCAGACTGATTTCTTCTTTGGCACAGGATCAGGATGTCAAGCAGGATTTTGTACAGATTAGACAAAATACCCTGTATTGATTGGATATTAATTTTTATCCTATATTTGACAAAACACAAACCAAATGAGCCTAGAAGAAGGAAGACTGATCAGAACAGCAAGAAAGAAAAGCGGATACACACAGCTACAACTATGTGCCAAACTAGGGCTATCCCATGCACCAATCAATCAGGTAGAGAATGGATGGGAGTCAATAAGCCTATTCAATCTGAGAATGATCTGTGATGCCATAGGACTAGAAGTAATTATCAAACCAAAAAAGGAAGGCTAAGTGATCAGACCTGCCCACAAATCTGATGTGAGGTGTTAGTGGGTAGCCTTCCCTAACTAGAAAAAATATGCCTAGAACCCTGCCTATATCCAAGCCTGACTACAGCCTAGAAATCCGACATAAGGATTCTCAGGGAAAGTGGTCTGCATGGATCAATAAGGGTAAAGGATTATTCCAATCTATTGAAATAGTACAGCTACAGATCAGGCTTATTTCAGCACCCCATAGAGGCAATGAAATAGAAGTCAGGTTTGAATGGAATGGATGGCTATGTGACTATTCAGGTCAGCCTACAGGGGAAGTGATCAAGTTCAAATGAAGGCGATCGAATGGCTATATGACAAGGAATTCGAATATGTATTCAAGAATATAGGGAAAGATTTGTGGGAAGACTTGAGGCAGGAAGTAGCTGTCATAGTCCTTGAATATAACCCTGAGAAACTAGGGGAACTGCAAAGCAAAGGAAAGCAGGTCTTCAAGTTTTGGATAGTCAGAATCTGCTGCAATCAAACGAATTCAAAATATGGTAAATTCGGCAGGATGTATGCAGCACTTGTGCCTGTGGAGGATGTCATGAAGTTTGTCAAGGAAGAAGAAGAGATTGACAATAGTCAAGAGGTAGCAAATAGCATTTCTAAAATCATCCCTTCCCTGTATTGGTACGATCAGGAGATTCTGAAGATGTACATTGAACTAGGATCAGTCAGAAAGGTAAGCAAGCAGACAGGCATTCCTCACACATCTATTTTCATCACAATCAAAAACATCAGAAAATGTATCATGCAGCAGTTGGTGTACTAGGATCGGTGGGAATCACCTTGATCTACTTCTACATCCTGAACTTTCCTAAATTTTTTAAGGAAGTCACAGGCAGAAAATTGATCAAGCCTTTCTCATGTTCCTTCTGTATATCCTTTTGGATCAGCCTGTTTTTTCTAATCTTAAAAACGGATTTGGTAAATGCGATATTTATAAGTAGCTGCACACCTTTTGTGTACCTGATCATTGAAGATTATTTCACTAACAAATTTGAATTATGACACAGATTTCACCTGAAGATTTAGAATTATTCAAGAAGCACTTCCACCTGTACGAATGCTACAAGAAGCACGCATTCATCAGGAACTACAGCAAGGAAGTATATACTGACTTGATACACCTGTACCTGACCTATGTAAATAAGACACATCAGTTCTCCCATTGGTGCAGTAGCTGTAGGGCAGAACTAGTGGAGTACCTATATGGATGGTATGTGAACGAAAATCATACTACATGGTATAAAGAAGATCAGCCTGTGGTGGAAGAAGCACCTGCAATCATTGAAGAACCTGTGATTGAGAATCTGCCTATCAAGAGAAGAAGAAAAACCAAATAAAAATACACATGGACAACAAACCAAAAATCAGACTAGGAAGCGGAAAGAAAAGAAGTGAATCCTGGATGACTGCTTCAATCTGCATAACAGATGCAGAGGCACACGCATACACCTACAATGGGAAGAAGTATGTCAACATCAATGTCAACATCTATGACAAGGCTAATGACTATGGCAAGGATGTAGGTATCTTCTTGAATGAGTACAAGAAGGATGAAGCGATCCCAAAGGCAAATGCATTCAGCCCTGAACCTGTCAATGATCTACCCTTCTAATTTTAAACCAAAACCAAATAAAAAATGGCATCATTTGAATTGAATTTCAACAGCCCTGAGAAGACTGTAACCATCACACTTGAAGACCCAAACGGAATCTTTCAACTTGCAGATTTGTTTAAGAAGCTACTAGATGAAGCAGGGATTGAGAACACCTTGAAAGAGAAACTAGCAGAACCTGTAGAGGCAGTAGAGGCTACAGAAGAACAGAACTAATTAGGGGAGAAATCCCCTTTACCTTTTTCCAAATCACATGAACATTCAGAAAGTCAAACTATCCGATATAAAGAGCAATCCAAACAATCCAAGGATTATAAAGGATGACAAATTCAAAAAGTTGGTTAAGTCTATTCAGGAGTTTCCAAAGATGCTTGAGATCAGGCCTATAGTAGTGAATCAGGACATGATAGTACTAGGAGGGAATATGAGATTGAAGGCATCAAAGGAGGCAGGGCTTAAAGAAGTATTTATTGTGAAGGCTGATGATCTTACAGAAGATGAGCAGAAGCAGTTTATCATAAAGGATAATGTAGGATTCGGTGAATGGGATTGGGAGATGCTTGCCAACGAGTGGGATGCGGAAGAACTTAAAGAATGGGGATTGGATGTACCTGAATTTGCTATCAATGAATTAGAAGCAGAGGAGGATGACTATGAAATGCCTGATGAAGTTCAGACAGACATAGTGCTAGGTGACCTTTTTGAAATAGGTGAACACCGTTTGCTTTGTGGAGATAGTACAGATAGTGACCAAGTGGCTAAGTTGATGAATGGGGAGAAGGCTGATATGGTATTCACTGATCCTCCTTATGGTGTTTCATATCAATCTAATATGAGGACAAAAACAGAAAAATTTGAAATTTTAGAAAATGATAATGTATTCATTACTGAATGGATAAATAACCTCCCTTTATTTTCACAGGGATTTGTTTTTGTTTGGACATCATGGAAAGTTTTAAAACAATGGATTGAATTTTGTGAACCTATTGGTGAGTTATCAAATTTAATTATTTGGGATAAAGGTGGTGGAGGAATAGGTGATTTAAAAAAAACATTTTTGACAGATTTTGAAGTTGCACTTTGTTATAATAGGGGAGCAGAAATAAAAGGAAAAAGATTGGGTAGCGTTTGGAGTGTTAATAAAGATGCGAGTTCTAAATATCTACACCCAACACAAAAGCCTATTGAACTTGCTGCAATGGCAATAGAAAATGTTTCCTTAAAAAGTAATTTAATTTTAGATTTATTCCTAGGTTCAGGTAGCACTATGGTAGCAGCACATCAACTGAAAAGGAAGTGCTATGGAATGGAACTTGACCCTAAGTACTGCCAAGTTATTGTTGACAGGATGAAGAAACTAGATCCTAGCCTAGTCATCAAGAGAAACGGAATACAGATATAAACCCCAAAATTCAACACTATGAAAAAGCCTGATAGATCAATTATAGAGAAAGCCATTGTGAAGGCATTTGGCAACCTTTCTACGGCTGCAAAGTCATTGAGTGTAGATAGGGCTACCCTGTACAAATGGATCGAGCAGGAGGGCTTAGAAGAGGCTGTACAGGAGGGTAGGAATACTAGGCTTGATTTTGTGGAAAGCAAACTAGATCAGAAGATCAATGGAGGAGATACTACGGCTATCATTTTCTTCCTGAAGACTCAGGGAAAGAATAGAGGCTATGTAGAAAGACAGGAGATCACAGGCAAGGATGGCCAAAAGATTTTTGAGGTCAGCATCATAGATGGCGAACAGGATTAAGACAAACAAGGTATTCAGACACCTTGAAGAAAGCACATCAAAGATAGTAGTACAGCAGGGAGGCACTCGATCAGGGAAGACCTATAACATCCTGCTTTGGATTATTTTTTCATATTGCGAAAAGAACACAGGGAAGATAGTCACCATCTGTAGGAAGACATTCCCTGCACTAAGGGGTACTGTCATGCGTGACTTCTTCCAAATCATCAAGGATCATGAAATCTATTCAGAAGACTTTCACAGCAAAAGCAATAACGAATATTTGCTTAATGGCAATGTTGTAGAATTCATATCACTAGATATGCCTCAGAAGATCAGGGGCAGAAAGAGAGATTTGCTTTTTGCAAATGAAGTCAATGAACTGACCTTTGAAGATTGGCAGCAGTTGCTTTTCAGAACCAATGAAAAGATAATTACAGACTACAATCCTTCAGAAGAATTTCATTGGATTTATGATCAGGTGCTGACTAGATCAGATGTAGAATTCTACCAAACCACCTACAAGGATAACCCATTCCTGGGGGATGTCATCAAGCAGGAGATCGAAAGGCTGAAGGAGATAGATGAGAACTATTGGAGGGTCTACGGACTAGGGGAAAGGGGTCAAAGCAGGTCATTGGTGTACACCTTCCAAACTTGCAAGCAGATACCAAAGGAAGCAAAGCTAGTCAGCTATGGCCTTGACTTCGGATTCTCCAATGATCCTAGTTCACTAGTGAGAACCTACCTGCTAGGGGATGATATGTATGCAGAAGAACTGCTGTATAGAACAGGCATGACAAATCAGGACATAGCCAATGAATTCAAGGTGCTAGGATTGGACAGGTCTACAGAAATCTTTGCAGATTCAGCAGAGCCTAAAAGCATAGAAGAAATCTATAGGATGGGGTGGAATGTCAAGCCTACTATCAAGGGGTCAATCAACCTAGGGATAGACATCATCAGAAGATACAGGCTTCATGCTACGGAAGGAAGTTTCAACATGATCAAGGAACTGAGAAACTACAAATTCATAGAAGATAAAAATGGGCAGATAACCAATAAGCCTGTAGACAATTTTAATCATGCCCTAGATGCACTCAGGTATTCGGTGGTGAATAAGATCACGAACAGCCACCTAGGGAAGTACTCCTTCAGGTAGTATCCACATTTGAACTATCCATGTTTAGACATTAACTATCCATGTTTAGACATTTCTTAGACATTCGGTTTTTCCGAATTTGTAGATAAATACACAAACCAAACAAAATATATTTCTAGCTATGTGGGATAAATTAACTGTCGGACAATTCATAAGCCTCTATGACATTGAGATCAACACGAATCTGAATATCATTGAGAAGCAGCAGAAGATGCTTTCCATAGTGGAGGGCAAGCCTGAAAGCTACTATGACACATTCAAGTACAGGGACTTGATCAGCGAATATGGGGAGAAGCTATCTTTCTTTGATAACATCCCTGAGACTAAGCCTGTGGACTTCCTGAAGATAGGGGATAAGCGGTACAAGTTCTGCTATGAATTACACGAAATCACAGCAGGGCAGTACATTGATATTCTAGCCTTCTCCGGAGAGATCATGCAACTCAATAAGATAGCTGCCTGTTTCTTTCTACCTATGGAGGGGAAGAGATATCAGCCCTATGGGAAGATTCCTCATGATGTGGTGGCAGATGAATTACTGGATGCAAAGTTCATAGAGGTGTATGGATGTATGCTTTTTTTTTGTCAATTATTCAGCGAATTAATAAGCAATACTATAATCTCTTCAATGATCAATCAGGAACTAGCGAAGAAGGTAGTGGATTCATGGGAAGGTGGGGGTGGGTATTCAGCACTAAGCAGGTGGCAGACTTCCAAAATATTAGCGTGAATGAGGCCTTTGAATTGAAGGTGGTAGAATACCTGAACTGCCTAGCATACTTGAAAGATTATAACAAACACAAAGAACTAGAATATAAAAAATGGTCGTTGCAAGCCAAGCTAAAGTAGATGGACTGATTAATGTCGGAGGCTATACACTCAAAGGGAATGAGTTAGTAGTCAGGGCTGAAGAGATACTTCTTCAGAACCTTGAATCTGCTTTGCAAAGGCTAGGTGCTAGACTTGCTGACAATCTTGAGATGAATGCACCAATGGGTGCTACAGGTAAATTGAAATCTACATTTGGTCAGCCTGTTATCAGAGAAACCAAAACAGGATATAGCATTGAGATCAAAACTGATGCAGAATACTTTGACTATATTGATAAGGGTGTCAGGGGTATTGAGCATGACATCAAAAACAAGAAAGTCTACCTGAATAAAGACAATCAATACTACCAATTCAGGAAGTATGGGATGCCTTTGAAAGCCTTGCAGGAATTAGAAGGATGGATGCAGAGAAAGAACATTGAAATAGAAGCAAGGAATCTCAGAATAAAATCAGGAGATGAAACCCTGAAGGGAAGAAGAATGCTTCCACAGATTTCTAGTTCAGCCCAAAGGATGGCATACTACATCAAGAAGTATGGTATAGCAGGGACTAACTTCATCCAAAAATCAATAGATCAATCCAAGCCTGATTTTGAAATAGACATTAAGACAATCGGGGCAGATAGCCTTGTACTAAAAGTAAGAAAATGATAACCCTCACACAGCCATCAATCAGCATACTTCCTGCTTTCAATAGGATTAACTATCAGATAGTTTCTACCAATGCCACAGAGGTAGGATTCAAGTATGTAGTCAAGGTCTACAATTCAGCAAATGAGTTGATAACTACTGCCTACTATGACAGCCCTGCTGATGCATCTGATCCTGTGGAATTTGATGTATCAAAATTTGTTTCTACCCAATTCGAATACACCAAGGGATTCTATGAGACTGCGACATCTTCAAACAGCACAAATATTCTGAAGGGCTTCTACCTGAAGTGCTATGAGTACTATGAGGTGGGAGGGGAATTTGTGATAGTCCTTGCATCTGAGGTAATATCCTCCACCAAATATGCCCTTGCAGGGGCTTTGCCTTTGCTAGAATTGGATGATTGGTATGCTGATGTGAACCTATACAATGGATCAAGCAATACTACCTACAAGCCTTTGACAGCATGGGATACTATCAAGGTCAGAGAATCAGATGCCCAAGTATTTGGATTCATAAACACAGGATTTCTGACAAATGTAGAACTTCTTGTGACCTATAATAATGCCACTACACAGACCTACTTCATAGCAAAGTCAGGGACTGTCTACCCAAATGTAAACTATTTTCAGATCACCCCTTTGACCTATGGAGGCAATGTAGCCTCTATTCAGTTATTTGTGAATTGGAATAACGGATCAGCAAGGAGGTATAAATTTGCTACCCTATACACTCAGGAATGTGGTAAGTTTGACCCTATGCGAATAGCCTACCTAAACAAGTACGGCACTTTTGATTTCTTCAATTTTGACCTAGTCAATAAGACTACTTTAAGCATTGAGAAGAAGGGCTATCAAAGGAATTATGATGGCAGCATCTATGAGGCGAATGGGGTAGTAGTAAAGAACACTAACCCTGTCTACTTCACAAAAGAGATGCAGTCATGGAAGATTATATCTGACTACCTAAATGATGCTCAAAGCGAATTGATCAGGGAACTATATTCTTCACCTTTGGTCTATTTGAATCTTGTGAATGATAACTACATCAGGCCTTCATGGATTCCTGTGAAGCCAAATGCGACATCCTACGAGATCAAAAAGACTGCGACTGATAAACTATTCAACTTAGAATTAGACCTTGAATTTGGGCTTGAAAATAATCGACAGGTGATATGAGTGCTAGACTATTTGTAGAAGGGGTGGAGGTAGATACCCTAGGGAATATTGATGTAGAATTCACCTATTCGGTGGCTGATGTTACTGATATTGAAAGGAGAAACACATCCTATTCAAAGACTATCACGCTGCCATCAACTTCAAAGAATCAGGGGCTGTTCGGAAACATCTTTGATATTTCTGTATCAAATGACTACTACCCTATGGATGTAAACATAGGGCAGAACTTCAACCCTGCAAAGCAAGCCAAAGCCCAAATCTTCCTAGATAATGTCAAGATATTTGATGGTGTCATCAGGATGATGAAAATCAATAACATTTCAGGGAATATCCTATATGAGGTGAATGTCTTTGGAAGACTTCGGGATATCCTTCATGAACTAGGGGATAAGACATTAGCTGATCTTGATTTTGATGACTATGACCATGTGTGGAATAAGGCAAATATTGAGGCATCATGGGCTAGGACTGAATATGTGGAAGGCGGCACAAACTATGTCTATCCTTTGGTGGATTATGGCATCAGTGTTGATGGGGTCACCTACCCTATTAGGAACTTCAAGCCTGCTGTATATGTATCAGAAATCCTGTCAAGAATATTTGATGAGGCAGGCTTCCAAATTACAGCACCAATATTCACATCCTTCTACTTCAAGAAGTTGATTCTAGTAACGGCAGAGAAGATGATCACAAAAGAATCTACTACCCTGCTAGATCAAACCCCTGTCCTGTATCAGCAGGAGGTAACTACTACACCTTCATTCTCCAGGCTGCTTGATTTCAGCAGTACTTTAGCAGCAGGTTTTTTGATCCAAAATTCAGGCACTAGGTTCAGATGGAACAAAGCACAGAACCTGAATACAGGATTGAACTTGAATCTTAGGCTGTCATTTGAATCACTAGAAGCATTCACAGAAAATACATGGACTGTATCTGTGCTGAAAAATGGGTCACCTATTTTGACTTCTACTAGAACTGCTTCCTTAATTTCAGCAGGTCAGTTCTACTATTGGAATGTGGAGATTTCAGGTGGAATAGACCTTGCTTTGAATGACTACTTTGAGGTCAGACTCACAGGTCAGGCACTAGGCAATGTAGGCTACAATCCGAACATTCAGTCAGAGGTAGTGATAGCACCTATAGGATCACTGAAGATAGGGAACACAGTACCTGTGGCAGTGGAACTTGAAGAAGGGGACACCATGAAAATAGAATACACCTTGCCAAAGTCAATGAAGCAGAGGGATTTCTTGAAGTCAATCATTTCAATGTATAACCTGTATATAACACAGGACAGGCTTCGGACAAATGTCCTAGAGATTATCCCCTACAATGAATTCTACCAAACCTTCAAGGATGAAGCCCTAGATTGGAGTGAAAAACTAGATGTAGGTCAAGAGATCAGCATCACACCTTTGAGTGAATTATCAGCCAAAGAATACAGGCTAGCATTTGATAATGATCAGGACTATTGGTCTGAATTCTACAGGACTAAATTCAATCAGGTCTATGGGGAATCAAGAACCATCATTGACAATGATTTCATTTTAGACACAAAGACTGTCAAGGTGATCTTTGCACCACCTGTGATGAGGGAAGAAGTAGCAGGCAGAATCATGATCCACCTGTACAAGGTAGAAAATGGTGTGAAAATCCCTGATAACTTCAAGCCAAGGATAGCCTACTTCCTTCCAGGTGTGACTACTACTTCATGGAATATCCAATATGCAGCAGGGAATACAGCATACAATACCTACCCCTATGCAGGTCACTTGGATAGTCCTACAGAGCCTTCAAATGATGTGCTGTTTGCTGCACCTAGAGAGGTCTATTTCTCTATTGGTGTCTACCCTCAGAATAGTAACCTGTACACAGAATATTATCAGGGACTGATTGATTCAATAGGGGACAGGAACAGCAGGCTTCTTGAAGGGTATTTCTACCTAACACCTACAGATATCATGAACTTGGATTTTCGCAAGATCATCAAAGTAGGGAATCACTACTTTCAACTTGAAAAGGTGGATAAATACAATCCGATAGCAAATGGATTAAGCTATGTTTCATTGTTTAAGATACTTGGGAACATCAGCCCTGTGGACTATGACTTCATCCTTCTTGAGAATGATGCCTATATGCTACAGGAAAACGGAGTAAATAGATTTTATATTTAAGAATTATGGCAGATAAGAGAATTAGTCAGTTAGTTGAAAGGGTAAACATTGCGAATAATGATGTCCTTCCTATAGTAGCAAGCGGTGCTACCACCACAAACAAGGTCACTGTATCAACCCTTCAGGATTGGATGCAAAGCAACCTAGATGTAGGGGTCACTTCTGTAGGTCTATCTATGCCTTCAGCCTTTGTGGTATCCAATAGCCCTGTGACTGCAAGCGGTAATATTAGCGTGACAGGTGCAGGGACAGTATCCCAATACATCAGGGGAGATGGTTCTTTGGCTGACTTCCCTTCAGGAGGTGGAGGTGGTGGTTCATCTGTTAACTACTACCTAAATGGGTCAGTATCTCAGGGAACTATAGGAGGGATTGCCTACAAAGAGATGAATAGAGTTCCTGTACTAGGTGCGGGTACTGACTTTGTAGCTATTGCAGATGGATACCTTGCTTCATTCATTACAGATGCAGGAGACCCTGCTTTGCTTGAAATCCCTGCGGGGAATTGGAATTTTGAAACTTACTTTTCTGCTTCTTCAGGTGGGGGAACTCCTTCCTTCTATGTGGAACTTTACAAGGTAGATTCAGGTGGTACTGCCACCTTGATAGCATCTAATTCGGGAACACCTGAACTGATTGCATTTGGCACTACAATCACCCCATATTTTTCTACTTTGGCAGTACCTACTACTAGCCTAGCTATAACAGATAGACTAGCACTTCGGTACTATGTGGCAAGGTCAGGCAGAACTATCACTTTGCATACAGAGAATAGTCACCTTTGCCAAATCATCACCACATTCACCACAGGCTTGACTGCCTTGAATGGGTTGACTGCACAGGTGCAGAACTTCGCCACAGGCACAAGCGGTAATGACTTCGGGATTAGCAGTTCTGTAAGCACCCACACCTTCAATCTTCCTACGGCAAGTGCTTCAAATCGGGGTGCTTTAAGTAGTGCGGATTGGATTACTTTCAATTCTAAGCAGCCTGCGGGAAACTATGTAACTACGGATACAAGTCAATCAATAACTGCAAATAAATCATTTACAGTAGGATTCAATCTTGGTTCTGAAGGTAGCGGGAATCAGCCTTCTTTCTTTAGAAATACAAGCAGTCTTTATTCAGGTTCTGCAAGTTCAAATATATTTGGTTTTAATAATCAAAATAATATTTATTTCGGAAAAGGTTCAGTCAATGGAGGTGTACTTCAATGGAACAATGCAGCGGTAAGATATTATACTTTGCCAAATTCAGATGGAACTTTGGCTTTAACTTCTGATTTAGCTGCATACCTTCCCTTGACAGGTGGAACTTTATCAAACACACTATTTGGGACTACTTCTATTTTTGGTTCAGCCTTTGCATCTAATCAAACAAGCAAAATAGGTATAGGCTTTGAATCAGGTTATGGAAAAATTAATTCATGGGGTGCAGATACTTCTACTTATGGTGGATTAAGTTTTGAAATTAGCAAGTCAAATGGAGATACCTATCAAGCATTAAGAATTAACCCTGATGGAACTCTTTATGCTTCTGCAGGTGGTTATTATGGGCTTATTGATGCAGCATTTCTTAAAGTAGGAAGTGCAACAGCATTTTCGCAAGTATTAACACCCCCTGTGGCAAAGTTTGTAAACTCTGCAAATAATTTTGTGAAGATTGCACTTGGTCAAGGGGAAACAAATCCAAATTTTAATGACTACTATGGAATTATTGCACTAGACAATAGTACAACCCTAGCAAATAATAAATTAAGGTTTTATCTAGGTTATGATGATGCTGCTACTCCAGGGCATTCAAATGACCAACTAGTAATTCAGGGTGATGGGAATGTTGGAATTGGAACTGCCACCCCTAGTGCTAAACTTCATGTAATGGGCAATGCTACTTTGACAGGTGCTTTGAGCGGGACTAGTGCTAGTTTTAGCGGGAATGTTGCAGTAGGAACAAATAGTTATACTGTATCTTCAGGATATACAGGTGTAGGCATTAATAATGCTACAAATGGAGGTCTTTTAGATTTGCTTTTAAATGATGTAAAAAAAGGAGAATTATATATTACTTCTACATCCTTTAATATGTATGGATTTGCAGGCGTTGGTCTTAATTTAACTGTCGATAATAATTCAAGCAAAGGTTTATCTATTGCTACCACAGGAGCAGCGACCTTCAGCAGTAGTGTGAGTGTGAAAAGCCCATCAAATTCACAAAGTTCTTTTGTTGCTAATTATAGCGGAGGAACTCAAATGATGCAATTATATGAGAAGCCTAGTGGTAGTGATGTAGAACTAAATTTAAGAAATTCAGTAGGAACTGCGGTTGTAAGACTTGACACAAACGGAAATTCTTATTTTACAGGAGGCAATGTAGGCATAGGCACTGCTTCGCCAGACCAAAAACTGCAAGTTGATGGAAACATAAGTCTAGGAAGGTTTAATGTTGGTTCTAGTAGGTATGTAGGATTAACAAATGGAGGAGGTGGATTTGGAGATAGCAGTGGTTCGCACATTGAATTTACATCTAGTTCATCCACAAATGGAATTAATTTCTATACTTATAACGGCACTACTTACTCTGAAAAGATGCGAATCACTTCGGGGGGGTACTTGAAGGCTAGTAATAATGGGAATTATGTAAATGCAACAGCATCATATCACGAATTAAATAATAACTCAGATGCAAGAGTAGCTATTTTAACAAATAGGTCAACGACATTAACAGGGCAAAATGGAATAATGGTTTATTTCAATAATGCTGCACCAAATAATACTACATCAAGTTTTATTGCTTGTGAAGATTCTTCAAATTTAAAATTTATTGTTTATTCAAATGGAAATGTTCAAAATACTAACAATTCCTATGGGGCAATATCTGATGCCAAATTGAAGGAGAATATTGAAGATGCTTCCCCAAAACTAGATGACTTGATGAAGGTCAAGGTCAGAAACTACAATTTGATAGGTGATGACAAAAAGCAAATAGGGGTAATTGCTCAAGAATTGGAAGAGGTATTCCCTGCCATGATTGATGAATCGGAGGACTATGAAGAGGTGGAAGTTCCACAGGTAGATGAAGAAGGAAATGAGATTCTAAATGAAGAAGGGGAAGTAGTAATTACCAAGGAGAGAGTAAGCAAAGGTACTACCACAAAGTCCGTAAAATATTCGGTATTCGTGCCTATGCTTATCAAGGCAATGCAAGAACAGCAGGAGCAAATCAAAGAACTTAAAATAGAAATCGATTCACTTAAAAACCAAATGCAATGAAAATCACACTAACAGAAGAACAAATCAAAATGCTAGAAGCATGGGCACAGGAACTGCCTACAAAGTACGGGATGTCCTTCATCCAATTCCTAGCACAGCAAGTGCAGGAGCAGAACCCGAAGGAAGAAGCAGAATAGTACAAATGGGGAATCAAATCGATTCCCCTAAATTTTAAAACTTACACCAATGGCTGAAGAAAATAAGATAATCCTAGATGCTGATGTCAAACCCTTAAAGAAGCAACTAAGGGAAGCGACTCAAGAACTCCAAGTAGCAAGGCAGAGATTCGGTGAATTCTCCACAGAGGCTGTCAATGCTGCACAGAAGGTAGCTTTGATCAGGGATGAGATTGAGGATGCCAATGAATCGGCACAGCTATTTGATCCAGGGAAGAGATTTCAGGCATTGACTACGGCAGCCTCCACAGCAGCAGGGGGAATAGCAGCAGTTCAGGGGGCTATGGCCTTATTCGGTGGGGAATCACAGGAAGTAGAAAAGGCACTCCTGAAAGTTCAGTCAGCCATGGCACTTTCTCAGGGGCTTTCCCAACTCAAAGACATCAGCAAAGTAGGGGCTCAGTTAAAGACCACCTTCATAGGATTGACCACAGGTGTCAACGGATTCAAGAAGGCTTTAATTGCTACAGGAATCGGTGCTTTGGTGGTAGCTGTGGGGCTATTGGTGACCTATTGGGAAGACATCTTAGGTCTAGTGAATGGTGTAGGCAGTGAACAAAAGAAACTCAATGAAGCCACCCAAAAAGACCTAGAAGCAAACAAGGAAAAACTTGATGCCATAGATGGTCAGGCGAATCAATTAAAACTTCAAGGAAAGTCTGAAGAAGAAATCCTGAAGATGAAGATAGCCCAAACAGATGAGGCTATTAAGGCAGCAGAGATCAACCTACAGAATGCTGAAGCTACCAAGCAGGCACAGGTAGAAGCATCAATGCGGAACAAAGCTATCCTTCAGGGATTGATTGCAATGGTGACAGCACCAATCACAGCAGTCCTAGCAGGTATTGATTTGATAGGTAAGGCAGTAGGGCAGAATTTCAATCTTGCAGAAGGCTTCACAGGTGGAATAGCTGAAATGGTATTTGATCCTGAAGCAGTAGCAGAAGAAGGTGATAAGACTATCAAGGAAGCACAAGCCCAACTCAATCAACTAAAGGAAAAAAGGGCAGGATTTGAATTGTCTGTTTTGGATGGTCAGAAAGCAGCAGGTGAAAAGGCAGCAGCAGAAAGGGAAAAGCAGAACCAAAAGGAGCAGGAAGCACTAGCCATCTTGAATGATGCTAGAATCAAGATGCTAGACAAACAGAAGCAGGA